>Ga0123388_1073070_pt1 | contig 46451 bp, 48 predicted proteins | sample T0HHNO3metaT_FD_89916 | JGI IMG/M metagenome (GOLD analysis project Ga0123388, IMG submission 89916) | Methane-oxidizing artificial microbial communities from Washington, USA to study methane cycling - T0-HHNO3 metaT (Metagenome... | ecosystem: Engineered > Modeled > Simulated communities...
TGTTGCATCGCGCAAGGTACTTGGGCCTAAAATTGGCAGAACTAAATACGCACCATTGCCAACACCCCAGTAACCTAATGTTTGACCAAAATCTTCTTTATGGTTAGGAATATTATCCATGCTGGCAACATCGATAAAGCCCGCTAAACCAAAGGTGGTGTTGATGACAAATCGGCCCGCATCTGTAAATGCGTTCGCAAATTTAAATTGCAGTAAATCGTTTAAAACCGTTGTAATTGAACCTAGATTGTTGAAGAAGTTGTTGAAACCTTTACGTATCGGAGACGGTGTAATGGTTTTATAAGCAGTCGCAACTGGTTTGATGACTGCCCGGTCAGCAACGTCGTTAAATTTATAAATACCGCGATTAATGCCCTCTAACGGGTCTTTATTGGTTGTGGCACAGCCGCTTACCAATAGCGCGAGTACGCAGCTTAGACAAAGAGTGATTAATTTTGAATGCATTATTATGTTCACTTAAATTTAATTAGATTTTGATTACTTTATTAATTGTTTTTAAAGCATATGACTAAGGCATATTTCCCCTCACACAGCATCAACATTATCACCGACAGTGTTTGCGTTGTCTACTGATAAAATTTTAACAATTTATACATTTAGCGTATTGTTGCGTAAAAACAACGTGCGTAAGAAATATCTATAAACTATAAATAGGTGAGTCTGTGTTCAATCATACACATAGCAATTATCATGCCTCGCTATCTGTTATGTCGTTTTCATTTTTATTAGAGCTACAGCTTTTATAGAGAGATAAAGCCAGTGTTCGCTGAGAAGCATGATCAACGACAGGCGGGGGGTAATTTGTACCGATATTAATGTCTATAAGTTGTTGGCGAAGAGGCGGGATTAACCACGGTGCGTGTATTTCTTTGTCATTGCATGGGCCCAATTCTGTCACGTATTTGCGGATAAACTTACCTGCGCCGTCAAACTTCTCACTTTGGGTGATGGGGTTAAAAATTCTAAACCATGGTTGCGCATCACAACCAGTGCTGGCAGCCCATTGCCAGCCACCATTATTAGCACTTAAATCAAAATCCATTAATTTTTCTGCAAAATAGCGCTCACCCCAACGCCAGTCGATGAGTAAATCTTTTACTAAGAAACTTGCCGTAACCATGCGCAGGCGGTTATGCATAAATCCAGTGGTGTTTAGTTGTCGCATGGCCGCATCCACTAATGGATAACCTGTTTTTCCATCGCGCCATGCTTTAAAAAAAGCTTCATTGTTGGGGAAGGGAAGCGTTTCATATTCTGCCTTAAAAGCTTTTCCTGATGCGACTTTTGGATTGTGATGCAGTATTTGAAAATAAAAATCACGCCATATCAATTCATTCAGCCAGCTTTGACTGCCGATGTTTGCGGCCTGCATGGCTTCGCGCGCTAGATGGCGAATCGATACAGTGCCGAATCGCAAATGGACTGATAAATAAGATACGCCTTTAATTGCAGGAAAGTTGCGGGCTTCTTTGTAGTGGCTCATGCGTTGTTTAAAGTCCTCGAACAACGCTAATCCACCTTTCATGCCAGTGGGAAGGCGCATGCTGGATAAATTGGTGCGCTTAAATCCCATATTTTCCAAGCTAGGCAATGGTGTTGGTGTAGTTTTGGCTAGGTTTTGTATGTAGCTATCTACTGGATATGGCTTTACATAAAAATCATTGACTGTTTTAAGCCACATGTTTTTGTATGGTGTAAATACGCCATAAGGCTTGCCAGTCATGTTAAGAATTTCATTTTTTTCAAAGATCACTTGATCTTTGTAGTGTTGAAAGTCGATATTATTTTGTTTTAATGCATGAGCAACAATTTCATCACGCTTAATAGCGCTTGGTTCGTAATCATGGTTAGAAAACACTGCCTCGATTTGCAATGCGTGAGCTAGCTTTGGAATTTCCTCTTGCGCGCTGCCGTACAACACAATCAAGTCGCCACCTTTAAGCTGTAAGGCGGTTTGTAGTGCTTGTATGCTTTCCCAAATGAACTCGACGCGGCGATCCTCTTTGTCGTGTAAGTGGCTCAGAATATCGGTATCAAATACAAAGACGCAATATACTTGGGATGATGATTTAAGTGCATGATAAAAAGCTGCATGATCATAATCGCGTAAATCACGTCTAAACCAGACCAGGGATTTTACATAAGAATTTGTGGTGGATTTTGAATAAGCCATGTTAAAAAGACAACTGATAAGCTGTCTAGTTTAACAAACTTAATATCTATAAATTTAACAGTTGAATTTGAATAGATGCTGGGCTGGATTAATTAACTTCTGGCACCGAACATATATTTTTGTTCAGGCTCAGCTGCAGGCTTGATCGTGGTTACCTTTGCCGTGCTTTCAGCTGATGAACTGACTATGATTAACCCAAGCATTGCTTGAACTTCAAGCGATAACATAATTAATTCCTCGTCTCCCAGTTCAAATGCTTTTTGAAAAACCTCTGCGCTATATTCACTGTCTTTAATGAGTTTGGCAGGATTAACTGAGCCAATTAACCTTCTGGCTGAGACTGAAAATTTTGATAATAAGACTAAGCTTTTGTTATCCATCATGAAATCCTCGATCTTAAATTGTTTCAAAAAGATGCTAATTCAGGGCTAAAATCACTCTTTTGGGGCATGTTTACGATGAAACTAAGCTTCTATATGCCCTGTAGACATATAGAAGCATTTAACATGCCAGCATGCTTTGAATTTATTCGCGGTGATATGGATGGTTTTGAATAACGGAATGTGCGCGGTAAAGTTGTTCCGCCAGCATGATGCGCACCATACCATGCGGCAGTGTGAGTTTAGATAAGCTCCATAGCCAATCGGCTTTTTGTTTGATGGACGCATGCAGGCCATCTGCACCACCAATCACTAAAGCGATATCTCTACCGCCAGTCATATCGCCTGCTAGCCAGTTTGAAAGCTTTTCGGCAAGCTGCAGAGTAGTGACTTCATTACCGCGCTCATCTAAAGCAATCAGGTAGTCGCGCCCAATTGCCTCTAAAATGCGTTTTGCTTCAATCAGTTGGATATTCTCTATGCTGTTGCCAGCAGCACGTTTTTCAGGTTTGATGTCGATAATCTCAACAGTCGCCTCACGTGGCATGCGTTTTGTGTATTCTGTGCAGGCTGTTTCAACCCAGCCCGGCATTTTGTGACCAACTGAAATAATACGTAGCTTCATTACAACTTCATTATTTGCAGTTTTATTACGGTTAATTAAGCCGATTTAATATGCCCGCGACGTGCTTCGGCATCGCCCCAAAGTTGTTCGAGATTATAGTAGGCACGTGTAGTAGGCACCATAATATGTACGACAATATCATTTAAGTCGACTAGCACCCATTCGCCATCTTTTTCGCCTTCAGTGCCACGAACTTCATAGCCTTTTTCTTTCAGTTTTGTACGCACATTATCGCCCATAGCTCTGGCTTGGCGGCTGGAAGTTGCGCTGGCAACTATCATGTAGCTAGTCATATTGGTGAGCTTGCGTACATCCATTGTCGTGATATCGAAACCTTTAACATCGTCTAATGCGTCAATCACGGCAAGCTTCATGGCTTCTAAATCGAAGGGGGCTGCTTGTTTTAAGTCTGTTGAATTTGATTCTGTTGTCATTTAAGCGGCCTGTACTGGGATTGCGTTACGTTGAGTTTGAATCTGGTTTTGAGCATTTACATACACAAGTTGTGGAGCATAGTTTTGCAGTTCCGCTTCGGTGTAGTGTGCGTAGCTGGCAATGATAATAATATCTTTCGGCTGTGCTTTGTGCGCAGCAGCACCGTTAACAGAAATAATGCCAGAATGACGCTCTGCGCGGATAGCATAAGTGTTAAAGCGCTGACCATTGGTCACATTGTAAATATGAATCTCTTCATATTCTTTAATATTTGCAGCTTCCAATAAAGCTTCATCAATCGCACAGCTACCTTCGTAATGTAACTCGCTGTGAGTCACATGTACACGGTGCAGTTTAGATTTAAGCATGGTTCGTTGCATGATTTCCTTGCAGGTTTAACCGTTTTTAAAAAGGGATTGTATTATAGTCTTTTCAATTACTTAGCGCAAAACTCAATGTTATCAATTAGGCGCGTACTCTCTATTTTGGCAGCACCTAATACCACTAAGTTTTTATCGTTCGGTTTCGCAGGCAGCAGGGTTTCGACTGCGCGTACAGAAATATAATCTACCAGCCAGCCGTGCGCTGCTAACTCCAATGCAGTTTGCTTTTCTAATGCATCAAAGTGCGTGTTGCCATTTTCAATAGCGTTAATGATGACCTGTAACGCTTTATTTAATTGGCTTGCATTGGCACGCGCAGTTTCGCTTAAATAACCATTGCGCGAGCTTAATGCAAGGCCACTTATTTCGCGCACTGTTTCGCCGGCAATGATTTCAATCGGATAGTTGAGTTGTTTAACCAGCTCACGAATGATAAAAAGTTGCTGAAAATCTTTTTTACCGAATAGTGCAATTTGCGGTTGCACGATATTGAACAGTTTGGTGACTATCGTTGCAACACCTGCAAAATGGCCTGGGCGACTGACGCCACAGAGTATATTTGCAATGTCTGGCAGGTTAACTGTGATGTTTTGATTGAGATGGATACCATCAAAGTTTGGATATAGCTCAGCCATACTGGGTGTAAATACGATATCTGCGCCTGCAGCTTCCAGTTTTTCACAGTCGGCTGCCAATGTGCGCGGATAACTGGCCAAATCTTCATTGGCGCCAAATTGTAATGGGTTCACAAAAATGCTCACAACCACACATTCTGCGTGCTGCTTAGCTAACTTCACTAATTGAATATGGCCCGCATGTAAATTGCCCATAGTCGGCACAAGGCCAATATTGATGCGGTTTTTAAGGGCAAGCCTTAATGTGCTTTTTGAATCGATTATCTGCATGGCGCTATTTTAAACCACAACAGGATTGAAACGTTTGATTAATCAGCGCTGAATAGTGCGGCGATACAAATAAAAAATCGATTCAGTTCTTAGTCCATCGATTTCAAAGCGCTAGTAGCTATGTTCTGCAGCAGGAAAGGTTTTGTTTTTGACCGACTTCACGTAAGTGGATACCGCATCTTGAATGCTGTTGGTGTCTTTCAAAAAATTGCGCACAAAGCGGGGTGATTTGAACTCTGCTGCATTTTTGCTCGCCGGCCCTGTATAAATGCCCAATAGATCCTGTACAACCAGCACTTGGCCGCTACAGTCCACGCCTGCTCCTATGCCAATTGTCGGTACTTTAATTGTTTCGGTGATGTTTTTGGCTAAGCTGGCTGGCACCATTTCCAGCACAATCAAGCTAACACCGGCATCTGCCATGGTGTTTGCATCTTGTACAATTTTCGCCGCGCCTTCGGCCGTTTTTCCTTGAATTTTGTAGCCGCCAAGCTGATTAACTGATTGTGGTGTAAAGCCTAAATGCGCGCAGACAGGTATGCCACGCTCGACTAAATATCTGGCTGTATTGGCTTTTTCGCCACCACCTTCAAATTTAACCATGTGCGCACCAGATTTGATTAACCACTCTGCATTTTTATATGCAGCTTCAGCGTCATGTTCGTAGCTGCCCAGTGGCATATCAGCAATAATCAACGTGTTAAGTGCGCCTGCGGCTACGCTTTTGGTGTGATAGGTCATGTGATGCATACTCACATTGAGCGTATTTTCTGCGCCATGCAGCACCATACCGAGCGAATCACCCACCAGTAAGATATCCACACCAGCAGCTTCCATTAGTTTGGCAAAAGTGGCGTCGTAACAAGTAAGCATGGCGATTTTTTCGCCAGATTGAACTTTGTGATTCAGTTGGGATAGCAGCATGTCAGCATTTTACAATAAAATTGTTTTGATATTGCCAACAATACTAAACAGACAGGCGAAAGTGAGCGACGGAGATTAAAATCAAGACGAAAAAATGGGGCTTAATATAAGCCCCATCTGTTAGATACTATTTAAAAAGTAAATTTAAATAGAGTTACGTCGCGCAAAACCAAACAGGCATAATGCAGAGGCAAACAACCAAGCTGCGGCGGGGACTGGTACGGCGTTTAACTGCACATAATCAATATTGCCACCAAGGCTATCGCTTGTGCCAGTTGCGGCAAACTTCAACACATCGTTGCCAGTGCCTGTTACAAAAAATTGTTGCGTTACCCATGAGTTGCTTACGCCGCCTGTACCGGTAATCTCAGCTAATAATGTGCCGTTCCAAAAGACTGAAATGCCATTAGTAGTAGCGGGCTGATTAACACGCGGCGAATAATCGAACAAAAGTTCGTACAGCGAGCCAGCTGAAGTCGTAATCGTTTGTATCATTGCACTGTTGTTATTTGAATCTAATTCAACAAAGTTAACGCCGTTAGAAGCAGCGCCTTCTACGTTATTGCGAATTTCGATGCCGGCTCCATTGGTTGTTGACCAGCCATTGATGCTGTTATAAATACCCCATGTGCCATTTGCTTGAATTGTTTCTTCAAAAGAACCGTTTTGTATTAGGTTGGCATTTGCTGTGGTCGCGACTGTTAATAAAGCCACAAGTGTAAATAGTTTTTTCATGATATATCACGTTAATCTTATGCAAAAATCTTATAACGGATAATCTATTAATTGCTAAATGAGCACAATGGCCCGATTGGGTCTTGGAAAGAGTGTCTGATTTGGGTTGTAGCCTTAGTCGAAGTTAGGATTGAAATATTCGCGACTACTTTTAATCTGCAAGATTCTATCCACCAGCAAATTAAGCGCACTTTCATCCTTAATAATATTGAGTTTTTCGTTATTCACAATTAATACAGGCGATGTATCGTAAGTATGAAAAAACTCGCTGTAAGCATCTGCTAAACGCTCAATATATTCCAGTGGAATTTCTTGCTCATAACTGATATTGCGTTCTTCAATACGTTCGGCAAGCTCTTCAATCGGTGTTTGCAGGTAAATTACTAAATCTGGTTTGGGTGATTTTAATTGCAAATGCGTGTAGATTTGGTGATACAACGCGTACTCTTCATCGTCTAAATTAAGTCGTGCGAATAGCGGATCTTTTTCCAGAAAAAAATCCGCCACTGTAGGCGTAGAAAATAAATCGCGTTGTGTCATATCCGCGATTTGGCGTGAACGTTGGAATAAGAAAAACAGCTGCGTTGGTAGCGAGTAACGTTGCGCATCTTGATAAAAACGCGGCAAAAATGGATTATCTTCTGCTTTTTCGCTGAGCAGTTGTACTGAAAATTTGTCTGCCAATAATTTAGCCAGTGTGGTTTTGCCGCTACCAATCGGGCCTTCAATCACGATATAGGGATATTTACTGAATATGCTCATTTGAAGTACTTAATTTGAAGTGTCTAATTTCTGGATGCCTTGATTTAAATGCTTTTGCGCTAATTTTACAACATTGCCATGATTTGGAATGGATAAATCTGGTGCAATTTCAGCCAAAGGTAATAATACAAAGCCACGTAAATGCATGCGTGGATGCGGCAGAGTGAGTTTATGTGACTGCATTTCTACATTGTCATAACACAGTAGATCGCAATCTAATATGCGCGGTGCATTGGCAAATGGACGTTCGCGACCAGCCTGATTTTCAATCGTCAACAATGCGTCTAATAATTCGTCAGGACTTAAAGTGGTGCTGATTTCGGCTGCGGCATTAATGAAATCAGGTTGGTTTTCATAGCCTACCGGCTCGCTTTGATAAAGACTGGAAACCTGAATTAAGCTTGAATTTGTTAATTGGCTGAGTGCAATAAAAGCCTGTTTAACTTGCATAACAGGGTTTTGTAGATTGCTACCCAGTGCAATATAAGCAATGTGTGACTGTGTCTTATGTATCGGTGTTTTTTGCATCAATGAATTGAGTCCAGCACGACTTTATCGGTAGCAGTCGATTTCTTACGGCTACGTTTGCGGCGTTTTTTAGGGCTTGTATCCGGTAATAACATCGCGGTACGATCTTCTGGTTTTGCTTCCGCAAAAGTTGTCCACCAAGTACCCAGCTCAGCATCAATTTCGCCGGAATCGCAACGTAGCAGTAAAAAGTCATAGCCAGCACGATAGCGTGGGTGTTCTAAAATGCCAAAAGGGCGTTTACCTGCGCGTTGTTCAAATCGTGGTTGCAAGCCCCAAATTTCTTTCATGGTGGCGGTATGGCGATTATGAATGGCCAATTTTTCGGCTTGTGTCGCAATCACTTCGTTCATCGCCATATGCAGGGCAGGGATAAAGCTTTCGCCTTTATCCTGATACGTTTGCCAAGCGGCTAATACTTCATGCCACAGTAAGCAAGCGAATAAAAAACTGGGATTTGCAGATTTGCCTATCGAAATACGGTCATCGGTATTCTTAAGTGCCAGCATGACGAATTTTTCGCCCAAAGGTTGTTCCAATACTACGTCCAGCATAGGCAGTAAGCCATGATGTAAATGTTGTGCACGCAAGGCATTGACACTTTCAATCGCATGGCCGGAAAGAAAAAGCTTGAGCATTTCATCAAACAAACGGCTCGGCGGAACGTCCTGCAATAAATTGGCATTTTTGGCGATAGGTGCTTGGGTTGCAGCATCAATTTTTAAGCCAAGCTTAGCGGATAAACGCACCGCACGAAGCATGCGCACGGGGTCTTCCTGATAGCGTGTAAGCGGGTCGCCAATCATGCGCAGCACATTAGCCTTTATATCCGCCACGCCATTGTGAAAATCCAGTACTTCTGCATTGGCTGGGTTGTAATACAAGGCATTGGCGGTAAAGTCGCGTCGCGCTGCATCATGTTCCAAACTGCCAAAAACATTGTCGCGAAGAATCCGTCCGCTATCGTTGGTTTTTGCGTCACCTTCTGCTTGATGATGACCGCGGAAAGTGGAAACTTCAATCGTTTCCTGTCCCCACAACACATGCACTAAGCGAAAACGGCGACCAATAATGCGTGAACGGCGGAAGACGCGATTGACTTCTTCTGGTGTGGCATTGGTGGCGATATCAAAATCTTTCGGCTTGTAATTCAACAACAAATCGCGTACAGCACCGCCGACAATAAATGCTTCAAATCCAGCTTTCTGTAAGCCATCGCAAGTTTTTAATGCCGCTTGGCTGATTAAGCTTTTATCGATCTTATGTACTTTTGCCGTGATTTTTTTAGCCATGCTGGTGTCAATACTGTCAGCTTGGTTAATGGCTAATGTCGCCTTCGTTCTTTTACTAAAAACTTTTTGTAGGAATCTTTTAATCATATTGGTTTGATCATATTTAATTTACTTCTTAAATTCATTTTGCCACAACACGTCTGGCACACCCGCTTCTTTATTCAATATGCGGCACAGCACAAATAATAAATCAGACAGTCGATTAATGTATTGCAAAGAGATATCCGTAATTTTTTCTTGGGCATTTAAGGTATGCATCTGCCGTTCGGCTCGCCTGCAAACGGTTCTGGCCAAATGGCAATAGGCTGCTGCACGACTGCCGCCTGGCAAGATGAATTCTTTTAATGGCGTCAGTGTATCGTTCCACTCGTCTAATATCGTTTCTAAAGCGGTGACACGTTCAGCTTTGATTAATGCATAACCAGGCATGCAAATCTCGCCGCCCATATCAAATAAATCGTGCTGTACACGGGTTAAGCAGGCATTGATTTTGGCAGAAACCGGTTCGGTTAGTAATAATCCAATCACCGAATTGAGCTCATCTACATCACCCATCGCCACCACACGCAAGCTATCTTTTGCAACGCGTGTCCCGTCACCCAGGCCCGTGGTACCTGCATCGCCCGTACGCGTATAAATTTTGCTCAGCCTATTTGCCATTTAAAATCCTATATAATTCAAGCATTATAAATCATCCAAACCTATTTCGATGACTTCACTTTCATTGAATAAGCTTCCTTTCAGCAGTAATAAACCCCCAATCGGCGTGTTTGATTCCGGTGTCGGCGGTATTTCAGTTTTAAAGCATATCCACGCCCTGTTGCCGCATGAAGATTTACTTTATGTGGCCGATAGCAAATACGCGCCTTATGGCAGCAAAACACCAGCAGAAATCACCGCACGTTGTTTTGAGATTGCCGATTTCTTAATCGCTAAAAACGCAAAAGCTTTAGTGGTTGCCTGCAACACGGCCACTGCGGCGGCGATTGATGCCATGCGTGCAAAATATGATTTACCGATTATTGGTATGGAACCAGCTGTAAAACCCGCGGCAGCTGCGACTAAAAGTGGCATTATTGGGGTGTTAGCAACGGTTGGAACGCTTAAAAGTGCGCAATTCGCAGCGTTATTGGAAAATTATGGGCGTAATGTAGAGGTAGTGACGCAAGCCTGTGTTGGTTTAGTGGAATGTATTGAGCGCGGTGAATTAACCAGCCAAAGTACACTTGAGCTGGTTCAGCAGTATTGCAAACCCTTGCTGGAAGAGGGCGCCGATACGATTGTTTTGGGTTGTACACATTACCCGTTTGTTCGGCCGCTGATCGAGCAAACAGTGGGGGCGGACGTTACATTGATTGATACTGGCGAGGCAGTGGCGAGGCATTTGCAAAAACGTTTGCTAGCGCTTAATTTGCTTGCTGATGCTAATGAAGGGAACCAGCTTTCTGAGATTACCTTTTGGACGAATAGCGAGATCGCTCAACCACAATTGATTATTAATCAGTTATGGGGGAAAGCCGCACCAGTGAATTTTCTATAACAGTGAATTGAATGCTGTGCCAGCCTAAAGCTGTTTTGTGCGTTAGCGCACAGAGCAGTTTTTTTTGCAGGCTCATAATGATTGCAAGAAGAGTCTAATAGATTTTTGCTATTAACTTCTACCTTGCTGATTTATTCACATTAATGGAGGTTTTGCCATGATTAAAAAAACATTAACGACCTTACTTGCCGTCATGTTTCTTGCTGGAACGGCAGCTGTCATTTCTGGCTGTAATACTGTTGAGGGTGCGGGTAAAGATATTGAAAAAGGTGGCGAAGCAATTAAAGACAAAGCCAACGAACATAAATAGCTTTAGTTACAACGGCGCATCACAAGTAGTCGGCTGATTGGTAGATTAATTGAAAATTTTAATTAATCTACCATGTTGATGCTTGGATTTAACCAGTAATTAGCAGTATTTAGTGATGTTTTACGTGTTCGCCCGCTTTTAATGTGTACTTAGTTCCGCAGTAAGGACATGTTGCGTGTCCTGTTGCGGCAATATCTAAAAATACACGCGGATGGCTTGCCCAAAGCGCTACTTCTTTAGTGGGGCAGTGCAAGGGCAAGTCTTTTGCGGTGACTTCAAACTCTTTCTTATCAGACATTTAGATGCTTTCTGTTGGTTAAACTAACGTTAACCAATCTGCATGTTTAGCAGATTTTCCCGTTACCACATCAAAGAATAGTTTTTGCAATTGTTTTGTCACTGGGCCAGCGGTACCAGCGCCGATATTGCGACGATCCAGTTCACGGATTGGGGTGACTTCTGCTGCCGTACCAGTAAAGAACGCTTCATCTGCTGAATATACTTCATCGCGTGTGATGCGCTTCTCAATTACTTGTAAACCAATTTCGCCAGCTAATTGAACAATCGTGTCGCGAGTAATGCCTTCCAACGCAGAGGTTAAATCTGGCGTGTAAAGTTTGCCGTTACGCACGATAAAAATGTTCTCGCCTGAACCTTCAGCTACAAAACCATCTACGTCCAATAACAACGCTTCATCGTAACCATCTTGCGCCGCTTCTTGGTGCGCTAAGATAGAGTTCATGTAATTGCCATTGGCTTTGGCTTTACACATGGTGATGTTCACATGATGGCGTGAGAATGAAGAGGTTTTAACGCGGATGCCGTTATCAAGCGCTTCTTGACCCATATAGGCGCCCCATTTCCAAGCGGCAACGATTACATGTGTAGACAGGGTTTTAGCAGAAATGCCCATCGCTTCAGCGCCGTAAAACGCCATTGGGCGCATATAAGCGGATTCTAGATTGTTTTCGCGAACAGCAGCTTTTTGCGCTTCCATCATCTCTTCTTTAGTGAATGGCATAGTCATACCCAAGATATGCGCACTTCTAAACAAACGGTCTGTATGTTCTTTCAAACGGAAAATCGCAGTGCCTTTGTCGGTTTTGTATGCACGCACGCCTTCAAATACACCCATGCCATAGTGCAAAGTGTGAGTCAGTACGTGAGTGGTGGCATCGCGCCAATTGACCATTTTGCCGTCATACCAAATAACGCCGTCGCGGTCTGCCATACCGCCAGAAGTTGCTGCTGGGTTTGCCATACTTTTCCTTAAAGCTCTCAATTTTGCAAAACCATTATTGTAAACTAAAGGGCGAACTTATCTATGCATGTTAAAATCAAAATGTTGAATAAATACAGTGTTTAATTGGAGTTTTAGTGATGAAAAAATTATTGTGGGCTGGCTTGGTTTTGTTTTTAAGCGCATGTAACCCAAATGCCCAGACAAGTACAGGTAATAATGCCAGTGGCTTTGTGGGTACCGATATTACCGGCGCGGATTTTCCTAAGCCCTTGGCTTTGACTGATCACAACGGTAACCCGCGCACCATGAGCGATTTTAAAGGCAAAGTAGTGACGCTATTTTTTGGCTACACACATTGTCCTGATGTGTGTCCAACGACGATGAGCGACTTAAAACAAACCATGAAATTGCTGGGTGATAAAGCTGACCAAGTGCAGGTGCTTTTTGTAACAGTAGACCCGCAACGTGATACACAGCAAATTTTAGCGCAATTTGTACCATCGTTTGACCCACGTTTTATTGGCTTATGGGGTAATTTGCAAGAGACAGCTGAAACATTGGGTAACTTTAAAATATATTATTCAAAAGTAGATGGTAAAATCAAAGGTGATTACACGGTTGACCACAGCGCAGGTATGTATGTGTTTGATAAAACAGGAAAAATAAGACTTTATTTAGATTATGGTCAAAAGCCGGTTGATATTGCGAGTGATTTAACTAAGTTAATGTAAGCGGAAATATAGAACTTAAATTAATGTAAAAAGGGGCGGTCAGCCCCTTTTTTTATACTAGTTAGCCGGAGGCGTACCATATTGGTTATCGCCGGATTCACCAGGTTGGACGAGTAAATAAATCATGTATATCCAGCCTAATATGGGGATGATCCATATTAATTGCATCCAGCCACTTTTGTTTAAATCATGCAATCTACGTGAGCCAACGGCAAGTGAAGGCAGTAAAGTGGCTAACGAAAAGAGCCAGGAAACACCGCTGCTAACAGCTTCTAATAATAACGACACGATTAGGCAAAATAGCGCAAACCACCAAAACTCCGGACGTTTGGCGCGCCCTGAAAAATCTGCATACTTAGCAAAACATAGCTTGATTGAATCAGTAAAAGACATGACTTACTCCCCCTTTTTTATATTGAGCAACGAAGATTGCGTTACCAAGCTAACATAAAATACCAGATGGGTAAAACCACCTGCGGGCAAAATTACATGCGGTGCAATTGTGGCGATAAAGTTTTTAATTCTTTTTCTGCCAATTTATAGTTGGGAAACAAGCTTTCTACCACTGCCCAAAATTTGGCCGAGTGATTCATTTGTTTTAAATGCGCTAGTTCGTGGCAAATCACATAGTTAATAATGTGCGGTGGTGCTTGCAGCAAGCGCCAATTCAGCCGTACTTCACCGCGGCTATTGCAACTTCCCCAGCGCGATTTTGCATTAGATAATGTGAGCAGTGGGATTGGCACACCCAGTTTTGTGGCAAAAATTTCTAAGCGACGGCTAAAATCCAAACCTGCTTGTTTTTGATACCATTGAATGACTTTACGCTGGATGAGCGTCTGATTATCGGGCGTTGGTGTCGCTAAAGTCAGCGTGTTTGCATCAAACACAGGTGCTTTATTACTTGGATTTTTCACAATACTTAACTGAATATCCTGGCCTAAATATAGCAAATGCTCACCATTCATCCAGTTAATCGCATCAACTTGGTTCGCCGCTCGCGCTTGCAGTTTGTTGATGATCCAACCGGATTTTTCCTGCAAAATCTGATTTAACTGAAAAGCAAAAATACGTTTTGGCGCATGCACTACCAAGCCATCGGCGGTAATCTTTAAACCCACCGTGCGGCGCTGACGATGTTCTAATAAATACGGAATCGTTTCGCCGTTGGCTAAAGTTAATACTTGGTTCGCCATGTTTAAAATGTGCTGTTTAAAACAGGCATTTCAGCCTCAATCCACGTTTCAGTTAATTGATTTACCGCATCGGCTTTTAGGCCTGCGGTTTGGATTGCTGGTCCAATATGGATTTGAATCACGCCCGGTTTTTTGATAAAACCATTCTTAGGCCAGAACTCACCTGCATTGTGGGCTACTGGTACAATTTGCGTGTTGGTGTGCGTTGCGAGCCATGCGCCGCCAATATGATATTTGCCGCGTTCGCCCGGTGATTTTCGCGTGCCTTCGGGGAAAATCACTACCCACAAGCCTTTATTCAATCTGTCTTTACCAATAGATACTAATTTCTTTAACGCTTCACGACCTGCGCTGCGATTAATCGCAATGGGCGAACTCATGGCTAAACCCCAGCCAAAAATAGGAATCCACAATAATTCACGCTTCATCACATAAGACTGCTCTGGGAATATCGCCTGAAAAGCCAATGTTTCCCAGGCGGATTGGTGCTTGGATAAAATGATGCTGGGCGTGCTGGGCATATTCTCTAAGCCGCTGATTTTATGCGTGATATTGCAAGTGATACGTAACCACCAAATCATGCTGCGTGCCCAGCCGGAGATTAAATAATTCCGCGTGATGGGATTAAACGGTAAGGCCAGCAGCGCAACAAGGGTGAAAATAGGCGCAGTGATAACCTGGCCTAAAAAAAACAATGCAGAGCGTAAAAATAACATTATCTTAATCGTGTTCTAAAATTACTTAAGCAAACTACTTATGCATGCTCTGCAATAATATGCTGCACCGCTTCAGCTAAGTCGGCAAAAACCAAGGTGTTTTTTGGCAGCGCTTTGTCGGGTGATTGTCCTTGTATCAGCGTGTCTTCACCTTTGCCAGTGCGTACCAATATCGGCTTGCAGCCTGCGTCCGCAAACGCTTTTAAATCGCGATACGCATCGCCGACGCCAAAGACTTCATTCAGTTCTACAGAAAATCGACGGCCAATATCTTCTATCATGCCGGTTTTAGGTTTACGACAGTTGCAGTGATCGTCCGCCGCATGCGGACAGTAAAACAATGCGTCTATACGGCCGCCGACAAGTGCTAAAGCGCGATGCATTTTGTCGTGAATGCTGTTCAGCGTGACCATATCAAACAAGCCACGCGCAATGCCAGATTGATTCGTCGCTAAAGCTACGCGAAAACCTGATTGGTTGAGCAACGCAATGGCCTCTAGGCTGCCGGCTATTGGAATCCACTCATTTGGACTCTTGATGAAATTGGCGGAATCAAGATTAATGACACCGTCTCTATCTAAAATGACCAGTTTCACGTTTACCTGCCTATCGTTTTAATTTGCCAGCTTAGATAAATCTGCAACGCGATTCATTGTTTGGTGCAATATTGCCAATAAACCTAAGCGGTTTGTTTTTAGCGCAGCATCGTCCGCATTTACCATTACGTTATCAAAGAAATCATCCACTGGTGATTTTAATGCCGCTAAAGCCTTAAGCGAACCAGTGTAATCGCCACTTTCAAACAGCTTATCTGCCTCTGGTTTTACTTTACTTAATGCTGCATTTAATGCAATTTCTGCGGGTTCTTGTAATAGGCCTGTATTCACTTCAGCCTTTACTTCGTCTTCTACTTTTTTCAAGATATTGCCAACACGTTTGTTTGCAGCGGCCAGAGCGGGGGCTTCTGCTAGCGTTGAGAATGAACGAACCGCTTCTAGTTTTGGCGGAATCTCACTCAATTTATCTGGTGCTAAAGACAACACAGCTTCAACTTCTTGTGGGCTAGCGCCTTGGTCGCGTAAATTGACACTTAATCGATCAAAACAGAATTCCTGAATTGCGCTGACAACCGCTTGATTGCTATCGAAGTGTTTAGCAACACCTTCCACCAGAGCGCCGAACGAGAATGGCAGTTTTGCATCTATCAACATTCTAATAATTCCTAACGCCTGCCGACGTAAGGCGAAAGGATCTTTGTCCCCTGTTGGTTTTTCACCTATGCTGAATAAACCTACTAAGGTCTCTAATTTATCTGCCAAAGCCACACAAATACCTACTTGATTGCGTGGTAAGTCATCACCCGCAAAGCGCGGCTTATAGTGGTCTTCAATCGCAAAAGCTACATCGTTATCCAAACCTTCTTGCTGTGCGTAATAACGCCCCATAATGCCTTGTAGCTCTGGAAATTCGCTCACCATATCGGTCACTAAGTCAGCTTTTGAAAGTTTTGCTGCGAGTTCTGCTTTAACAATCAAGCTTGTATCAGCTAATTTAGACGTTACAATCGAGCTCGCTATTTGACCTGCAATTTTAACGACACGTTGATTGCGTTCACCTTGGCTACCCAATTTATTGTGGTAAACCACTTTATCTAAACCCGCAATACGGCTTTCCAGTGTCTTTTTACGGTCTTGATCAAAGAAGAATTTTGCATCCGCCAGTCGCGGACGCACAACGCGCTCATTGCCGCCAATTACTGCGCTGGGGTCGGCTGGATTAATGTTAGAAACGATTAAAAACTTGTTGGTCAGTTTGTTATTAGCATCTAAAAGCGGAAAGTATTTTTGATTCGCTTTCATGGTTAAAATTAAACATTCCTGCGGTACTTCCAGGTAAATCTCTTCAAATTGGCCAAGCAACACATTTGGGCGTTCTACTAAAGCAGTTACTTCATCCAGCAATGCGTCATCTTCGATCGGCTTCAGATTTTGTTTGGCAGCGGCGGCGTTTAACTGGCGGGCGATTTCAGCTTTTCTGCTAACAAAACTTGCTATAACAGCACCATCGTCTAATAATTGTTTTTCATAACTATCTGCATTGTTAATGGTAATAAGTGGCTGTTTTGCTTCAAAACGGTGACCTTGTGTTGTGTTGCTGGCATTTAACCCCAGCGTGTTTACAGGCACAATTGTTTCACCATGTAACGCAACCAAGCTATGCGCGGGGCGTACAAATTTCACGCTTTCCCAGCCAGGGTTATCTGTGTTGCTATGCAATTGGTACGTCATCACTTTGGGAATCGGCAGTTTTGCCAGCGCTTCTTCTATCGCTTTTTGCAAAGCATCTTTTAAGCTTGCGCCAGCTTGCAACACGTCCAAAAACAGTACGTTATTTTCATTTTTAAGCTGAGAAACTGCGCTTTCGCCTGCACCTAAGACTTGCAGTTTTTTAAGTAAAGCCAGACTAGCATTACCGTTGGCATCCAAACCCACATTGGCAGGCATCAGTTTTTGTGAGATTTGTTTATCTGCGCCTTTTTCAGAAATGGCAGTAATGTGCGCCGCCAAACGGCGCGGTGTCGCATAGGCGGTCACGATAGAGTTTTCTGCCGTTAAGCCTTGTGCTTTAAGTGAATCAAACAGGCTGCTGCTGAATGATTCCCCCAGCTTATTCAAAGCTTTGGGCGGTAGTTCTTCTACAAATAATTCTATTAATAAGTTTTTTACTGACATTTTTAATCCGTTAACTTCACTCATTTATCATTCTTGCCTTGTTCATGGCTCCAGCAAAAATGGCATTTTTTTAATTATTAAGCTGCTTTTTTCGCTGACTCTAACTTGACTAGACTGGCCAGCACCTCATCGGCCCAGTTTTTCGGTGCCAACGGGAAACCAAGTCTGGCGCGACTATCAAGATAACTGGCAGCAACAGCGCGGGCGATGTTGCGGATTTTTCCGATATAAGCGGCGCGCTCGGTCACGCTGATTGCGCCACGCGCATCCAGCAAGTTAAATGTGTGCGCGGCTTTTAGTACTTGTTCATAAGCAGGCAGAGCAAGTTTTTGTTCAACCAGATTTTGTGCCTGTTTTTCATGTGCAGTAAATGCGGTAAACAGGAAATCAACGTCTGAATGCTCAAAGTTATAAGTTGATTGTTCCACCTCATTTTGATGGAATACATCGCCGTATTTCACGTTTTCAGAATACTGCAGATCGTAAACGCTATCGACGCCCTGTAAATACATGGCCAAACGCTCTAAACCGTAAGTGATTTCGCCGGTGATGGGTTTGCAGTTAATGCCGCCCACTTGCTGAAAATAAGTAAATTGCGTGACTTCCATGCCGTTGAGCCAGACTTCCCAGCCTAAACCCCACGCGCCTAAAGTCGGATTTTCCCAATCGTCCTCTACAAAGCGGATGTCATTTTGTTTTAAATCGAAACCCAATGCTTCAAGTGAGCCCAAATACAGCTCTAGAATATTCGCCGGTGCGGGTTTTAATACCACTTGATACTGGTAATAATGTTGCAAGCGGTTTGGGTTTTCGCCGTAACGACCATCTTTTGGGCGACGGCTTGGCTGCACGTAGGCGGCTTTCCACGGTTCTGGCCCAAGTGCGCGCAAAAAAGTGCCCGTGTGTGAAGTGCCTGCGCCGACTTCCATATCATACGGTTGCAGTAGGGCACAGCCTTGCTTATCCCAATATTGTTGTAGGGTTAGAATGATTTGCTGGAAGGTTAGCACCATGATGAGTATTGCTTAAACGAAAAGTCTGATTTTACCTTAGAAAACTTCTTTTTCGCCAAACTAGGTTGGTCAAAACCGCAAAACACAACACAATAAACGGCCAATTACCCCAGCGCACATAAGGAGTACTACCACTGTAGCCTTGGGCTTGTACATTCAGCGTTGTCTGAATATCGTGCGGCACGTGTGCAATTACATAGCCATGTGCATCAATTGCAGCGGTTGCGCCAGTATTGGTGGCTCGCAACATCATTCTGCCAGTTTCAAGTGCACGCGCTTGGCTGAATTGCATATGTTGATCTGCCGCGTAAGATTGGCCATACCATGCATCGTTGCTAATGTTGGCTAAGAGTGTTGCTGTAGGCAGCTGGCGGATGATTTCTTCACCAAAAACGTCTTCATAACACACATTTATCGCGACCTTTTGCTTGCCTAATTGCATGGGTGTTTGGTACGCGCCGCCGCGTGACAAATCGCTTAATGGCATATTGAGCCAATCGCGGTAAATCCAGCCAAATACTTGTTTTAATGGAATAAACTCACCAAATGGCACTAAGTGATTTTTGGCGTAGCTTTGGGTGGGCGCAGTGCCAAAGCTGAATGCGCTGTTAAAGTATTCATCCGTTTTTTCATTTAATTCGACCATACCGACAATGACGTCGCCATTATTTTGCTTGGCATGATTGGTTAATGCGTCAGTGATACTGGCATCAATTCGGCTGGAAATAACAGGCAGCGCGGTTTCTGGCAGAACAATTAATTGCGCTTTGCTTTGTTTTACCATGTTGATATACGTGTTAATGGTATTTTGCGCGGTATCGGCTGACCATTTTGTATCTTGTGCAATATTGCCTTGAATCAGCGCTGCGCTAATCGGCTCGCCGATTGGAGTTGTCCACTCGACTGTTTTTAACAAGCCGCCAGCAACTAATATTAAGACTAAAGATGCGATTGCGTTGCGTTTGCAAATGGCAGAAAAATTAGCTTGTGCTAACCAAGATGCAATAATTGCAGCGACCAGCGCGGTAATAACCGATACGCCATACACGCCGATAATCGGCACATAGCCTGCTAATGGGCTATGTGGCACCTGGCTGTAACCTAAAGTTAACCATGGAAATCCTGTGAAAATCCAGCTGCGGATCCAATCCGACAATCCCCACAGAATAGGCGCGCTAATCACTAAAAAGCCCAGACGTTTACTCAAGTAGCCAACTGCGCCCACAAACAGCGCCATAAAGGCGCACAGGCAAAAAGTGGAAAAGCCGGCAAACCACCACGGCATACCGCCGAAATCATGCAGGCTGATATAAATCCAATAGATCCCAACGACATATAAACCTAAACCATATTGAAAGCCCAGTTTAAAAGCAGATTTGGCCGAGTCTGTTTTAAACCATAAAAAAATCAACCCGATTAAAGATAATATAGCGGCTGGGAATACATAAAAAGGTGCAAATGCCAGTACGGCGAAAGCGCCCAACAAATAGGGGATAGCAAAACGAAACCGTGTGAAAATTTGCATTGTTTGAGCTGATTAAAAATATGAATAGCGCATTGTAATCAAATTAGCATTATTTATGGCACTACATGACAAAACGTTGACAACGATGCTAGCTTAGACCTATATTGCTCTTGCGATACAAGCTTGCTTTAATTTACTTTGGGAGAAAATATAATGAGTATGACATCAGAATTTAAGGACTTTATTAGTAAGGGCAACGTGATGGACCTGGCAGTGGGTGTCATCATCGGTGCGGCTTTCGGCAAGATTGTAGATTCGATGGTGAACGACATTATTATGCCAATCGTGGGTAAGATTTTTGGCGGCTTGGATTTTAGTAATATGTACATTCCACTTAATGGTCAAGAACTCGGCTTGGCTTTGGTTGAGGCGAAGAAAGCCGGTGCGGTATTGGCTTATGGTAATTTTATTACCGTGGTATTAAATTTTATTATTCTGGCTTTTATCATTTTCCAAATGGTGAAAATGGTGAATCGCCTGAAAAGGGCAGAACCGCCTGCTGCGCCAGTCGCGACGCCAGATGACATTTTATTACTGCGTGAAATTCGCGATGCACTAAAAAAATAACTTACTAATATAGATCATCAATAATAAAAAAGGACGCATATGCGTCCTTTTTTATTGGCTAAGACAAAGTGAAAGTATTCATCACATCTCAGGCTTGCCAGGCAACTCATAAGCTTGCCCATCATCTCTTTCACTGCCATCGTTATTTAAAAATACCACTTGCACCACTTTTTCATCAATAAAATCCAACTCTGTGGTTTGATAATAAGTGCCGTCGGCTGCGGTGTTAATGTTGTGATACTGCCAAATCGAAGCCACTACCCGGCCTGAGTCTTTCAATTTAATATCATCTGCTCTGGCAGGTTCGCCGAATTGTTCAATAATTTGGGCTTTGGTAAAGTTATTAATCGCATCCACAAATTCTTTTTCACTGATGGGGATTTCTGTTGATTGCGTAAGTGGCAGTTGTACTAATGGGCTTTCTGCCAATTGCGCCGGCACATCTTCAGATAGCGGCATTATTATCGCTTCGTCAGCATCTTCAGCAAAAGCAGCCACAGGCAACATTATTTGCATGGATAACAAAAGAGTGATGAATAACTTGTTCATATTAAGATTCTCTAACAGTTTTATTAAGAGGTTAAAGCTTATTATCTAGTTCAACATGCCGCACTCAACGAATGCGAATTAGCTCAATGTTAAGTTGACTCAATAGGGAAAGGCTCATCTGGCAACACCTCTACCAAGATAGAGTGTAAGCGCCTGCTATCGGCACGTATCACGGAAATGCTTAAATTCCCAATAACGATGTGATCGCCGCGCTTGGGTAAATGACCAAAATTATTCACCACTAACCCACCAATGGTTGAGTACTCTTCATCACTTAATTGTGTGCCTAACGCTTCGTTAAAATCGGCAATTTCGGTGAGTGCTTTAACGCGGTAATGACCTTGTGCATCTTTAATGATATTGTCTTCGTCTTCGTCGTAGTCGTATTCATCTTCGATATCGCCGACGATTTGTTCCAGCACATCTTCGATCGTGACCATGCCGGCTACACCGCCGTATTCATCCACCACAATGGCGATATGGTTGCGATTGCTGCGAAACTCTTTGAGTAAAATATTTAAACGTTTGGACTCCGGAATGAACACCGCAGGGCGCAACATATCGCGCACTTCAAAATCTTCGCCTGCGTAATAGCGCAATAAATCTTTGGCTAACAGAATGCCAATCACATCGTTTTTATCATCTTCAATGACCGGGAAACGTGAGTGCGCGGTTTCGATGACGTGTGGAATAAAGGTTTCGGGCGGATCAGTGATGTCGATGACATCCATTTGCGAGCGTGGAATCATGATGTCGCGCACTTGCATCTCGGACACTTGCAGCACGCCTTCTATCATGGCGAGTGAGTCTGCATCCATTAAATGATTTTCATACGCACCATGCAACAGCTCAACAAGCTGCTCACGATCTTCTGGTTCGCGTAGCAAGAAATTGCTCAGGCGTTCTAATAAACTGGGTTTGTTGCTTGGCTTACTATTGGTGGGTTTGTTGCTTAAATTTTCCGACTCACTGGCCATTAAGGCGTCCTACATAACAAGATAGGGGTTAGCATAACCTAATTTGCCTAAAATAGAAATTTCTAAGCTCTCCATCAATACAGCTTGCGGCTCAATTTCGTGGTCATAACCATGCAAATGTAACATGCCATGTACGGTTAAATGTGCATAATGTGCTTCCAGCGATTTTTGTTGGAATTGCGCTTCAGATTCAACCACAGGCGCGCAAATGATAATGTCACCCATTAAAAAAGGCGTTTCAGTCAACGGAAAAGTCAGTACATTAGTTGCATAATCTTTACCACGATACATACTGTTCAATTCACGACCTTCTTGCTCATCTACCAGTCGAATGGTCACTTCGGTATCGACATTGATTGCTGCTTTTGCCCATTTTTGGAATTGTTTCTTAGTGGGTAGATCAGCGCGCTGAGATTCGTATTGAATGGTGATGTTGAGTTTAGGCATGATTTCGGGCTTAGATTTATAACGTGGTTTGTCATCTGTTTGAACTGTTTAGATTATATAATTAAACCATGATGCAAAATATGACGATTACAGAATTTTTAGCCCAACATTTACAAGGCGAACATAGTGCCGCGCTGACTGCAATGTTGAGCGATATTGCACATGCGGTTAAGCAAATTGCAGTCGTAATCGATGCAGGCGCAATTGCTGGCAATATGGGTAGCTTGGCAACTGAAAGTGTTCAGGGTGTAAATGTGCATGGTGAAGTGCAGAAAACTTTGGATGTGCTGACCAATGATATATTTGTCGAGGCAATCCAGAAAAGTGGTTACGTCGCAGGTATGGTTTCGGAAGAGGTGGTTGATCCAATTAAATCAATGGTAAAAAACGGTCAATACTTGCTGTGTTTTGACCCCTTAGATGGTTCATCCAATGTCAATGTGAACATTTCGGTTGGTACGATATTTTCCGTATTAAAAGCCCCAAACAGTCAACCTGAATTAGCAGATTTTTTACAAGCGGGCACAGAGCAAATTTGCGGCGGTTATGCTTTGTATGGCACTTCGACCATGCTGGTATTCACCACTGGCGACGGTGTAAATGGATTTACACTAGATAAGAAAACCAATACATTTTTGTTAACACATCCGCAGATGCAAATTCCGCAAAATACTACGGAATTTGCGATTAACATGTCCAACTACCGCTTTTGGCAAGAACCTGTACAGCGTTATGTTGATGAGTGTCTGCAAGGCACGGAAGGCGAGCGCGATAAAGATTTTAATATGCGCTGGGTCGCATCGATGGTGGCGGAAGTACACCGCATACTGGTGCGTGGCGGTATATTTATGTATCCAAGTGACGCAAAAGCCAGGATGGGAAAGCTGCGTTTAATGTATGAGGCAAACCCGATGAGTTTTATTGTGGAGCAGGCGGGCGGTGGCTCTAGTACAGGTTTGCAGCGGGTGCTGGAAGTAAGTCCAACGGGTATTCATCAACGTGTGCCGATTATGCTGGGTAGCAAAAATGAGATAGACAGAATTGCCAGCTATCACCAGAAAAAATCAAAACGTAAATAATATTGGTTTAAAGTTGGGTATATTTTAGGGTTAAGTTAACCTAAAAATATACCCAAAATTTTATCTTAATTAGCTGCTTTGCAAATGGCGATAAATTCCTCTGCGGATAATGAAGCGCCTCCAATTAACCCGCCATCCACATCTGGCATGGCAAATAGTTTTTTAGCATTATTGGCTTTGATACTGCCGCCGTAGATGATACGCACATGGTCAGCAGCTTCGCTATTGCGCCTGGCAATACGATTGCGAATAAACTCATGAACTGCTTGCGCTTGTTCTGGTGTGGCTGTTTTGCCTGTTCCCACTGCCCATACCGGTTCGTAGGCAAATACCATATTCACTTGCATGGCAACGGAAAAATTCTCATCGCTCAATGTTGCCATCACCGCATCCATTTGACTGGCAACAATCACCTCCGTTAAGCCGGCGTCATGCTCGGCCAAAGTTTCACCCACACACAATATCGGTGTTAAGCCTGCTTTAATCGATGCGTCAAATCTGGCAGCAGCGGTTAAATTGGTTTCATGAAATAGTACGCGCCGTTCAGAGTGGCCAAGCAGCACATAAGTGCAGCCTAAATCCGTTAACATATGTGCGGCAACTGCGCCGGTAAAAGCGCCTTTTTCAAACTGATTGACGTTTTGCCCGCCCCAGGCGATTTTGCTATCGCCCAATAGTTCGCGCGCCTGAAAAAGATAGGGTGTGGGTGGGCATATAACATAATCGGCCCGATTAAACTCACTTAAGCCTTTAACGATGTCGGCTAGCAAGCGTTGGTTACTGGATAAATCGCCATGCATCTTCCAGTTGCCGACCACCAGTTTGCGACGTTTATTTTGTGTAGCGGTCATTATTTGGCACCGTTCTTAGCGTCAGCTATATTTTTGACGATAGCATTCAATTCGCCGCTTTTGTAGCGTTCAGCCATACGCTCACAAGAAATGGGTTTGATTTTATTGGCATAACCGGCAGAGCCAAATGCTTCATAACGTGCGATACAAATATCCCGCATCGCGACGGTTGCTGCGGTTAAAAACTTTCGGGGGTCAAATTCTTTTTTATGCTGATCAAAAAACTGGCGGATTGCGCCACTGGATGCCATGCGTAAGTCGGTGTCAATGTTCACCTTTCGTACGCCGTATTTAATGCCCTCAACGATTTCTTCTACTGGTACGCCATAGGTCTCGCCCATATCGCCGCCGTAAGCATTGATGATTTTTAGCCATTCTTGCGGCACGGAAGATGAGCCGTGCATGACTAAATGCGTATTTGGAATGCGTGTGTGAATCTCTTTAATGCGTTGAATTGAAAGCGTTCTTCCGGTTGGCGGTTTGCTGAATTTATAAGCGCCATGCGATGTGCCAATGGCAATTGCCAGCGCATCCACGCCTGTTTGATGCACAAAGTCAGCCGCTTCTTCTGGGTCGGTTAATAGTTGAGATTGGTCTAAAACACCTTCAGCACCAGAGCCATCTTCTTCTCCCGCCATGCCTGTTTCCAGTGATCCAAGCACGCCTAATTCACCCTCCACCGAGACACCAATGGCATGTGCAAATTCTACGATTTTTTTGGTGGTGTCTACGTTGTATTGATAGTTAGATGGCGTTTTGGCGTCTTCCATTAATGAACCATCCATCATCACGCTGGAAAAACCTGAACGCATGGCTTGAATACAAACAGCGGGCGTGTGGCCGTGATCCTGATGCATCACGACTGGAATATGTGGATAAGACTCAATGGCGGCTAACACTAAATGTCGCAAAAATGCTTCACCTGCATATTGACGTGCCCCAGCGGAGCCTTGCAAAATAACAGGGCTGTTAGTCGCATCTGCGGCCTGCATAATGGCATGCACCTGCTCCATATTGTTCACATTGAATGCGGCAATACCATAGCTGTGTTCAGCCGCGTGGTCTAATAATTGACGTAATGAAACGAGTGCCATGATTTCCTCTATCGGTTTTAAAGGTTAAGTAATTGTTTGCATTTTGTGCGTAATACGGTTTGAGCTACTAAACAGATTAATTTTGTTAATGTGTTTTAAGTGTCATTATTACTATAAAAACAGGCCTAAAATTTAGCGTGATGTGTCATTTTGCTTAAATTCGTAATCCTCATAAGCATTGATGATTTTTTGTACTAATGGGTGGCGAACGACATCGGCGGATAAAAAATGCGTCATAGCAATGCCTTTGACGTCTTTCAGGATTTTTTGCGCTTCAACCAAGCCGCTTTTTTGGTGTCGTTGCAAATCGATTTGCGTCACATCACCTGTAACGACCGCTTTGGTGCCAAAACCAATGCGGGTTAAAAACATCTTCATTTGTTCTGGCGTGGTGTTTTGTGCTTCATCCAGAATAATAAAGCTTTGATTCAGCGTTCTACCGCGCATATAAGCCAGTGGCGCAACTTCAATAGCGCCGCGCTCAAACATTTTATTCACTGTGTCGTAACCGGCTAAATCATATAATGCGTCATACAAAGGGCGTAAGTAAGGGTCTACTTTCTGATTTAAGTCACCTGGTAAAAAGCCCAGTTTTTCGCCAGCCTCAACCGCTGGGCGTACTAATACAATACGTTTTACACGGTCACGCGTCATCGCATCGACTGCACTGGCAACAGCTAAATAGGTTTTACCTGTACCTGCGGGGCCAATACCGAAAGTGATATCGTGATCCTGAATTTGCTGTAAGTAAGTAACTTGGCGCGGTGTGCGGCCATGTAAATCGCCGCGGCGCGTCATTAAAACAGGCATGTTGCTAGTGGCGACATCTTCTGGTTTTAGTTTGTCGATTTCAACCAAACCTAATTGCACATCCTCTAGCTCAAGCGGTTTTTTTGCGCGGACGTAGAAATTTTCTATCATCTGCGCGGCCATTCTGGTGTTGTCTAATTTTCCACTAATATTAAACGTACCGCCACGGCGATTAATATTCACCTCAAGGGCGGTTTCAATCTGCTTGATATTTTCATCTAATGCGCCGCAAAGGTTGGCCAGACGCGCGTTGTCTTCAGGTTGTAGCGTAATTTCCATGGTTAATTCTTATCCGATTAATTCGCCTTGCAATCGTTTTGGGTTGGATACATCGGTGATTTTAACGTTCACAAAGGTATTAATTAAATCATCGCTGCCAGCAATATCCACCACACGATTATTGTCCGTCTTTCCCGCTAATAAGTCAGCATGTTTACGCGAAGCGCCGTCAATCAACACGCGCTGTATGCTGCCTAACATGCCGCGACTGATGACATCACCTTGCGCTTCGTTAATCGCCTGCAGTTTGCTTAAACGCGCTAATTTAATATCTTGCGGCGTGTCATCTTTAATAAATGCGGCTGGTGTACCCGGACGAGGGCTGTATAAAAAGCTAAAGCTGTAATCAAAACCAACGTCTTGCATCAGCTTTACCGTGGCTTCAAAGTCAGTTTCTGTTTCACCGGGGAAACCCACAATAAAATCAGAAGTAAATGTCAGGTTTGGACTAGCCGTTTTTAATTTTCGGATAATCGATTTGTATTGCAATGCCGTGTAGTTGCGCTTCATCGCCATCAATATACGATCTGAGCCCGCTTGCACTGGCAAGTGCAATTGAATCGCCAGTTTCGGCACATTGGCAAAACAATCAATTAACCGTTGATTCATTTCGTTAGGGTGGCTAGTGGTAAAACGGATGCGCTCGATTTGTGGAATCTCTGCAATCGTTTCAATCAACATCGCTAAATCGGCCTCAACATCATCGTATTCGGCACGATAAGCATTTACATTCTGGCCGAGCAGGGTAATTTCTTTTACACCTAAATCTGCCAACTGCACCGCTTCCAGCAAAATTGCATCAAATGGTCGTGATACTTCTTCGCCGCGAGTGTAAGGCACCACACAAAAACTGCAATATTTACTACAACCTTCCATGATGCTTAAAAACGCGGTCACACCTTCCACGCGCGGCGGTGGTAGGTGGTCGAATTTTTCAATTTCCGGGAAGGTAATATCTACCTGTGATTTTCCGCTAGATTGGGAATTTTTAATCATCTCAGGCAAACGGTGTAAGGTTTGCGGGCCAAAAACCACATCCACATAAGGCGCGCGCTTGATGATGTTGTCGCCTTCTTGCGACGCGACGCAACCACCTACGCCAATAACTAAATTAGGATTTTTTGCTTTAAGTGGAATAAACCGGCCAAGATGGCTGAACACTTTTTCTTCGGCTTTTTCGCGCACAGAGCAAGTGTTGAGCAAAATCACATCTGCTTCATCCACATTGTCAGTTTGCGTCATACCGTTATCTGCATGCAACATGTCAGCCATGCGTGATGAATCGTATTCGTTCATCTGGCAACCAAAGGTTTTAATGAAGACTTTTTTTGGCAAAGTTTTGGCTAAATCTGGATTCTGTTTAATATCGTTCAAGAGTTTAAATTCATGCAAATCAAAGCATAATTTTAGCGTATTTGAGTAGTAGCAGGTAAAATAGGATTAACGTCTTTAAAGTCATTCCCATGCAAGCATTACCCATCTTTTTTAATATTATTAATCGTCATTGTGTTGTGATTGGTGGTGGAGATGTCGCTGCCCGTAAAGTTACCATGCTGCTTAAAGCGCATGCTGCAGTCACTTTATATTCTCCTGAAATCTGTGCTGAATTGCGTGAAATGGCAGACGCAGGTCAGATTCGTTATGTGCAAACGTTTTTTGAGGAATCACAGCTAAAAAACGCTTGTTTAGTCATTGCGGCTACAGATGACGTAGCGGTTAATGTTGCCGTTTCAGTTGCTGCAAAAGCACAGAATATCCCGGTTAATGTTGTAGATGCGCCTGATTTATGCACCTTTACCATGGGCTCGATTATTGATCGCAGCCCAGTGGTTATTGCGATTTCATCTGAAGGCAATGCGCCAGTTCTTGCACGCTATATTCGTACCAAAATTGAAACCATGTTACCTGCCGCTTATGGCCGCATTGCTGCCATCGCAGGTGAGTTTCGTGAGCAAGTGAAGGTTAAGTTTGCTACAACACAATTGCGCCGTCGCTTTTGGGAAGGCGTGTTGCAAGGCCCGATGGTAGAACGTGTATTGTCCGGGCAAGAGCAGGCCGCGCGTGAGTTGTTGCAGAGTATCTTAAATGATGCTGACGCAACCGCCAATAAGGGCGAAGTGTTTTTAGTTGGCGGTGGCCCTGGTGACCCGGATTTACTGACATTTAGAGCGTTAAGACTGATGCAGCAATGCGATGTCTGCGTATACGATAAGTTAGTCAGTCCAGAAGTGATGGAGCTGGTACGACGCGATGCAGAGCTGATTTATGTGGGCAAATCACGCGATCAGCATACGATGCCACAAGAGGAAATTAACGAATTGCTTGCTAAATTAGCTTTGGCTGGTAAGCGTGTGCTGCGCTTGAAAGGAGGCGACCCGTTTATTTTTGGGCGTGGAGGAGAAGAAATTGAAACGCTCATGCAGCATGGCGTACCGTTTCAGGTCGTGCCTGGCATTACTGCCGCAAATGGCGTTTCCAGCTATGCAGGTATTCCATTAACACATCGTGATTATGCCCAAGCTTGCCTATTTATTACGGGACATCTCAAAGACGGTACTTTAGATCTGGATTGGGTCGCGATGTCACGTCCGCATCAAACCGTGGTTATTTACATGGGATTGGTTGGATTAAAAGAAATTTGCGAAAAACTGATTGAGCATGGCGTACCAGCGACAATGCCTGTTGCAGTGGTACAACAAGGTACCACACAGCGCCAGAAAGTTGTGACGGCTACCTTGGCCGATTTAGCCGCAAAAGTAGCCTTAGCCGAAATGAAACCGCCGTGCCTGACAATTGTTGGGGAAGTTGTCCGATTGCGCGAAAAATTGAATTGGTTTAATGTCTGACGGGTTTGTTCAGGCTCATAGGTTAAAAATGACATATGCAACAAAGGCATTCAAGAAAATTAACGATATCTCGTACCACCCCAGCGAAAATCAATGTATTACTTTTGGAGTCTGACGCCAACTACGCCCTATCACTAAAACAAGTGATAGAAAGCAGTTTGCCAGTGGATGTGACTATCGTGCGCACCGCGGTAGTGGCAAGACGATTGCTGGAGAAAGAGCCAAATCATTTTTTTCTCAGCATTACCAGTGTACTGAATCTGGATTCATCGGCTTTTGAGAAGATTGATTTACTAGACGAGTTTAATTTGCCCGTGATTGCCATCGTGCATGAGTATGAAGATGAAATGCGGGATCAACTGATTAAGCGAAATGTCATTGATTATGTGCTTAAAGGTAACAAGTTTGATCGCCGATATATTTGCGATCTAATATCCAGGGTACATAAAAATAGCAGCATTAAAGTTTTAGTCGTCGATGACTCGAAAGTTTCACGTTTTATTGTTGCGCGCGAATTAGCCTTGCAAAAGTTCCAAGTGCAACTTGCCAATGATGGTGTTGAGGCAATCGCCAGATTAAAAGAAAACCCTGATATTAAGCTGGTTTTAGTGGACAACCAAATGCCACAAATGGACGGATATACTTTTACGGCGCAAGTGCGCGAAATGTATAGCAAAGATGAGTTGGTTATTATTGGTATTTCCGGTTCGGCAGATCCGCGGCTGGCAGTTAAGTTTTTAAAAGCAGGCGCAAACGATTTTATTGCCAAACCTTTTAATTATGAAATGTTGTTGTGCCGTATCACACAAAATCTGGATATGTTAGACGCGATTAGCATGGCAAAAAGAATATCCAATACCGATTTTTTAACTGGCTTATATAACCGCCGTTACTTTTTTGAGTATGGTAATAAACTGTTCGAAACGTTTGAGATGCAATCTTCAGCGCCAGCATTAACGGTGATGATGATGGATATTGATTTCTTTAAAAGGATTAATGACAAGTTTGGGCACGATACTGGTGATGAGGTGATTAAAAATTTTGCCAGTATTCTGCAAAAATATTTTGCTGATGATGTTATTGCGCGTATTGGCGGTGAGGAGTTTGCCGTCATTAGCCAATCTACTCAATATTCAGATAGTTTCGATTATATTAATCAATTTAGGCTTGCCGTTGCAAATCAAACAATGCTGATTAAACAAGAAAAGTTGCGCTACACTTGCAGCATTGGCGTGACGACAGTATTAGGCCGTGATTTAGATGAGATGGTTGTACAAGCAGACAACTATTTATATCAGGCCAAATATGCCGGGCGTAATCAGATATCGGGTAATTTGACGCAAAGCAATCAAAGTTAACTGAATTATGGCAGTTGGATTATTGTTGTATTGGCAGGGTTAGCCTTGCTTCCAATCCGCCTTCTGGTCGATTAATCAACTCCAAGCTACCACGATGCAGTTTGGCAATACGATTGCAAATGGCCAAACCTAAGCCGCTTCCACCTTCGTTTTTATTGCGGGCATTATCCATGCGTTCAAACGGGCGAAGCAATCTTTCTGCGTGTTCTGGCGGAATGCCCGGGCCGTTATCCAGTACGCTAATCACAATTTTTTCAGCAGTAATCTTACTGACTACTTCAACATCGCCTTTAGAGTACGCATAAGCGTTGCCTACCAAGTTATCCAGTAATCGCTGCATGGCCAATGGGCGCAAAGGGATGAAATATGTTGAGGTCAGTTTTAGTTTTAGATTACGCCCCGCACGTGCCTGACGTTCGGATAAAGCGTGCAATAAACCGTTAATATCCATCATTCTGGTCGGCTCGCCTTCGACACCGCGCACAAAATCTAAAAACTGATGAATGATATTATCCATATCGGCAATGTCTTCAATCATGCCGGCTTTCATATAGTTGGAATTCTCGGGCAGCATTTCTACTGCTAGCCTTAACCGTGCAAGCGGGGTACGAATGTCATGTGAAACGCCAGCCAACAATAGTGTGCGTTCATTATCTAGGCGCACTAGAGAGTCGGCCATTTCGTTAAAAGTACGGCTTACATCGCGTAGCTCATCAACACTGTCTTCAGGCAGGCGCGGTGCTGGTTCACCATTACGCAATCTGTCCGCTGCATGCACCAATAAATTAAGCGGTCGATTAATGCGCGCAGCAATCAAATAAGCACCTAGCAATGACAGTAAGCCAACCACGGCTCCCCAACCCAGCCAATGCCAAGGGAAAGGTCTGTCCACTTGGATTTTTGGAATGACTACCCAAAAATCATCCAGCTCTACATTGAAGCTAATCCATAAACCGGGGATGCCATAGTGATTTACCGTAATAATGGTTTCTACGCCTAAACGTTCGCGGATTTTTTCGGCAATCAGATTGATAAAAGGATCGTCAGGCAGCGGCTCAATGTCTTCTAGAAAATCAGCTGCATATACACGCACGCCCTCACGGCCAGATAGTTCGGATAATAGAGCCAGACGGCGATTTTCATGTGAGGCGATGAGTGAGGCGCGAGTGTAGTTGACGATGGTAACTGCCTGCAAAGCCGCAGTGGTTGCGCGCGGCTCGCGATCAAAATAATCAAAAATTTTAAGCGATGCGTAAATGCTTACCGCCAATAACAGGGCGATAAGCAACATTAAGCGAGAAAGCAATCTGCGGGGTAAAAGTCTCAATGCGGACGCTTTAAAAATTGATGATGGGAGTTGTGACCGTGGTCGTACTATTTAGTGCGACGCTTCACCATCGGGAATAAACACATAGCCAAATCCCCACATGGTTTGTAAGTAACGTGGGCGCGCAGGATCAGGCTCTACAATGCGACGCAGACGTGATACTTGTACGTCAATACTGCGGTCAAATACATCCAGCTCGCGACCACGAGCCAGTTGCATAAGTCTATCGCGCGAAAGTGGCTGGCGTGGATGTTCGGTAAACACTTTAAGCAAGGCAAACTCGCCGCTGGTAATGGTAATTGGCATGCCATTACGGCTTAAGCTACGTGTTGACGGATCAAACACAAACTCACCGAAGCTAAAGGATTCCTGCTTGCCCGTATTTTCAGATTCCGGACTATATTCATGGCGGCGTAGCACTGCATTAATGCGTGCTAACAGTTCGCGCGGGTTAAATGGTTTGGGAAGATAATCATCTGCGCCCATTTCTAATCCAATAATTCTATCTACCTCATCACCGCGCGCGGTCAGCATAATGATAGGGGATGTGAATTTATTGCCACGCAAACGTCTGCAAATGGCTAAGCCATCTTCGCCGGGCAACATTAAATCTAGCACTAATAAATCAAATGATTCATTGGCTAGCGTAGCATCCATTTCTTTAGAGTCGGATACGGTTTTAATGTTAAAGCCTTGTTCGGTTAGATAGCGTTGCAGCAGTTCGCGCATGCGCAAATCGTCATCTACCATTAGTATTTTTTTGTTATTTTCAGCCATCATTTACGCTTTCATATCATTGAATGAGCAACTTAAACGTTACTGCCTGTGTAGTATATGTTTTCAGCATGAATAAATCTAGAATTGTGAAAACTTTTCATCATGATTAAACGTCTTAATGTTAACAATTAATCGTTACAAATAGTTACAAATATAAGGGGTTGTGAAACATTACATTAACAATGCTGATTCATGATTGCAAATCTTGTTAGTTGGTCAATTTTTTTCAATACGAAAAATATTTTAGAAAGAACGAGAACTCATCAACAATGGTTTTAAAAGCACATTATCTAACTCCGGCTTTATCGATGCTAGCGCTGTTTGGAACTTTGCTTGCAACGCCTGTTTCGGCAGGAAGCAGGAACGCATTGCTGAGTGATGATAAATCGTTGATTGAAGAAACAGACGTAAGTGGTTTAGAAAAAACGCTTGAATACAATTTCAGCCCTGAAGATCGTGCCCGTTTGCGCAAAGCATTATCGGATTATGCAAGATCGACTGACCCAGAGCATGCTCAAATTGCAAATAAACGCAAAGCCATGCAAGAAAGTATCGAGAAGCGCTTTAATGACTGTAATAAAGATAATGATGATTCGCTTGATCGTGAAGAAGCTACTTTGTGCTTGCCACAAATCGCGCGCCATTTTAGCTATGTCGATGTCGATGAAGATGGCGTCATCACTTTAGAAGAGTTACAGCTTGCACAGGCGAAATTAATCGAACGTCAAAAAGCCGCAGAAGCTAAAATTGAAGCACAGAAAATTATAGAAGCTGAAACCGCAATTAAAGATAAAAGCAAAGCTAAAGATAACAAACAAGCGTCTAATATCCGCAAACGTCCCATTTAGCTCAGTCCAAGTCAACCCATCTATTTAACTCATTTTGCTGGTCTTTTTTACAGCAGTCTTTACTCCGATTAGCTTATATTCAATACTGTCATATGTGGATTTTGGTATCGATTGAAAAGTATTGATGACTTCCTCGCAAGATATTTCAACACAAGTACAAGCCCAACAAGTTAATGCAGAATCTGCGCACGATTTTCGCGTGGAAATCATCACCAGTATCAGTCAAGTGAAGCCTGCTGATTGGGATGCGTTAACAGATGGCACTCCATTGCTGAGTCATGCATTTCTAAGCGCATTAGAAAACTCAGGTTCGGTCGGGCAGGGTACAGGTTGGATGCCGCATCCTTTGGTGATTAAGTTAGGTGGAAAACTTATAGCAGCAATGCCTTTGTACTTAAAAAACCATTCTTATGGCGAATACGTGTTTGATTGGGCCTGGGCTGATGCCTATCAACATAGCGGATTTAATTATTATCCCAAATTATTATCTGCCATTCCTTTTTCGCCGATTACAAGCCGACGATTATTAACTGAACAGCCTGAGCTGCAAATGATGGTGATTGAGGCATTAGAAAATGTGATGCAGCAACACCAGCTTTCCAGTGTGCATGTGCTTTTCCCGGATGAAAGCTGTGCGCAACAATTGCAAGCTGCCGGTTGGTTAAAGCGTACAGGCGTACAATTTAGATGGCAGAATAAAAAATATCCCGATTTTGAAGCATTTTTAGCTACATTAAGTCACGATAAACGCAAAAAAATTCATCAGGAACGCAAGAAAGTTTCACAGGCAGGTATTGTTTGCAGGCAAATTAAGGGCGCCGATGCGAGCGAGCGAGATTGGGATTTTTTCTATGATTGTTACACCAATACTTACCGTGAGCACCATTCTACGCCATATCTGACACGTAGTTTTTTTGCGGAAATCGCGAAAACAATGCCCGATAATCTTTTGTTAATCGTGGCTGAAATAGATGGAAATCCCATCGCAAGCGCCTTGAATATTTATAATCGAACTACATTGTATGGCCGCTATTGGGGTGCGACGCAATTCGTATCTGGCTTACATTTCGAACTGTGTTACTACCAGGCACAGCAATTTTGTATTGCAGAAGACATTACTTTTTTTGAGGGCGGCGCACAAGGAGAACACAAGTTGGCGCGTGGGTTTGAGCCTCGGTCAACTTGCTCCTATCATAAAATCGCACATCCAGATTTTGAGCGAGCAATCAAACAGTTTTTGAGCCGTGAGGCCGAAGGGGTGACTGCATACACCAATGAGCTAGAAGAGCGAGCGCCTTTTAAACACACAGTTTTATAAGCGCATCGCTATTTTTATGGAGTTACCAATTAATAGATTTACCATCAAATGCAATAAATTGGCCTGTGCTTTGTAAGCTTAGATCTGCAATCACTTGCCGTAATCCAGTGACGCTAGTCTGCGTGTTAATCAGCCCATTTGCGCCACCCATATCAGTCTGCACCCATCCAGGATGCAAAGTTACAATACTAATACCATACGGTTTTAAGTCAATCGATAAACTTTTCATCGCCATGTTCACAGCAGTTTTGCTGGTGCGGTAAATGTAGTTTTCACCGCTGGTATTGTCATCAATGCTGCCCATCTTGCTGCTAAGTGTAGCGATTTTTTTAAGCTGGCTACGAGCGATGTGCTGTACAAATGCTTCTGCCATTTTGAGCGGAGCCATGCTGTTAACCTTAAATGCTTCGGCCCAATCTTCATAATTGGTATCACCAAAGTTGCTATGTGGATACACGCCAGCATTGTTAATTAACACATCGATTGCTTCGTTTTTTAATTGCAACGCAAGACTGTCAATTTGACTAAAGTTACCAACATCAAGCGCGATTACTTGTATATTTTTGCTGGCGCTTGCCAGTGTCTGCAATGCGGCCGCAGATTCTGGATCGCGGCAGCATGCCAGAACTCTCCAGCCATCCGCCGCATATTGCCTGGTAAATTCCAAACCAATACCGCGGTTTGCGCCTGTGATTAATACTTGATATTGATTCATTGGGTTATCCTTGTTAAGACTATCGTGATAGTTTACTTAGTTTATCGAAAATTCGCGACGCTAATCTTTAGGCTACAATTTCACTCAAATTTTTAATTAAAGTGGATGCCTTAATTGACAGTATGCGACTCACAACTACTAACTGCTCACACGTAATTTTTTAGCGCACACCAGCATAGTTTCTATAAATAAATATTGATAAAAATAAAAAAAGGCCATATCCGAAGATATGGCCTTATGAGTGGGAAAGAGTCAATAAAAAAACCCGCACTTAGGCGGGTTCTCTATACTATCTTGGATACCAAAAGATAGTGAAATGGTGAAAGAGTCAACCAAACAAACTTGTTTTAGCCATAGCTGGCTTTAATTAAGCATTGTTAATATGATGATATGCCCCCAAATGTGCCCCCATAAATTATTTAATATAGATTATTAAAATTTACGCAAAGCCGATTAGACAATAGTACTTAGGGTTTATGAATATATTCATTATGGTAATTAATGAACTCTTCTGAAATTGAATGGTTAGGTTTAAATAATAAGTTAGAAGCAACTAATTTTATTGCGCCATAATCTAGCATTGCATGGTGGTTTGGGCATACACAAATCATGTTTTCTATTATGTCTGGCCCGTTATGAGGTTGACCAAGAGGCTTAATATGATGCGCTTCAGAATATTTCTTACCTGCAGGCATTTCTATTGAAATACCACAAATTTGGCATTGTTGGTTATTTAGAGATTTAACCCGTCTTGACAGAGGTGTATCTCTAATAATTCTTGAAATTGTAATATCTTTCCTGTCTGGTACAGTTAAATCAGCAGGAACCAAATTAAATTCTTCTTGGATATAGGGTGACCAGTCAAATGCCTTAGACTTTTCAATCTCCCCTTTCCACCATTCATAGATATTTTCGCTTTTATTGAAGAGGGAAAAGTAACCCTCGCCTGGCTCATAAGTTTCCATACTAATAATTAACCCAGTTATAGCAGGAAGCTCATTGCTTTTAGTCCATTCTGCTAACGAAGATAAGCCTTGAACTTTAAGACTCTCACCCCAGCGTTCTCTTAATTGAGGTAACCCTAGAATTTCATGAATTTTTTTATAGCCTAGATAAGTTTCAGGCTTGCCAGCTCTAACCTTTGGTAGATGAGCCACTAAAACTTCTAGGATTTTTCTACCTTGTTCATCTAGCATAATTAAATATATCCAATGTTTGTTTTAGACTTTATTAATTATAGATAATAATTTATTAGCTTTCTTATTAATAAACTGTAAGTTTGAGTTTATTGTCAAACCGTTACCGTTACCGTTACCGTTACAGTACGGTAACGGCTCTGTAATCGTTACCGACCGTATACATTACGTAACACTGTCACATCCAGCATTTACGCGCTATGTTACGTTACGTTATTGTTAATGTTACGGTAACAGTTACTGTATACGTAACATTAACAGCCTCGTCAATTTTGGCTTACAACGAAATGTTACTTTGTAACTGCAAATTATCGGAGTCAGATAGATAGCGTTCAAAGGCGTCATTAAATTGTATGGCTTCGTAACCCTTAGCAGTTTCATAACTATTAAATCTAATTGTCTTAGATGTGATTCCATAATCTTTCAGCTTGTTTGATAGTTGCCTAGGGCTTAACTGTTTTCCTCGGTTATAGGTGCACCATGATTTTTCTGTGTCTTCACAAAGCGCATTTATTAAATCAATAGTTGATATTTTAATTGTCTGCTTAGAATCAAAAATCTCTTTAATATCTGCGAGTAATTCATTAGCACTACTTTGCGGTGATTGTGTTTGATTGGATATACTTAAAGCAGCATTTAAGGCTGTCTCTACCCAGTGACTACCAGCTACATTTGCAATCTGAAATAATGGTTCCCAATTATCTTGGTCTCGGTCGCCCAAATTATCAGGCAACTTAGGCCGAGCATCTTTAACTTGCTCATGAAAATCATCCAAAAACCTTGCAAGTTTCGCAGCTAAGATTTGGAAAATGTCAGATTCAGCATGCCTTAATCTTTCTACAATTTCATCGGCCTTTTTCCGCCTTAACTCGATGATAATAGAGCGACTAGTTACGGTTTCTGCAAGTTTGATTGCATTAATGCCTGCAATCGCTTTCATGCCCCATACGGTAAAGCATTTAGGCTCAAAATCATCGCCTTTAGCAACACTACGCCAAACATAGGCGCTATCGCGTGTATGGCCTGCATTGATTAACCCCCGTAAGTCTTCATTGTCATTAAGTACAGTTTCAATTTCATCAATAAATAGAGTAGGCTTGTAAGTCTCAATCATGCGAAATAAAACACTAGGACTAATACTGCTCGCCTGTGCTGTCCGCGGGGCTAGCTTTGCCAATACCGTAAGTAACTGTGTTTTTCCACATGCTCTCTCAGGTGCATTAATCAGCAAAATAGGGGCGCAATGAATTTCGTCAATAAACCAACACGCGCAAACCCACAAAGCAGCTGCTTGGGCTTGGTGTTTATCTAAAACTATAAATCGCTGTATGGTAGATGTAATTTCATCTAACAATCCAGCAGGATTAATGGGCTCATGCCAAGGTTCTGTATCATCGAACTGCGAATTTTCCTTACTACTCTTAGATTGAGCTTCTTTGATTTGCTTATCTAGAGTAGCAGGCCGAATATTGAGTTCTTTTGCGCTCTCTTTTCTAATTCGGTCATAATCTAAGGGTTTAAGCGCTGCAAGCCGCCTGATTACTTCATCATCATTGTTACGAGGCTGATTAACAGTCATTTCTTTACTATCAGTTGATACCATCATATCAACTACCTAAAAATAATCGGTTATAGCGTGTCATTTTTATAACCTCAAACATGGCTTTCACCGTTAATTCTTTGACTTGCTTGAATACGTGACTTTTCCCAAGCTTCAATGTCTGATAAATGCCATGCGGTGGTATTTTCGGCTAATTTAATTGGGGCAGGGAACGTGCCTTTTTTAACCCAAGCCCAAATGCTTGAACCTGAAACCCCTAAGCGAGCTTTTAATTGAGGCAGTCTGTAAAACTGCGGTGTGAATGATTCGTTTTGTTTTGATGTATTACCCATTTTTACATTCCTTTAGTTTGGATTGCACAAGGCGGTATTGCCTTGCATGGGTTTGTATTTAATACATCAAAAATCGAAGTGTAAGGTAATTACCGTTTTGTTATCGGTAATTACCCATAAGTCCTAGTCTTTATGCGGGTTTGAAGGCAATAGCTCGGCACCCTCTTTTAGCCAGCTTCTTATAGTTTTTGGGTTTCCAACTGCCCCGAGCTTTTCCAAAGCATTTGCTATATCTTGTGGGGCTGTAGACTTTTCAGCTTTTGGGTCATAACCATAAGCATCAATAGCGATAGCCGTAAATGCTTGCAATACATTATTGGTTTTACGAGTAGATTCTGGTTTTTGTGTATTGGTGGGTTGTGCAGCTAATACATCGTAATCAGCTTTAAGTTTTAGATATTGCTCATGCCAGTTTGTTGCAGCGCCGCCAATTTTTGTAACTTCCTCAATTAAAGCGTTCGGCAACTCAATATTTATCTCTTTAGCCCAGCTAATAAAAATAACAGGTGGAATAGTGTCACCAAACTTTTTCCAGCGGGTTGCACGCAAGGCTAAATCCCTACGTTTTGCAAATGACACAGCAAAGGCAGTTTGACCTTTTAATTTTTCAATTTCTTTCCATGTAACAATTGCAGGCTCTTTACCAAATGATAGGGCTATTGCTTCGTCAAGTGTCCAATGCGCTGCTTTTGCCCAATGCACAAAATCAGCATTTGCTGAGGGCAGATTGTAAGGCCTTCTGTTTTCTTCACTAATCACGTTACGTTTACGTTGCTCAGTATCTTTTGCTAATGATTGTATATGTAACGTTAGAAGCTCGTTGTCTGGCATGTTACGTAACGTTAACTTGTATGCTTCAATCTCTAAATTTTTCTCTATGAACACGTTAGATTCGTTAGGTTTTAGAGATGCCATTGTTGAAGTAAGTGTTGAAATTATTCCAAATTTTTTTTGTACAAAGTAATGAATCGCAACTTCTTTTGGCGTCATTTTACTTCTAATCCTTGCGCTATAAGTACATGCTCAATTTCAGTTTTTAAGTTTGATTCTAATTCTGTATAACCCTCAAAGTGGAACCGTAAATCATTTGCATAATCAGACTTAACTGCTTGTTCAGCAGATTTTTTTCTTAATAAAATACATGCCTTATTTTGACCACGCGCAAAACCGTATTCATAAAGCACATTAGGATTGTTGTCTGTAATATCTGCTATAAAGACATCGCAACTTTGTATTTTATTCAGAATGTCTTGGATAACATCATGAGTTGGCGAGTGCGTTCTCATAATCGGATAATTTAATATATTTAAGTGTTGGTTATTTAATCTAATTTTAGTAACAGCATTTGTTAAAGCGGTGTTGTAATCATTAACATCACTTTCTGAATATGGCATTGCCATGAAAATTTTTAACTGCGAAGCATGTACTCTGTCAAAGACGTCTACAATGCTTGCAGCATCTATATCTTTTATTTCGTCAATATGATTTCGCAGTACCCAGTTTTTAAATGCTGTAGTTAAAACAAAATCACTGCCAGTATCTTTAAAAGCATAATAAAGAAATGCAACCAAAAGACCTATTTCTTGGCAGGCTTGCAGTCTTGCTTCTTGCTTAAAAACTTGATTAACGACTGCCAGTTTTTGTTTTATGGACTTTATACTGCTCGTCTCTTTTATCAACTTTTGCAAAGCTAAAAACTCAAGTCCTTTCAAGACTACTGTACGTAGTCTTGTGCCAAATACATGGTTTAACGAACCCAAATATTCGTTATCGATTTGAGGAATTAATTCTTTAGCTTTAACATAAGCCCAACCAAAACTATGTTTAAGCTCATCATCTGAAAAACGTGTATCGTCTAAAATCGCTTTCAAGTTTTCTTCAGAGGTTAATGCTAAACCTTTACTATTGATATTATGAAAAATTACACTTTGCAGTTTTGCATCCTCATCATTTTCATTTAGTAAAATCAAACAAAATGGAGCTTGTATACCAGCTTTGTCCGCATCAACTTCTTTTGCAGCACTTAAACGGTGATTGCCGTCTATCCTATTAAACAAACTAGGTGCACCTAACCCAAGATAGGCGTCATTTATTTCTAAAGTAACTAAACGCACCCATTCTTTTTGCCTACTATCTTTAGCACTGGCATAACTTCTGTTGAACTGTGTAATTGTTATGTTCTTGCCTATACTGGTAGACGCAGTAAGCATTTCAGCAGTACCAGAAATTGTAATGTTGTCCATACTAGGGTTTAGTGTATAACTCAGAATTACTTCTGGGAAAAAAACACTTTCACGTGCATTTAGATATTTTTCCAAATCTTTTTTATGGCTTGGTACTAAATCACGCTGATATTGCTCATTAGGTTTTGAAATTTCAGCTAAATCACCTAGTTTTGCATACCCACGAATGCAAATAAATCCGCCTAATGAGCGCTCTAAAAGGCCTCTTAGTATCATGCTGGATCACCTAAAATCATAGACTCAATTTCAGTTTTGGCTGTCTTTATAATATTTTCGGCTTCTGTTTGCAATTGCTTGGCTTGGGCGCGGATTTGCGCGATGTGGGTGGCAATTTCATTTTGTTTTGATATGTGTGGCAAAGGAATGTTTAATTGCATTAAGTCGCGGGAGTAAACATGAGGCTGCCCCGCACCTTGCTGTAAATTGTAAATTTCTTTTTGTTTTGTTTTTAGTAATTCAGCTAAATACAGCGTATTGAGAATTTCTTCATCTTTCGATTGAATCACCGAACAATCCGATGCGAAAATTGGATAATCGTGATACCAAACAAACCCTGCATAAGCACCTGATGCGCTTACTGTAATGATATTACCTTCATAATTAAAGGCATTGTGCGAGTATGGACTGCTTTGTCCACCAGCGATAACTGGATATTTACCAGCGATAATATGGTTAGAAGTAATGCTTTGACCTTTATTAACATGTGCTAGTTTGTGTAAAGGTGAGTTTGCATAACTGCCACCTTCAATTTTGTAATGCTTAGTAAAGCAAATATCAGGGTCTAAGCGTCCACCTGTTACCTCGCTAAATAGCACAGTAAAAATGCGCTTTTCAAGGTGGTTATCTTGTTCGGTAAGGGTAATACCTAGCTCGCCCAACAAATAGCCGTCTATGCTATCTAGCAGGGCTTGCGCTTGCTCTTCTTTTTGTTGTTTTGCCTGTTCGGCTTGCTGATATTTATCAACAAATTTTTCTTGAGTAGCTAAATCGGGCAAAGGTATTAACAATGATTTATATTCTTCAGCATTGATATTAGGTTGCCCCGCCGTTCTTTGCACGGCTTTTACCCAGTCTTTATAAGGGGCTAGCTGCGTATAAAGAAACAAAAAATCGGATAGTATTTTTTTTGAATCAACGACAAATCTAATCATGTAGCCTGCGAAAAAACAGCTGTATGAAACAGCATCGGACTTATGTAAATAGGTTTTCCCTACAGTATTTCCACTGCGGGCAAACAATAAGTCGTTGTTGTTTAATATGTATTTTTTCTCTACAGTTTCAGCTGTGACACCTAAACCATCAATTAAATTACCATATTCATTTATGTCAGTAATCCTCACATAGCGAGGAGATTGTGCACTGTTGCGTGTTATGCCGCTTTCATTTGCACCATATTGAGGAGATGTAAGCAACAAAGATTTAAGTGGTTTGGTAGCGTATTTGAATTGCTTAACTTTTTTGTTATACGAAACCATTTCTGGGTCAAATCGTTCGGCTAATTCAGAATGATTAGCCAAAAATACTTTATTCGCATTCGCTCCCGCACTTAATTCAAACCCCGCCATTATTCACCTCTACAATAAAACGGGCGAGTTCTGAGCCTATTACGTCCAGCTCATTCGTGCCTGTTTGCTTACCTGTTGCGTCATAGCCTATATCTTCGGCAATCGCCATAAAAATTGGGTAATCAGGCAGCTTGCTTTGTTTGGCTAAAGCATAAGCCTCTTCTAATTGTTCTTTTAGCGCATTGATTTTTTCGGTGTATTCGTTGCTAATTTCTGCTTTCCAAGTTTTGTAGTCTTCTGTGGTTTTGTATTCTGCCAGCATGCCAGTGTAAACCGCGCCAGTGGCATTTTTAATGGTAGCTAGTTTTTCGCGTTCTAACTTTTCTACGATTGTTTTGTAGTTGTATTCATTGAGTATGTTATTTTGCAGGCTGAGTTTTTGCTGTTTAATCAGCTCAGTTTGTTGTTCGCTGTATTTACGTAAAAACAGCACACTGCTTTTTACGCCTGCGCCTGTGGCGGTAAATGCGGTTTGCGGCAAACTCACTACGGCAATAATGCGATACCAGTCTTCAATTTGGTCGCGCACATATTGCAGACTGCTGTTAGTCAGTACGCCATCTGGCAACACGATGGCTAAGTAACCGTTTTCGGTTAAAAACTGGTGGCATTGCTCAATAAATAGCACTTCAGTGCTTTGACTATCACGGTTTTTAACCCCGCTATTTTTAAGGTCTAACCAAGAAACGTCTTTATTACCTAAGCCGTATTGTTGCAGATAGGCTTTTTCGGTGAGTTTTACCGCGCTACCAAATGGCGGGTTGGTGATAATAAAATCAAAACGCCCATACTTAAAGCCTTGATTTTTGGTTTGTTCCTGCAATGCATCGGCTTTAAGCAAACCGTCTGCTGTGATGACATTGGTGTGACCATCATCATGAATAATCATATTCATTTTTGCAGTGCGGCTAATTTGCTCATTAATCTCTATACCGTAAAGATTTTTCTCGGCAAAGTCGTGCCAGTGCCGCCAGTGTTCATTACTTTCTTTATCAAAGTATTCATCGGCTTGGCGGCGCACTTTTTCAAGCGCATGTAGCAAAAAGCCTCCGCTGCCACATGAGGTATCTAATACTAATGAATCGTGCTTAATCGGCAACACATTCACAATAAATTGCACAATCGGGCGCGGGGTGAAGTATTGCCCAAACTCCCCACGGAAAAACGAACCCATGAAAGTTTCAAATGCACGGCCTTTGCTATCTAAATCGGTTTTGCTTAGGTTAATGTCTTGCAAATACTCAACAATGGTGCGCACGCGCTCTGTTGTAAGGCGGATGTTATCGCGGAATACTTCAGGGTCTTTTTTACGGCCTTCTTCATAAAGCGCATTTACGCGTTGAAATAAGGCTTCATTAGTCTTTTTAAGTGCAATTTCTGGGGTGGTTGCTTCTACTTGAATGATTTGAAAGTCGTAAGGGTCGCCATTTTTACGAGCTATACGCTCATCCCAAATTTTGCAAAAAATTAGTTTGTCTAACTCATCAAAAGCTTCTGATGGGTTAAGTTGCCCGCCAGCCCATAGCGCATTATGTGCAAGTTTAAAGCGGCGCGTCAGCTCGTCTTCACTTACCACGCGAATATCAAAAAACTTTTGGTCATGTTCTTTGTAAGTTAGCTTGTCAGCATTTTTTACAAACTTATAGGGTGCAAGTTTATCTACCCCGTAAGCTGGAATATCTGATTCTGCAATCCGTAAGTTTTTGGCTTTATCAACCTGAAAGAATACATTTTTTATTTTAGAAGTTACCCAAACGAATTTCACATTATTGGGCAGTGCGTGAGCGTATGAATAAGCTTGATTTACGGCTTGGGTAAATTCTTGTTCTGAAACCTCTTGTTTTTTACATTCTACTAATATGTGCGGTTGCAAGCATTCATCATCGTTGTACACCACGATGTCAGCCTCTTTTTTTTCTACTCCCATTGTTACAGTAATGAAATTTAGTACGCGTTGTACTGGATAGCCATACTCTAAAATTAGGCGGCAATAGGTTTCGGCTTGGACTTGCTCTTCAGGCGTTGTGAAGTTGCGGCTTTTCTTTTGATGAATGTATTCAATCCGTTTGTTTTCATCGTAAAAGCGAATGAGGCCTTTTTTTACGCCATCTTGAATGTAATTTATTATTATTTCTGCGCTCATTTACTTCCCTGACTCATTTTTGTAAAAATAAGTTATCTTAAATTTATGACTTTGTTTATTGAGTGAATTTTACAATTATTATTTATGCTTTTTTAAGTTCTATTACAATAGCACCTGCTTTTAATTTATCTAAGTAATCTGCCCAAATTTGCATCATCTCTTTACGCTGTGCTATAAATTTAGTGCGATTATATGCAGCTCCCAATGTATCTGGTACTTTATGCGCCAATTGATGTTCAATAATATGTGGGTCTATGTTTAGGCGTTCGTGCAAAATGGTACGTGCCATTGCTCTAAAACCATGCCCTGTAATCTGTGTTTTTGTGTCATAACCCATTCGTTTAAGTGCTGCATTTATCGCGCTTTCACTCATTGGTCTAAGAGGCGAATGACCGCCTGTAAAAACATATTCACGATGCCCTGAAAATCCCTGAATTTCTTTCAGTATTTCTATAGCTTGGCGGGGTAGGGGTACTAAGTGGTCTGTTTTTGTTTTACTTACAAGATAACGCCACTCCCCAGTCTCTAAATCTATATCTGCCCATTTAGCCATTCTTAACTCGCTAGGACGTACAAAAACTAAGGGGGCTAGGCGCAATGCACATTGCACTGTAATTGTCCCCTTAAACCCTTCTATAGCCCTTAATAATTCAGCAACATCGTTAGGTTCAGTAAATGATGCCATGTGCTCAGTTCTAGAGGGGGGTAGAGCCCCCTTTAAATCGGCTGTTACATCCCTAAGGGCTCTACCCGTTTGAACCCCATATCTGAATACTTGACCGCATGTTTGTAGCGCACGATGAGCAGTTTCTAGAATGCCTAATTTTTCAATGCGCTTAATGGCATCTAGCACTTGTGGGGTAGTAATATCTGCAATTGGTTTGCTACCAAGCCACGGAAAAATATATAACTCAAAACGTCTAATAACTTTTTCTCTATGACTAGCTGCTTTATTTGCCATGTGAGAAGCAAGCCATTCACGCGCTACAACTTCAAAGCTATTTTCAGATTTTTCAAATTTAGCAGCTTTAACGGCTTTTTTATTTTCACTTGGGTCGACACCCTTTGCTAATAAGCTTCTAGCATCTTGCCTACGCTCTCTAGCAAGCGCTAAAGACACATCGGGATACACACCCAAAGCAAGTTTTTTCTCTTTCCCATCAAAGCGATATTTTAATCGCCAATATTTTGAGCCGTTAGGCATCACTTCAAGATACATGCCCCCACCGTCTGAAAGTTTGTAAGCCTTTGATTCTGATTTGCTTTTTCTAACTTGAATATCTGAAAGATTCATCTAAATTAACCTATTAAAAAGTTGCTTTGGGGGCATCAAAAATCAATTGGGGGCATAACTGTCTATATTATGCCCCCATTAAGGTTTAAATTGCAATGAATTGGAA
>Ga0123388_1033307_pt1 | contig 46444 bp, 36 predicted proteins | sample T0HHNO3metaT_FD_89916 | JGI IMG/M metagenome (GOLD analysis project Ga0123388, IMG submission 89916) | Methane-oxidizing artificial microbial communities from Washington, USA to study methane cycling - T0-HHNO3 metaT (Metagenome... | ecosystem: Engineered > Modeled > Simulated communities...
CTATATTGCTATATTGCTATATTGCTATATTGCTATATTGCTATATTGCTATATTGCTATATCGCTATATCGCTATATCGCTATATCGCTATAATTATAGATAACCGATTCGTAATGGAGATTTGATATGTTTTTATATATTTTTGCGGCTGGATTGTTGGCTGATGCCCACCATCAATCAAATGAAGGTTTGTACTTTTTCGGTTATTTTCTTTGTGGCTTTGCATTCTTAATGTCTATTGCATCTTTTGTTGGTGCTATGAAGCTAAAAAATATTAATGATAAAAGGGAACAGGATAAAAGCATTGCAGCTCGATTAAAGTTAAGCGTGAAGCCATAATCAGATAGTTTACAAATTCAGCTATTGATTCAGAGTTAAATTAAGGAAGTTAGATATTTCCTAATTGAGCTTACTTTGACTAGAATATTTTCGAACAGACTCTCTGTCTCTATAATTACTGTTAAGTGTGTTTAATCTGGAGCCTGGTTAGTGTTTAGTGATTCTGATCGCAACTTTATGGCCAGCAACATGAAAATTGTTGTTGAATCTATTGAACACAAACTTAATGAATCGTTTTTTGCCGAATTCAAGCCAATTGCGATTAGCACAATATCTACATACATTGAAGCCATTAAAAATTTCGAGGCGTCAGGAGTAAAACGGGACTTGGATTTTGGCCAAGACAACGAGGCTGAAGAGTTTATACGTTCACATCACTGCGACCTTGTAGATGAAATCGACAATGAGGATGTTATTCAGGTGCTTGATACTTTACGGTACTCATTTTCGTGTTATGCATACAACGGCCTTCACCAACTCTATACTCGCCAAGAAAACGAATGTTGGCATCCCAAAATAAAACTCACAGAGGTTCTAACGCCTAATGATATTGAATTACTTGATCAAGTTCTAACCCTGTATCGAGGTTGCGATATTAGTGAGCTTGAAAATAACTCTTTCGGTCAGGCGTGGACTACTTCATTAGAGGCGGCCAAAGAGTTCGCATACATTCATTATCGAAACCAAGCTTGGTTCAATGAAAACAACAGAGTCGTGTTAGAAACAACATACTCCAAAGATCATGTATTATTTTCAGATCAATCAGATGAGTATGAAGTGGTGGTTGATGTGGGAAAATTAGTTGATGTACGTAAACACTCCTAACCTTTCAGTCAACCTGACCGCCCAAAGCTGCGCTTTGGGTTCCCTCCATCCCTCTGGCATTTCGGCGGCAGGTTGCTTCCAACGTTAAGCTCTTAGTCGCCACATTCATGTTTTAATTCATCAGACACAGCCAATTGGAAGATTCGAAATGGAAATCGGAAAAACATACGACATTGCCTTTTCAACAGGCCGCTATGAGATTGAATATGAAAAGTATGTGACATGCATTAAGAAAACACCGAAGTCATATCGCGTAAAAAGAGTGAATGGAACTACTAGGCTCGTCGGCCATGACTCCATTTTGGAATTAAAAGAAGTTTCACCACTAACTGGAATGGAAACTCCGTTGAACTGAACATTTGGCCTACTCATCATTCAAGCAGAATGTCCGAATTGGGCCGTTTTCGACTACTTAGGATTGACGTTATCCGGCCCGAAGCAGCCATTCGCTAAATAAATATATCTCTTGACTGTATTTCTATATTTATGGAAATATAGCTACATGGATATTAAATCAGCCGTATTACAACTTTCATCAATTGCCCAAGAAGCGCGTCTGGAAATATTCAGACTACTGGTGCAGGCTGGACCAGAAGGCCTGCCTGCCGGAAGCATTGGCGAAACACTTCAAATCCCCGCCAGCACGCTTTCATTCCATCTTAAAGAATTAAGCCATGCTGGATTGATTCATTCACGCCAAGTGAGCCGTTTTATTTACTACTCAGCAAACTATGAGGCTATGAATGGCTTGCTAGCTTACCTCACTGAAAATTGCTGTGCAGGGGCAAAAGATTGCGCTCCTTCCTCTATATGCAAACCAAAATAGAGAGTTCTAAGTAAGGATGGGTATGGATAAAGTAACTGAATCAGGCGAATTGCAAATCACTAAACCAGCAATCGGAACTTTTGAACGCAATCTAACGTGGTGGGTGCTTGGCTGTATTGCTGTAGGTATCGCACTAGGCAAAGTCTTTCCAAGTTTCTTCCAATTAGTAGGAAGTCTAAAGGTTGCGGAAGTGAATTTTCCAGTAGCGGTGTTGATATGGCTGATGATTATTCCGATGTTGCTTAAAATTGACTTCAGTGCAATGAAAGAAGTGCTGACACATAGCAAAGGCATAGGAGTAACACTGTTTATCAATTGGGTGGTGAAGCCCTTCTCAATGGCATTACTGGCTTGGATATTTATACGACACTTATTTGCTGGCTTGTTACCTGTAGAACAGATTGATAGCTACATCGCAGGATTGATTCTATTAGCCGCTGCGCCATGCACGGCAATGGTATTTGTATGGAGTGGCTTATGTGGTGGTGAGCCTAAGTTTACGCTCTCTCAAGTGGCAATTAATGATGCCATTATGTTGTTTGCATTCGCTCCACTTGTTGCTTTGTTACTCGGCCTATCAAGCATTACTGTGCCTTGGGCTACGCTATTTTTATCTGTTTTGTTGTTTATCGTAGTGCCTGTGGTGATTAGTCAAATCTTACGTAAACTACTGCTATCAAAAGACGTTAATACTTTAGAAATCACGCTTAAACGCTTACATCCAATCTCACTCTTAGCATTACTCATTACATTAGTACTCTTGTTTGCATTTCAAGGCGAGCAAATATTAGCTCAGCCTATCATTATTGGACTTCTAGCCATTCCAATTACTATTCAGGTGTATTTCAATTCAATGTTGGCCTATTGGCTGAATAAGAAACTCAAAGTAGCACATTGCGTAGCTGGTCCATCTGCACTAATTGGTGCTTCAAATTTCTTTGAGCTAGCTGTGGCTACTGCAATTGCATTATTTGGGTTTAACTCAGGTGCAGCTCTTGCCACTGTTGTTGGTGTGTTGATTGAAGTGCCTGTGATGTTATCGGTGGTATCTATCGTTAATCGCAGTAAACATTGGTATGAAACTAATTAATTTTAAGAGTAACGCATGAACATATTATTTTTATGTACGGGCAATTCTTGCCGTTCCATCTTAGCTGAAGCGACATTTAATGCATTAGCACCTAGTGGCATAAAACCATGAGTGCAGGTAGTCAGCCTGCTGGATATGTGCATCCGAAATCTATTGCTTTGTTAATATCTAAAGGCATTGCAACTGAAGGCTATTACAGTAAGTCTTGGGATAACCTACCAGTAACACCCGATATCGTAATTACTGTTTGTGGTAATGCTGCAGGTGAAACTTGTCCAGCTTATTTAGGCAAAGTGATTAGAGCGCATTGGGGTGTTGAAGACCCTGCAAAAGCAACAGGAACCGATGCAGAGATTGATGCGGCTTTTGAATTGGCCTATTTAATACTGCGTAAACGTATTGAAGCATTTATAAAATTACCAGCATCACTATTTGAAGCTAAAAACGAAGCTCAACTTCAAGCTCAGCTCAATGCAATTGGTGAGATTAATTAAATGGAAACAATTGATATTTTGCCAAACATTGACAATACACTGCTCAGTAAAACTCACGTTTCTGAGTTAACCAATTACACGCCCTCTACACATGCACCTCGTTTTTTATTGCTATATGGCTCTTTACGGGAACGGTCTTACAGTAAATTACTGATACTTGAAGCGGCTAGATTGCTCGAAGCATTAGGAGGCGAAGTTAAGATATTCGACCCGCATGGTTTGCCATTACCTGATGATGCGCCAGACACACATTCCAAAGTGCAGGAGTTACGAGAACTGGCGCTATGGTCTGAAGGCATGGTGTGGTGCTCACCTGAAAGACATGGCGCAATGACTGGCATCATGAAGGCACAAATTGATTGGATACCATTAACCATGGGCGCTGTTAGACCAACGCAGGGGAAAACACTTGCCGTCATGGAAGTATCGGGTGGTTCTCAATCATTCAACGCAGTCAATCAAATGAGAATATTGGGACGCTGGATGCGGATGATTACTATACCCAACCAATCATCTGTCGCTAAAGCTTTCCAAGAATTTAATGAGGATGGCAGAATGAAGCCATCTGCATACTATGACCGAGTGGTTGATGTGATGGAGGAACTGGTTAAATTCACGTTATTAACACGTGATGTATCAGGGTTACTGGTAGATCGATACAGTGAACGTAAAGAATCAGTGGATGCACTCAGCAGTCGTGTTAATCAGCAAAAGATTTAAGAAAGTAAAACATCCTAATGACGACCTCACCAATATCCGAACCTACACGCGAAGAAATCAATCAACTCACTGGTGCTGTGATGCTGGAGTTTGGTGCTGAGTGGTGTGAATATTGCCAAGTGGCACAAGACATTATTTCCTCTGAGCTTGTCCTACACCACAATATACGGCATATCAAGATTGAAGATGGCAAGGGTCGCGTTCTTGGTAGGACATTTACTGTTAAGCTTTGGCCGACTTTGATTTTTATGAAAAATGGAGTCGAGTTGAAACGATTAGTAAGGCAATTCAACCCCGAAGAGATTGAATCAGCATTAAACTTGATTGATTAGTAATTATTATAGTTAATTACAATCGTCTACTTTGAGCCGCTTCATGTCTTTTTGCTGAGATGTAATAGTTCGGCCCTAAGCGGATTGTGAATTCAAGTTAAAATCATAAAACTACATTTTATGTGTGAGAATTTCTCAAACGTAATGCATTCGTAATCACAGAAACTGAACTCAAACTCATCGCCAAAGCCGCAATCATGGGTGAGAGTAACCATCCAGTGAATGGATAAAGCACTCCCGCAGCTAGCGGCACACCTAATGCGTTATAAACAAAAGCAAAACCTAAGTTTTGTTTCATATTAGCGATGGTTTGCTCCGATATAGCACGAGCTTGCGCAATCCCGCGTAAGTCACCCTTAACGAGTGTTACCTGAGCGCTATTCATCGCTACATCAGTGCCAGTACCCATAGCGACACCAACGTCAGCTTTCGCAAGCGCAGGGGCATCGTTGATACCGTCTCCTGCCATTGCCACAATACGACCTTCGCGCTGCAACTTATCTACGAGTGCTAATTTGTCTGCAGGTTTAACTTCTCCATATACTTCATCAATACCTAACTTGGAGGCCACGGACTTTGCTGTCATCAATCCATCGCCTGTCGCCATGATGACGCGCATGCCAGATGATTGTAAAGTAGCCAATGCTTCGGCTGTGCTTTCCTTAATTGGATCTGACACGGAAAGCAACCCTGCTAGCTGACCATCAACGGCCAAATACATCACGCTGGCGCCTGTAGCACGTAATTCTTCTGCCTGTACTTTCAATGATTCGATATGCACATTAAGTTGAGTCATCAGCGCAGTATTCCCTAGGGCCAGTTGTTTGCCGTTTACACGGCCACGCACACCAATACCCGTACTGGATTCAAAGTCTTCTACTTTATCAATAACCAAACCCTTTTCACGCGCGGCTTTCACAATAGCATCAGCTAATGGGTGTTCACTGCCTTGGTCAAGGCTGGCTGCTAGACCTAATACTTCGTCTTCGGTATAACCTGATAATGCCAAAGCTTGATTAAAGCGCGGCTTTCCTTCTGTCAGCGTACCAGTCTTGTCTACGATTAAGGTATCTACTTTACGGAAGTTTTCGATAGCGGCTGCGTCGCGGAACAGAACACCCTGCGTTGCTGCCTTACCAGTAGCGACCATGATTGACATCGGAGTAGCTAATCCCAAAGCGCAAGGGCATGCAATGATAAGCACCGCCACTGCGTTGATCAAGCCATAAACCCAGCTAGGTTCTGGACCAAATAACCCCCAAACAACAAATGTCAGCAATGCGATTGCAACGACAGTGACTACAAAGTAGCCAGCCACTTGGTCTGCCATACGTTGCATCGGTGCTTTGGAGCGCTGGGCTTGGATAACCATCTGCACGATACTGGCCAATACAGTTTGCGAACCTACTTTTTCTGAGCGCATGATTAGTGCGCCGTTAGTGTTTAGCGTTGCGCCAATGAGCTTATCGCCGACACCTTTAGTCACGGGCATTGGTTCACCGGTGAGCATGGACTCATCTACAGCGCTGCCACCCTCAGTCACCACACCGTCGACAGGGATTTTTTCACCTGGACGTATCCGTAACATGTCACCAACATGTACATGCGTGAGAGGAACATCTTCTTCCACTCCATCAGCATTTATTCTGCGAGCTGTTTTAGGTGATAAACCAAGCAATGATTTTATTGCAGCAGACGTTTGTGAACGTGCTTTGAGCTCTAGAATTTGGCCGAGTAATGTTAACGATATAATCACTGCTGCCGCTTCAAAGTATACGGATACACGACCCATTGCCATAAATGATGCAGGGAATACGTTTGGTGCAACCGTGGCCACAACGCTATAAATGAAAGCCGCTGCAGTACCCAATCCAATCAACGTCCACATATTTGGACTACGATTGATTACTGATTGGATACCCCGCTCGAAGAAAGGCCAGCCTGCCCATAGCACTATAGGTAGCGTTAACACCAGTTCAATCCAACTTTGTGTGGTCATCTCAAACCACTGCAACCGATGACCAAGCATGGCTAAGAAAGTGACGATAATAGTGAGCGGAAGCGTCCAGATAAATCGTCTTTTAAAGTCGTGCAATTCTGGACTCTCAGCATCATCTAAAATAGGCATTTCTGGCTCTAATGCCATGCCACACTTTGGACAATCTCCAGCCTGATCTTGCCGAACCTCTGGGTGCATCGGACAAGTGTATATAGTCCCAGTGGGGATAGGTTCGGACAAAGTAGATTTTGTTTCTAAAACTTTGCTATCCGAGCTTGAGTTTTTATCTGAATACTTCGCTGGATCACCCACAAACTTAGCTCTGCAGCTAGCACTACAGAAATAAACTGGCTTGCCTTTGTAATTGAATACGTTAGGAGATTGATCTGTCACCGCCATGCCGCAGACGGGGTCTTTTAATGCTTGCAATACAGGACTATTTATAATCATGATGTCTCACTCCTGCTGTTATAAAGCAATTATCCGCAACAGCCTTTACCTTGAGATTGCTGTGCAGTATTGGATGTATCTACCCCATAACCAGCTCCTATTACCGCTGATTTTAATTGTTCAGGAGAGGTTAATTTCTCGTCATATTGCACTGTTGCCTTCCCATCGGATAAAGAAACGGTGACATCATTAACTCCATTAACGGTTTTAAGCGCTTGTGTAACATTAGATGTACAACCGCCACAGGTCATTCCTGTTACTTGTATAATTTCAGCTTGCATGGTGAAACTCCTTTTTCATTGTATTCAAGCAAATATCTGCCAACTTGTCATCTATCAATTGATGTTCAAAGTCTGTTCGATAACACATCTTAGATGTAAAGACGCATTGAATTAACAACACCAGCTATACTAACTTTTATAGCTGGTGTTAAGTTAAATCAATGCTCCATATGCTCCATCGGTTTTCGTACAGACATTTCCGTACCGCCTTCTGGAACAGTCATCTCTGATCGTTCAACAGGTGGTAAATCGTTAATCACTTCATGTGCAACTGTACCTTTAGGGTTTTTGTAAGGTCCTGGATCTTTATAATCGTTACGCGCTAAACCTTCACGCACTTTGAGCGTGGTGAACATGCCACCCATATCAATGGCACCGAATTGACCAGTGCCGGACATCATGGGCAGTGTATTCTCTGGCAGCGGCATATCCATCATGCCAGCCATTTCACTCATCTCGGCCATACCAGTTGCGCCCATGGGCATGTAGTCAGGCACTAGATTACCAATTTTTTTCACCAAATCCCCTTGCTTTACACCGAGTAATGTAGGTACGTCATGCCCCATCGGGTTCATAGTGTGGTGACTTTTATGGCAATGAAATGCCCAATCTCCAGGATTATTCGCCACAAATTCAATGGCGCGCATCTGGCCTACCGCGATGTCTGTAGTAACCTCTGGCCAGCGTGCTGTTTTCGGCACCCAACCGCCATCGGTGCCAGTCACTTCAAATTCATGTCCGTGCAAGTGGATGGGGTGATTCGTCATGGTGAGGTTGCCAACACGAATGCGTACTCGGTCGTTTTTGCGCACTACCAATGGGTCTGTGCCTGGAAAAACGCGGCTATTAAATGCCCACAAATTGAAGTTCAGCATTTCCGCTATCCGAGGTGTATAGCTACCAGGCTCTATATCGTAGGAACTGAGTAAAAATACAAAATCTCGGTCAACGGCCATGAATTTAGGATTTTTTGGATGCGTCACCCAACTACCCATCATGCCCATCGCCATTTGCACCATTTCATCGGCGTGTGGGTGGTACATGAAGGTACCTGGACGCTTAGCCTCAAACTCATAGACAAAAGTTTTCCCAGGTTGTATTGGTGGCTGTGTTAAACCACTCACGCCGTCCATTCCGTTTGGCAATGGCTGTCCGTGCCAGTGAATGCTTGTATGTTCAGGTAGTCTATTCGTTACAAATATTCTTACTTTATCGCCTTCAACTACTTCAATAGTAGGCCCTGGGCTTTGGCCGTTATAACCCCATAAGTGCGCTTTCATACCAGGTGCAATTTCACGTAATACTGGTTCAGCCACTAAATGAAATTCTTTTACGCCTTTATTCATACGCCATGGCAAAGTCCAACCGTTAAGTGTTACTACTGGATTGTAAGGTCGGCCGGTATTGGGTTGCAACGGCGCTTGAGTATTAGCATGCTCTGTAGAAACAATTTCTGGTAATGCGGCCATTGCTACTTTACTAACTGCGGATGCAGCAATACCTGCACCTGCTAATCTAAAAAAGTCACGTCTGTTAAATTTAGAAAAATCCATGTTAATTTCCTTCAATCATATTTTCGTTACCAATAAGTGTCATTTGTAATGTGCTATCGGCCACCCAAAATTCACGTAAAGATTCGATATAACTTTGCACACTTGTCACTTGCGCACGCGCATCTCCAAACAGTTCAAATGGACTGGTCAGCATGCCGTTATAGCGAAGTTGGTTTTCTTGCAGAATTTTTTTGCGAAGCGGCACAATTTCATCACGTATATGCTTTGTCACATCGTAATTGGTACGATAGGTGTTATAGGCCTCACGGATTTCAGACTGTGCATTGATTGCTACTTGTGCGACCCGATTGACCGATTGCATGTAAATGGATTCAGCCCGTGCAACGCGCGCTGTACCCCAATCAAATATTGGCAATTCAAATGAAAGCTCTACACCCTTTTTATAAGGATCGCCACGACGACCTTCTAACACTCTTGCTGGGCCAATTTCTAATACATTAATGAAGCGTGTCGTCTTGGTAAGCCCGAGTTGTTTAGCTAATGCATCCGTTTCTAGTCGCATAGCCTGTAAATCTAGTCGCTGTTCAAAAGCTGCTTTCTCAAATGGTTGCAACTCTGTGATTGACTTAGGTAAATCTGGCAAACGTTCTTCCAAACTAAACTGATCAACTGATACACCTAGCAAACGTGATAGCGCTTCATAGGCAGATACTTTCTTGTTTGTCGCACTTGCGTAATCTAGTGCTGCATCAGCATAAAAGCTCTGCTCACGTGCTTGCTGTAGCTTGTTAAAGTTACCTGCCTTGACCATCCGTCTTGCTAATTCAGCACTGGCTTCTGCAGATTCTTTTACTTGCTCGCTATAGCGTACTTGCTCTGTTGCAGCGACTGCATTGAAATAGGCAATACGTGTGTGATTTGCGATTTTAATCACTTCAAAAGCAGTTTTCTTCTGAGTTTGCACAAATCTCTGGCGTTCTATCTCTTTCATTTTAGGCATGGTTATAAGCGAGAAAATATTAAACGTGAGCGCTTGTTCTATACTATATTCACCATTATTTCTCACATACAGCATAGAAAACTTAGGGTTAGGCAAACGACCAGCCTGCACCAAATCCGCTTCCGATATACCAAGGTTGTAAAAGTCTGCCTGCAACCCTTTATTATTGAATAGAGCAATTTGTACGGCTTGCTCTACATTTAAACGTTTCGATAATAATTCGTTTACACGTTCAGTGACTTTATTCTTTTCACCTTCTGTTTTTGGCCAAACCACCTCTTGCTTGATGTGTTTTTGAGTAGTATCTTGCACAGCGCCAAAACCACCATCTTTAGAAAAAGTAGCACAACCGCCGAGTGCAAAACTGGCACTGATAATGGCGATTAGAGTACGAGATTTGATTGCTGCATGTTGTGCATTAGTGTTCATGCGATTCTCCTTTTTCATCATCATGTTGCTCTGTAGGTTTATCAGACCTTGTGTTAGCGGTAGCATTAACATCACCGTGGTGACCATGGCCTGCACCCTCACTGGCGGGAATAGATAACACACCTATGCCGTGTCGATAAACTACTTCTCCTCCCAACCATGCTGTCACAGCAATCGCTTGAGAAAGCAGTAAAAGTAAAAACAACATTGGTACTGATATCAGTTCATTGACACGATACTTCCATGCATCCCAGCTAGCCAGCAAGATTAAGCCTAAAGCCGATGGAATGGCCCAAGAACGGTGTAACAACATCGCTGCATGGCCAGCATCATCGTGGTTCACTGAATTAAAAGCGAGCCAGCCAAATAACACTGCTGTTGCAGCACCGATTGCAGCAAGCCATAAGATAAAGTGACCAGCGGCGGCCAGCTGTGCCGAGATCGGATGGCTACGTCGTGCGTAAGCTGCGATACTCAATAGAAATGCGATGATGGTTAAAGCAATTGGGAAATGCACAACAATCGGATGAAAGTTAGGAATTATCTGCCATTGTGTGGGTTGCACTTTAGATGCAGCCATTGAAGGCATTACCATACCTGCATGCTCAGCCCCTTGTTTAGAGGCATGCTCGTGTGGTTGAGACTCATCTTGGGCGGCAGCGTCATGACTTGGTTGCATTTCATCCGGCTTTGATTCACTCATCTTGGAGTGATCCATCGCTTTCATATCAGAACTAGCATGATCATGCTCGGCCATTTTGTCGTGGCTCATCTCTGGCATGTCGTCTTTTTTCATAGCCTGCATCGGTGGTTTATTATCAGACTTGGACTTCATACTGCCATGATCCATCTCTGCCATTGGCGCCGCAGAATGGTCATGTTTCATTTGGCTATGATCCATACCTTTGATACTACCTGAGTCCGTATTTTCCATGCCTTCCATCTTGCTATGGTCCATACCCTCCATTCCAGGCATATCCTTACTTTCAGAAGACATATTAGCCATCTGCTCTGGCGTCATTTTATGTTGCATGCCAGCCATGGAGTGTACGGCATGAACGCCACCGCTTGAAGGTACGTTTATAGATTGCCAATCTGATAAGTTGTCATCAGATAAGGGTTTGTAGTCATCAAAGGATGATTGATAGGTATTGTTCTCTTGAGGGGCATCCGCGGCAAAAGCTGGCGTAAATGCACCTATCGCAAGAGAAAGAATAAACAACGATAAGTTGAATAGTTTCATCGAAATCTCATTTCAAAAATAAATATGGCGAATCAGCAACAGGCCGAAATGGCCTAGAGCTGAGTTAAATCCATCGACTTATTTAAGAAATGGGAGGTCTTTGAGGCTGTGCACTGATGTGCGAGTGGTAACTTGGCTCAAACAAGCTCACTTCGATTGCTTGAACCTGGGATTGCATATTGTCAAGTTGACGAGGTGGCAGAACGGTAAAGCAAGCCATGCAGTGACCGCATTTAGAGCAATTGTCATTGGCTGACTGTTTCTGATCTGCATCGTGCTGATGGTTTTCATGTTGATTCATGCCATGGTCATCATGATTATGGCTTTCAGTACTTGCTGCATGATTATCACAAAGTTGGTCAGCAACCATCATTCCGCTCGCGTAAACAGTATCTGTGAAGAATATTGTTAGCAGAAGGAAAATGAATACACGAAATGATCGCAGTTGCTTAAATTGCATAAGCGTTAGTTTACGCCAACTCAATAAAGTTTAATTAAAAATTAATGGCAGTGATAAGGAACTGAGCCGTTGTGACAACCAGCGCTATTTGTACCACCACTATGGGAAGGAGCACCATGAGTGCCTTCAGCATCATGAGTGTGACCACTATAAAATTCTACTGCGATTCTAGGGCTTATAACATTAGCGACTACAACTGTCGCTCCGACTACACCTACAGTTGCTAAAACAATTAAAAAACCCTTTTTAATATTCATTATTGTCTCCCAGTATTTTTAGAGTTGTGTATCAACTGCCAGCTAATACTGAGCTTTATCTAATTTCATGTCAAAGCTTTATTTCACGAGCTCATCATGATCATGTTGATGATGAACGTCTGGAAAATGTGAGTGGCTATGTTCTATAGGTTCGTGTGAATGTCTATGGGTATGCGTTAGGCTAACATCTCCCGATTTAGCATGGGTGTGCTGGTGATGTTCATCATGACTGTGTTCATGCTCATGTTCTAAAGGCGTGTGTTCGTGTAAATGCTCATGGCACTCACTCAAATGTAGCCAGATTCCAGCAGCCATTAGAATTCCAGTGATGATCAATGGCAGAGTAATAGGGTCACCCAAAGCAATTGCAAGTAGCGCCCCAAAAAATGGTGCTACCGAGAAATACGCGCCAGTTCGTGCTGTACCCAAATGACGCAAGCCAACCACGAATAAAGCCAGACTTACACCATAAGCAAAGAACCCCACAAACATTGAGCCTGCTACATTAAATAAAGAAGGCAAAGTAGCACCAACTGTAAATGCCAAAATTAAATTGACTGACCCAGCAATCAAGCCTTTAATAGAAGCAATCCAAGCAGCATCTGATAATGAAATTTTACGCGTTAGGTTGTTATCCAATCCCCAAGAAAAGCAAGCACCAAGCACTGCTAACGATGGCCATATCCCAGAAAACTTTATTTCACTTGGCCAACTTAAGGTTAGTGCACCTACAACTATTAATGCCATACCAAGCGCAATGCGGCGGTCAAAGTTTTCTTTAAATACAAACCATGCTAACAGAGTAGTAAATACACCTTCCATGTTGAGCAGTAAAGATGCGCCTGATGCCGGCATAGATGTCAAACCCAGCATTAAGAGTACAGGTGCTATTACTCCGCCAGCTAAGATTGCGGCTGCAAACCAAGCAATTTCTTCTCGCTCTAATTTGACTGATGGCGCACGAATAATAAAGCGATAAACCGTTAGGCCAATACCAGAGCCAAGATATAAAAGTCCAGCAAGCAGCCACGGACTAATATGATTGAGTAAAAGCTTTGCAAGTGGAGTGCCAGCCCCAAATAACAAAGCAGAACCTAATGCAGCAAGAATACCTTTTTGTAACATTTTTAAATTCTATATGTATATTGGAGTAAATAAGTACCTTAATTTGCTTGGTCACTTTTCATTATACTTTCGGGTACTAGCAGTCCGCTTTGGGCCGTTTTTTGCCCTTTGACCTACATAAAATCTTTCCGTAAAGCAGACAGTTAAAAGTACAATCAACATTATTTTATGAAGTTTATTTAGCTAGTAGCAATACCTATACTTTATAAGTAATGCTGATGACTTGAAAGAAACAATTATCAAATTGAAACTATAAAGAATTTACAGCCATTTTCTTAGCCAGGTCATCAACACTCACTTGATAATATCTATTAAGCATTTTCAGATCAGAGTGGCCAGTAACGCGACTAAGCTCAATTACGTTCGGAAGAAGGGCAGCCAACCGACTCGTTGCTTCGTGCCGCAAATCGTGAAATCTTAGGTTAACCAAGAAGTTTTCATCAATCTTAACGCCATTCAACTCACATTCATTCAGATACTTGGCCAGTGCGCGATCTCTGGCGCGTTCAAAAGCTTGGCTTATATATTCACCCTTCAGCCCAAATACGAAACCATCTATGCGAGCTGGCAGGGCCTTTAACAGTTCAGCAGCAGTTGGTATCAATGGCGCTACTCTGTTTTTACCATTTTTGGTTTCCATCAGCTTTGCAGATGGAACAGTTAAATCAATATTTATTCGCATTAAATTCGATATTTCACCGCGCCGCATTGCAGTATAAAGCGCAAGTTTTACGATTGATGCTAACTCAATACTGCTTGTGTTGTTGCAAATGGCCTCAATCTCAGCATCGCTAACGCGTCTTTCACGAGCATCATCAACAGATAGTTTTTTAACTTTAGGTATGCCGTGTGGCAATGTGATTTTGCAGTCGTCATGAGCATAAGACAATAATCGGTTTAAAGTCGTAATTTCTCGATTGGCGGAGTTTGCCTGAATTGTTTCAAGTCTAGTGTTTCGGAATTGGATGATGACACTGGTTGTTATGGCACCAATAATTTTACTTCCCAAAGCTTTCTCAATGATATTGAGGCGTGAAACTTCCTGAGGCTGTGCTTTTATGGAAAGCTTGGTTTTATCTGTCTTTGTTTTTGGAGTTTTTTCATCTGCCTCTGACTCTGATTTCGGCTTAATGTTGAGTTTTTCTTTTTTGTATCGTTTGATTAGTTGGCTTAGTGTAGTGCGCTCGGCTTCATTTGTATTAATAAAGATTCCGCGATCAATCTCACTTTCGGTTTTTCTTGCCCAGACATCAGCGTCTTTCTGATAAAAAAAGGTTTTACTGATTTGATGGCCTTTTCGCCTGATTGAAGCACGCCACTGGAATTCACCGCGATATGTAATAGTAGCCATTTAAGCCTTCACTGTACCAAATTTGCACCAATAAATAGCATTAAATCATCAGATGTTTTATTTTACAAGGGATGTAGCGTGTATTTAGTTCCCCCTCCTAAGGGGAGGGTCACACGTTCGATTCGTGTCGGGGGTACCAAATATAAAGGGTGAATATAAAAAGGTTAGTTTTAATCACTAACCTTTTTTGTTTTTAATCGATTGTATTTAATATACAGCTTAAACTGATTTAGGCTTTGCTTTTGGTTTTAGCATCACACAATTTTCTGTTCCATAATTCCCTGTATTTTTTGGCTCTGCTTTGGTTTCGCCAGTATTTGCAATCTGATTAGATTCATAATAGTGATTGATGTAGCTAAAGTGCTTGTTCTTGGCTTGCTTAAAGCGGGCGATACCCGTGCTAAAAATCACTGCGTTACCATCAACTATTTCAATCGTTAAAGCCATGTCGCTTCCGTTAACGATTGCTTGACCACCGTAGGTGGTTGAATTTTCTGTTTCTATGGTTAAATCATATCGACCCAGGTTGCGATGGCTATACACTTTATTTAACTCGAAAGTAATCAGCAAATTATAACTGCCTATTTTTGCATTATTTCCCGCGCATGAGTAGACTCCACTATAATCTGTGCCTGTGAATTTTGCTGCTGCTGGTTTGGATGCGGCAAGTGCACTTGTTGTACATAAGAGTTGTGTGGTGATAGCGACGAGTAGTGTTAAGAATATTTTGTTCATATGAATGGGTGATATTTAGCCGAACTAGATTGTAACTTGATGCTTGCGGTTTTAGAAATAACTATTATATTTATTCTGAATCTATTTCGTTTTCAGCACACTTACTCTTTGCTTTGACGTTTTTTAGATTTGAAATAGATTAAACAAACACAAAGATTTTTTACTCATTATTTTGATAAACATGGATTGAATGAATTTTTTTAACAAACGTATCTTTACACCATTATTGTTTGCGCTCGTTGTTGGAGCAGTCCATTTTGGCATTTGGGCATTATTCAATCAAACATTGCCTTTAATTAATGCGCCTCAAGTGGTCAATGGTTTTGCTTACAGTGGCTTTCAACAAAGCCAAAGTCCTTTGGAGCGGAATTATCCAAGCACGGCTGAATTGTTGGCCGATTTAAAGTTGCTTAAACCGTTAACTAATCATATTCGCATCTACGGCGCGCTTGAGAACAGTGAAGTGACGCCGCTTGCCTCCAGCTTGGGCTTTAAGATTTCAGCAGGCGCGTGGCTTGGTGCCGATAAAGTAGCTAATGATCGTGAAATCTCTGCCTTAAAAGCGCAAATCAAAATTTACCCTAATATTGAGCGTGCAATAGTGGGTAATGAGGTTCTGTTACGAAAGGATATGACTAACGAAGAGTTGTTTGCTTACCTTGACGAGGTGCGTGAATCCACAACTCTGCCGATTTCTACCGCTGAGCCGTGGCATGTCTGGTTAAGAAATCCAGATTTAGTTAAGCATGTGGATTACATTGCAGTGCATTTGCTGCCTTACCATGAGGGCTTGCATGTAGAACAAGCAGTTGACTATTCTTTATTAAAATATCAAGAGCTTATGGCAGCTTTTCCTAGAAAAAAAATAGTGATTACCGAGGTTGGCTGGCCGAGTGAAGGCCCTGCGATTGGCTCTTCAGTTGCCTCAAAAATTAACCAGGCTCATTTTGTGCGGGAATTCATCGCAAAAACCGCTTATAAAAATTATGACTATTACTTGATGGAAGCCTTTGACCAGCCGTGGAAGAAGAATCTGGAAGGTTGGGCGGGTGCATATTGGGGCATGTTTAGTGCAGATCGTACTCTAAAGTACTCATTACAAGGCGCAGTGCCTAAAGACGTGCGATGGATTACCAAGGCAACCTGGGCAACATTAATTGCTTTTTTACCTATTTTATTTATTGCGTATCGTTTTAGAAATTGGGGCTTAGGTGGACGAATCTCACTGGCAGTTTTATTGCAGGCATGTATCACAATCTTGGTCATCGCCTGGAATTTGCCGGGGGATTATTACTACACATTAATGGATTTCAGCATATTAATTGCCTTGATTATGGGTATGTTCCTGACCTCTGCGGTATTAATGATCTATGGCGTAGAGTTTAGCGAGGTGATGTTTAAAAAGCTGGGATGGAAAATCTACGGGCGCGCAAAGCCATTACCTGCCGACGAAGAGTTATTTGTGTCAATCCATCTTGCTTGTTACAACGAGCCACCAGAAATGGTGATTCAAACCATTGAAAGTTTGCTCAAACTAAACTACACAAAATTTGAAGTGATTGTGGTGGATAACAACACCAAGGATGAGGCGAAGTGGAAGCCAATTGAAGCGTATATGGCCACAATGCCTAGTAATTTTCATTTCTATCACTTACCACAATGGCCCGGTTTCAAAGCGGGCGCTTTAAATTTTGCGCTGAGTAAAACCAATCCTGCGGCAGAAGTTGTTGGTGTGGTGGATGCGGATTATGTCGTCACTGCGGATTGGCTATCAGATTTGGTGCCACATTTTAAAGAGGCTGGGGTTGCCGTTGTGCAGGCTCCACAAGCGCATAGAGAGTGGGAGAATAATTTTTTCCGTCGCATGAGCAATTGGGAGTTTGAAGGTTTTTTCCGTATTGGTATGCATCATCGGCATGAGCGCAACGCTTTGATTCAGCATGGCACGATGACATTGATTCGCCATGAATCGCTGCTGCAATGCGGTTCATGGTCGGAATGGTGTATTTGTGAAGATACGGAATTAGGCTTAAGGTTGCTTGAAGATGGTTATGAGCTGCGTTATGTTGATGACACCTTCGGACGCGGACTTACTCCTTCTGATTTTAAAGCACTTAAGTCGCAACGTTCCCGTTGGGCTTTTGGTGCGATGCAGATTTTAAAACATCATCTTCCAAAACTTCTCGGAAAATCCACATTAACTTTTGGTCAGCGTTATCACTTTTTGACCGGTTGGTTTGGTTGGCTGGGCGATGCCTTACAGCTTATTTTTACGATTGGCTCTATCGGCTGGAGTATCGCCATGATTGCCTTCCCTAAAGAATTTTCTCTGCCCGTGACAATTATGATTGCGCCTATTGTGTGCTTTTTGTTTATTAAAGCGGCATTAGGTCCTATTTTGTATCGCAAAACCATGAATTGCCAATGGAAAGATATTCTTGGTGCATCTTTGGCTAGCTTGGGTTTATCTCACGCAATTGCTACTGGTATTATCGCTGGCATCATTCAAAAGAATGGTGTATTTAAAGTGACTTCCAAAGGTAAGCTGAAAACTAAAAAGCTGGCGATTTTGAACCCGATTGTTGAGGAGGTCGTGCTACTGGCTGCTTTGGTGATTTGTGCCACGGCAATGATAATAACTAGGGGCGTAGAGAATTTTGATGCTCAACTATGGGTGGGCTTGTTGGCACTGCAATCATTGCCTTACGTGAGTGCGCTAATTTGCCAGATTCTTGCACACACTTCTGAGGCAGAGAGTTCTGGTGCCAGTGAAAGTAAAGCGATATTAGACGTTTAAGGTGCTTAATTAAAGCCGTTTATCTAACTTGGGTAGTTTCTAGTCTGTTTAAAAATAGGTTATTTAATCAGTAAATACCCTATTTTTCTTATTGTTTTGCTACTTGTTTTTCTTGCCAAAGCTCTAGGTATTTTTCCGAGTTATTCAGTAAATCCTCCTTCATGTCTTCATAAATAGTAGCTGGCGGTAGCGGTGTGTTTTGTGAGATAGCACTAAAACCTAAACCGAGCTTGCCACCTTCTACCTGAAGTCCGATGAATTCCAACATCGTCGGGAACAAATCAAAATGCAGAATGTATTCACGATTTTTTGTGATGGGTTTATTTGAAATAAAACGATTGTAAATATAACGTTGCTTGATTTTATCTAGCTGTTTATGCGACGGGTTGTACATCGCTAAATGATCACCAATAATCACCACATTGGTATCTTTAAGGTAGCCATTTTTTTTCATAAATTTTATAAAATCAACCACTTGAGTTGCGGTGCACTCTACAATTCCCTTGAATTCTTTAACGCCGCGACTTTTGCAGTATTTTGAAAAATGGCCATCTGGCCCGTGCGTATCAATGGTCGTAAATGTTAAGTTAAACGGTTGGGATTGAGCATGCAGTTCTTTAAGTTTGGCTTTAACTAATACCAATAAATCGTCGTCATACAGCCCCCAGTAATTCATTTCATTAACAGTCAGGTTTTTCTTAAGCTCTTCTCTACCATAGACCTCATCGTAATGATGATCTTGAAAAAATTTGCCCTTGCCTGAGAAACTTAACGCATCGCCACCCATGTAAACGTTGTGGTAGCCAGCATCGTGCAGAACATCACCCAGGCAAACTGCATTAGGTAAAAATGCTTTAATTCTTTCGCCTTGGTCATTGCCGCCGTACAAGCTGACAGTTTTCAGTGGAACACCACATTGTGTTGCGGTGATGCCAGCAATGGTCCAGTTTGTACCAGGTGCTTGTTTGTATTGACTAAAGCTGACACCCTTGAGTGCATCTAAACTGCTGAGCAGGTTTTTACCAAATTTTGTCTCATCTTTATAACTGTCTTCTAAAGACTCTACATAAATAAGCACTAAATTCTTAGGTTTTGCGTTGGCCTTTATTGGTTCAATTTTAACCGACCGCGGGTTAACGTAATGTTCGCCAAAGTAATCTGGACCTAATTGATTGTGTACAAAAGCGCTGATTGAAAATTGAAAAGCAAAGTAAATCGAGCAGGCGATCAATGTATATAAAGGCGCACGATGGCTGATGAACCAATAAAACACCTTTAAACCTTGCACATTGAAGATTTGCATGGGTTTTGCAAACCAGTGTTTTGAGTTGTAAATCAGATATAGGGCAATCGAATATTCAACAATCACCAACAGCAATGCGAAACTAATCGGTAATGCCAGGCAAGTTAGAATAAAACTTCTGACGATGCCGACATCTGTGGCTACCAAGCCATCCATGCCAAATTGCGCGTGATATAACACTTGCTCTAGCGAGGCTTGACCAAAGTTTGAAGTCACCCAATAAGCAATGCTTGCTAAAAAAAATGCGAATAAATAACTAAAAAACCTGACAGCGGCTCTTAAATAATGCCTTTGCTGGTTTTGGCTTATTTGTTCACTGGAAAGCATGGATGATTTGATGGTTAACTATTGTCAGATGGTAGTAAATTCAAAGCAATCTACTTATTATCCGTTTTACTATCCAGCGTTTCCCAGCGTGCTAAAAGCGTTTCTAACAGATTTTCAATCTCACTTAATCTCGCTTGCAGACTTTTTACAAGAGGTGCTTGTGTGACATAAATCTCGCTATCAGCCAGTTGCGCGTTGATGCTGCTTTGTTCAGCTTCCAGTAGCTCAATTTGCGCTGGAATGCCTTCCAACTCTTGCTGCTCTTTAAAGCTTAATTTATTGGTCGGTTTGCTTTGCTTGGGACTGGCAGTGTTTTGTTTATTGTTCGCCTTAGCTGCGTTATCGGCTTTTTTATCGTCTAAACGTTGCTGCGTAAAGCGTTGCCAGTCATCATAACCGCCGCCAAACTCCGTTAATACCGCATTGCCTTCAAAGGCGATGACCTGTGTCACAGTGTTTTCCAAGAAAGCGCGGTCATGGCTGACTAAAAATAGTGTGCCGGCAAATTCTTGCAACAGGCTTTCCAATAATTCAAGCGTATCAATATCCAAGTCATTGGTTGGCTCATCCAGCACCAGTACATTAGCAGGGCGGGCAAACAGGCGCGCCAATAGTAAACGGTTGCGTTCGCCACCAGAAAGTGATTTTACCGGGGAGCGTGAACGTTGCGGCGGGAACAGGAAGTCTTCCAAATAGCTGATGACGTGTTTACGTTCATTGCCGATTTCCACAAAATCCGAACCCGGACTGATCGTATCTGCCAGAGTCGCTTCTTCGTCCAGTTGCTCACGCATCTGGTCAAAATACGCCACATTGATTTTAGTCCCACGTTGAATATCACCGCTATCGGCTTCAATATCGCCTAGAATTAATTTCAGCAATGTTGTTTTGCCAATACCGTTAGGTCCGAGTAAACCGATTTTATCGCCGCGTAAAATGCGTGTACTGAAACCGTTAATCAAGGTTCTGCCGCCGTAGGCTTTGACAACGTTTTCAAGTTCAGCAACTAACTTGCCACTACGTTCGCCCGCATCCAGATTCAATCTCACATTGCCTTGGCGTTCGCGTCGAGCGGCGCGGTCTAGGCGCAATGCTTCCAGTCTGCGCACGCGACCTTCGTTACGGGTGCGACGCGCTTTAATGCCTTGGCGAATCCATACTTCTTCCTGTGCTAAAAACTTATCAAATTTGGCTGCATGTGTTTCTTCAACAGCAATCAGTTCTTCTTTTTTGACTTGATATTGCGTGAAGTTGCCGACGAAATCGGTGAGTTTTCCGCGGTCTAATTCGGTAATGCGTGTAGCCAATCTGTCCAAGAAGCGGCGGTCATGCGTAATAAACAGCACGCTGCCGTTAAAGCCTAATAATAAATCTTCCAGCCATTCAATCGCTTCTAAGTCTAAATGGTTGGTGGGCTCGTCCAGCAATAGTACTTCAGGCTCGGCGACCAAGGCGCGGCCTAATGCCACACGTTTGCGCCAGCCGCCCGATAAAGTTGAAATCAAAGCGTCGGCATCTAGCTTTAAACGACTTAACACGGTTTCAACACGCGACTGCGCCGCCCAGCCATTTTGTGTATCCAAATCATGCTGCAAAGCCTGCATTTTGGTCATCAGTGCATCAATATCGGCATCAGGCATGCCCATGTCGTGCGTCACAGCGTGATAATCAATAATCGTTTGCTGTAACGAGCCCAAGCCCTCAGCGACCGCTTCGAATATGGTGTGCGAAGTATCCAGTTCCGGTTCTTGTGGCACATACACCACACGTACATTGGGCGCACGCCATACACTGCCTTCGTCTAGCTTAATGGTTCCGGCAATGGCTTTTAATAAGCTGGATTTGCCTGCGCCATTTCGACCAATGAGGCCGACACGCTCTCCGGAGTCTAGCTGGAAATCTGCGTGGTCGAGTAATGGATGGTGCCCGTAAGCGAGGCTAGCTTGGTCTAAGGTGATATATGGCATAAGCGTTATTTTAACACGGACGCGTAAATGCCAGCCGTGTTTAAGTGCTTAGTTAACATTCATTTAATTTGATGTTAAATGTATGTGAGTTACAGATTTTTCTTAAAATCTGCCAAACTTTGTTTGCAAGGAGATTCCTCTCCTGATCCTGCATCTAAAAATGGCACAATCGCAGCAAGCGGGTTAATGAACGCTAATGCAATACCGCCCAAAACACGTGCGACAATCGGCGTTTTTTCGATGGAAACATCAGGGGTTTTAAACGTGCCTTTTACATGGATAGGTGAGCGCACGGTAAACGGTGACATGTTTTTAGGTTTTGCTGCCAAGCGTAAATCCAAGGTTTCTTTGGCAATGTTCACATTGCCGTCAATCAGTATCAAGGTTACAGGTGTATCTATTAGTGCTACTTTAGGTATGGCAATGCCTTTTTTAGCAGTCAAATCCATTACCGCACATTGCATCGGTAGTGCGTTGTCTTTTGTCAGTAATATACCTAATCCTTGCGCGATATCTAAACCAAGCGCCTCCACAATTAAATGTGAGACAGTGCCTTTATGGATATAAAGCGATACATCGCCATCTAAAGAACTTAACATTTCGGCAGTTGAATTGCCTGTACCCGTTAACTTGGTTTTGCCGTTAAGCATGCCGGTTACATAAGAAGGTGGGCTTTCTTTTTTGCCTTCTGATTGTGCTTGTTTCTTTGGCTGGGTTGAAACCGCTAGCCATTTTTCAACATCAATATCTTTCCAGCGCAGATTAATATTCCAAGTAGGTGCAAGTGCTGTTTTTTTTGTAGCGTTTGCTAATTCTTTATCATTATTTAAGCCTGCGTCTTTTAAATGCGTATCGATGGATATCAAGCCAGCAATGCTACCATCAGCCGTGCGTGCATCAATTTTTGAGAGCGATAATTTTCCGCTATCCAGCAATAAATCTGCTTTTAATGGCGTAATAGGGCGTGAAAATGCATTGCCCAATTCCACATATTGTAAGTTCACCGCAATTTGTGCATCCATTTTATTTAACGATGGTAAGTCGAGCGGGCGATCAGGAATTACTTGGTTATTCTCTGGTTTTGCAACAGAGCCATCGCTATTTTTGGTACCGAACGCAGGTGCTAAGTCGGCTAGAAAAAAGCGTTTTCCGCCTAAGTTGCCTTTCAACACGGGCCTTACAGGTCTAGGGTCATAGGTAAAATTGCCATTCAAATCGCTTTTGCCCACATGCGCAGAAACCGCATTAGCAACCCAGACTTCACTGTTTTTTTCAATTAAGGTGCTCAGTGAAAACTTATCAGTTGTCGGCAACACCACATTCACTAGTTTGCCCAATACTGCAAGAGACGGGCCTTTTACTGACAACTTGCCTTTTACATCATGTTGTCCAAATAAGTCAGAAACCGTACCGATAAAGTCGGCACGTAATCCTGCATGCTCTAGCCAAGCTTTTGAGGAGATAGGTGGAGATGCACTGTCATGTGTTGCAATCGGCAAAAAGCCGTCTGTTATTAACTGGCCTTTAATGGTTTTTTGAGTGAATTTTCCTTGTATCTCAATCACCGAGCTTGCTGTTTTATTTAAATGCCCTTCATCTGTATGAAACTTTGCGGCTAAGTCAATTTGTGTTTGCGGGTCTAAAATTTTTGCAGAGCCGTTTTGCACCACAAGTGTTTCAACAATTGGAAAAGGGCTGTCCGGCTTGTTAGGGTCAGCATTAAATTGCCAAGTAGACGCGCCGTCTTGGTGACGCAAAAGTTGTGCATCAATTTGATTTACGCGTAGTGACTTAATACGTAACTGATTGGATTTTTTGAAATTAAACAGATCGCTATAACGCAGGTTAAGCGTAATATTCTTGGTATCAATAAAATGCGGCGCATCAAATTCTTTCGGCGCCGATATATACAAACCACCGACATTCAATTTTACGCCGCCAACCAGTTTAAGATTAAACGGCTGCTCGATTCTAACGGTGCGTTCCAGTTGCTTACTGGCGAAGCGTTCGGCAGGTTCTCTTAAAAAAGGCCATCCTAAAGCTTCACAGATAATCACTGCAAGAATAGCCGCGCTGAACAATATGAGCCAAAACTTGGCTAGACTAAATTTTTTCTTGGCGGCAATTGAATCCGTTTGGATGTTAGATGCATTTGCTTCTGGTATGTGGGTTTGAGGTTCTTCAATCATACTGAATGCCTTCTTTATTCTTAAAATTATTATGCGTGCAAGTTAGTACTCGCGAGTACGGCATGTATTTACAAACTTAAAATTACGCTTGCCGATGAGTAAAACTGGTTGATGGATTAAAATCGGATGCTGGCGATAATCATCAACGTCATTCAGTTATATCTAATTTTTGAGGGTTACAAAACCAAGATAAAGATGATTTTGATGTCGGAACAGGCCTACACGCGATCAATTTTAAGTGGATTAATCAGCTGGTTTTTTTGCCTAGCATGGCGTGGATATTCGCCATACGTGCTTTGCCATGCTCTTTGCTGACAACAGGATCGTTAAACGGATTACCAAAATGCTTTACATCGGCTGTAGGCAACTCCGTAATGAATCGACTGGGTTCGCACATTTGAACCTCGCCTGCGCGCTTGCGTTTTTTACACCATGAGATATTCAGCGATTTTTGCGCACGCGTAATGCCCACGTACATCAAACGCCGTTCTTCCTCGATTTTTGTAGGATCTGCCACACCTAAATCGATGCTTTCACGATGCGGCAAAATGCCTTCTTCAACGCCGATTAAGAATACATGACCAAACTCCAGACCTTTGGCCGCATGTAGCGTCGATAGTTTTACCGCATCTGGCTCGCCATCTTCACGGCCTTCCAGCATGCTAATCAGCGAAACCATTTGCGTGAGTTCCAGCAGGTTTTTGCCTTCGGTTTCATTGCCGAATTCAGTACTTGGTTCGCCTTTTTTGGTTAACCAGCCTATAAAATCTAATACATTGCTCCATTTACTTTCAGCCGCACGCGGCTCTTCAGAATCGTACAAAAACGCTTCATATTGAATGGTGTTGATTAAGTCATTTAATACTTCACCAGCTGGGTCGCGTACGGCACGGCTTTGTATTTTTTGGATGTATTGACAGAAGTTAAGTAAGTCATCCAGCTGTTTAGCACCAACGTCACGCTGAAAGTCGCCTTCAAATGCCGCTGCAAACAATGATAGTTTGTGCGCACTGGCATATTCGCCCAGTCGTTCAAGTGTGGTGTTACCGATACCTTTTTTTGGTGTAGTCGCTGCGCGAATGAATGCTGGATCGTCATCTTCATTGGCCACCAAGCGTAAATAGCTCACCAAGTCTTTAATCTCGGCTTTATCAAAAAACGATTGCCCGCCAGAGATGGTGTAAGGGATTTTTTGGTTGCGTAGATGTTGTTCAAATATACGCGCCTGATGATTGCCGCGATATAAAATCGCATAGTCCAGAAATTTAGTGCGGTTCTCAAATTTATGCGCCTGCAGCTTCATCATCACAGATTCGGCTTCATGCTCTTCACTCATGGCGGCAGAAACTTGAATCAAGTCGCCAGTGCCAAGCTCGCTCCAAAGTTTTTTTTCAAATAACTTAGGATTGTTGCTGATGACTTGGTTTGCTGCACGCAGAATGCGCACTGTGGAGCGATAATTCTGCTCTAATTTAATCACTTTTAGCTTACTGAAATCGGTGGTGAGTTGACGTAAGTTTTCCACATCAGCGCCACGCCAGCCATAAATCGCCTGGTCGTCATCGCCCACCGCAGTAAACTGTCCGCGCACACCGGTGAGCATTTTCACCAATTTATATTGGCAAGCGTTGGTGTCTTGGTATTCATCCACCAGCAAATACTGCAGTTTGCGCTGCCATTTGTTTAGCGCTTCCTCGTGCTGCTCAAATAACTCAACCGGTAGCTTGATTAAATCATCAAAATCTACCGCTTGATAAGCTTTAAGTGTTTGCTGGTATAGCTGATAAACCTTGGCAGCGGCATGTGTGAGTTCCTCATCTGCTGTCGCTTTGGCTTGATCTGGATTAATAAACCCATTTTTCCAAGCGGAAATTTGCCACTGTGTTTTGCGTAATAGCTGTTTGTCTGTCGTTGATAAAATGTCTGCCACGATTTTCAAACTATCGCTGGAATCTAAAATAGAAAACTGCGGTTTATAGCCCAGTAAAGCGGCTTCGGCGCGCAGCATTTGCAGGCCAAGCGAGTGGAATGTCGCAATAGTTAGACCTTTGGTGGACTTTCCCGCCATCAGCTTACTTACACGCTCCTGCATTTCACGCGCGGCTTTATTGGTAAATGTGATAGCGGCTATTTCTTTGGGGGAATAGCCAGCTTCATCGATTAAATAGCCTATTTTTTGCGTAATCACGCGTGTCTTACCACTGCCAGCACCCGCCAATACAAGTAAAGGACCATCGAGATATTTAACGGCTTCGCGTTGTGGTGAATTAAGGCTATTTAGCATGAATTTACTGGATTTAAGATGAATTTATAAGGCTGGAATGCCAAAACGCGCTGGGTGGCGTTATACTGACAAGCATTACTACAACACAATATTTTAACTGTTAAATCAAAAATCAGCGTTATTTAATTCACTAAATATAATTTTAATACTTTAATTTTGATGCCAAAATTTGATTTAAAAACCATTATCTTCATGTCAATGTTGCTCACATTCATGTTGTCTATGTTGTTGGCAATTACGCGTAAACATCATAAAGAGGTGGGCGGCCCGGGTTATTGGGCAGTGGGTAATCTGGTGGTTGGTTTGGGCATGGTGCTGGTGCTGATTCAGTTGGATACCCCCAAAGTACTTTTTCTGCCGGGCCTGGCATTAATAGGCGCGGGCTTAAGTTTGTATTTAAACGGTATTCAAGCCTTTATTGGTAAAAAGCCCGATCATCGTATTCCAGTCGTTCTGTTTTTTTTACTGGTGGCGATTGACGTTTTTTTTGTAATACTACAGCACGATTTACGCATAGCAACAGCGCTGGGTGCACTGGTTTTTGCAGGTATTTATCTGGTCAGTGCGCGCCTTACTTTTTCGCGCGATGAAGGCATTGTCGGCAGTTTGTTTTGGGTTGCTTCCAGTTTATTTTTGCTGATGGCTTTGTTTATGCTAGGCCGTGCTTTCGCAACGGTTAAAGCCGATGCTGCGGTGTTTACCAGCTTTGCGACGTGGCCTATCAATGCTTACACTTTTATGCTGGGCGCTGTTTCACAGTTTTTTATTTCCAGCCTGTTTGTCTTATTGCTAAGTTACCGTCTGAATCAGAATCTGGAATCCATTGCGACTATCGATAGTTTGACAGGGATACTAAATCGGCGCGGTTTGGAAGATTCCGCCTTCAAAATGCAAGGTGTTTGTAAGCGTATCAACCTTAGTATGGCAGTGTTGGTGATTGATGTGGATCACTTTAAAAAAGTGAATGATAAACATGGACATTTATTTGGTGATGATGTGCTGAAAGGTTTGGCCAAAACGATTGCGGAAATTCTGCGTTCTGGAGATGTGCTGGGGCGATACGGTGGCGAAGAGTTTTTTGTTTTTTTGCCCAACACCAATGAAAAAGATGCGGCTAATTTGGCGGAACGGATTCGTATGGGTGTTGAAAAAACACTCCATACCGTGAATCATAAAATCATTAAAGGCACGGTGAGTATTGGCGTGGCGGATTCTGTGCGTGCAGGCTACGATTTTAAGGGCTTAGTCGCTGCGGCAGATAGTGCGTTGTATGTGGCTAAAAATAGCGGCAGAAACCGTGTTGTCAGCTATACCAATATTACGCGGGATAGTAAATTAGATACCCGATTTGCTGATGTACTCTAACGTATCATATTGAGCTAAATATTTAAATTATGCGATCAACCAAAGCCAGTGCGGCAATAGACCGATTAAAACGCCGTAGTGGTAACGACAACTACTCAATGGCGATGACGAGTAATGGACTGTTTAGTCTGATGCTGCCTAGCACAATTGAAGCGCTTCTTGCTGATGACCAAATAACGCCAGCAGGCAATAAACCTACCCGTCTATGTGAGCCAATGCCGATAGATGAGTTTGTTGTTTTCGTGAATGCTTATGGCCCGCAAACGCCTAAGCGTGTGAGTAAGCTGGATGTTGCTTTTAGTCAGCAGCTTGCCAAAGGTAGAAACAACCGCTCTTAGAACTGCCGTTTTCAAACCATATTCAAATAGTAGTGCTATAAATAGAGCACTAATTCAATGTATCAAAATAATAGTTCAAGAAATCTTTCAATTCGAATAAAACACAATCTGCATCAGTAGCTGGCATAGAAAATGCTGATAATTTCATAGGATGTTAAGAAATAAATGACTGTCTGTTAGTGTTATCTAAAGGTTAAGTAAAAATGATGTTTGCGTGGCTAGAGTTCAGAACGATGTTGTTTATGTCCGGATTATTGGCAGTAGCCTTATCTATATTGCTGCTGACAATTAACTCGCGTACTGTCATGCTCAATGGCTTAAAAGAATGGGTGTACGCTAACTTGTTGATAGGTGGCGCCATTATCACTTTCACACAAGTGATGGTGCCACTCGATATTCGAACTTTTATCGGTGGTTTACTGATTGTTTCAGGTCTTGCTCTCTATTTCATTTCGATTCGCATTTTTGATCAGCGCCCAATAGAGCGGCGATATATTCAGTCTGCATTTCTCATTTTTATCGTGCTAAAAATAACGATTGCGGTGTTGTCAAAAAGTGAATATGCCTCTGTTGTCTTTAATACCGCTATTTGCATGATATTAACCGCTGTGATTGCTTTGTATCTACTCAAGTATTCAAGCCAAAAACGCTCACCGGAATATCGCTTTACAGGTGTTTTTTTTGTTATTTTCACCGGCATCACACTCTGGCGGTTTTATATACTGTGTGCTGATACTGTCTCGCCTTTGGCACATTTAACCGAATGGACATTAAATGAGGTGACATTTCTGGGTTGTATGTTAAGTGTGTTGGCTATTAATTTCGGGTTTATTGCGATGGTCAACGTCAGATTGGCCGAATTGCTTGCGTATAGCGCAGGGCATGATTGGTTAACTGGCGTGATGAATCGTGGCAATTTAGAGAAAGGTGCCGAATTATTGACACTGAAATCGTTTAAATCGAAACAAACACAGGCCATGTTGTTAATGGATTTAGATCATTTCAAAGAGGTTAACGATACTTATGGCCATCTGCTTGGAGACAAAGTGATTCAAACGTTTGCCCAATTGGCTAAAGATAATATGCGTGATATTGATTTATTAGGGCGCTATGGTGGTGAAGAATTCTGTATCCTAATACCCAATGCTAGTGAAAAAGAGGCGTTAATGCTGGCCGAACGGATACGCCAAAAATATGAAAACATGCCTATTATGTTGAATGACCAGTCAGTGAATTGCACCGTCAGTGCGGGCGTTTGCGATTCTAGTCAATTAGGCAGCGATTTTAAAAGTATGTTTTCAGCCGCAGATAAAGCCTTGTATGCAGCTAAAAAAGCGGGTAGAAATAAAGTCGTTTTATATTCAAGTTTGTAATGGTTTGATTGCTGTCATTAGATTGTCGGCGTTGCATTGGCGGCGATATGGCAGTTAATCAAAAGACTCTGCAAGACTTGCTAGTGCGAGCCTTACAGAGTTTATGTATTAGATATCGCTATTGATCAGATCGATAAAACAGGCGATATAAAACAGGTAATACCAATAAGGTTAACAGCGTTGATGACCAGATGCCACCAATGACTACTGTAGCCAAAGGTCTTTGTACTTCTGCGCCTGTTCCCGTTGCGATTGCCATTGGCACAAACCCTAATGAAGCCACCAATGCGGTAATCAATATCGGGCGTAGTCGGCTGATGCTGCCTTCCTGAATCGCAGTGTCGATAGATTTATTTTCAGCGATTAACTGACGAATAAAGCTAATCATCACCAAGCCATTTAGTACTGCGACACCCGATAGTGCAATGAAGCCAACACCTGCGGAAATAGATAACGGAATGTCACGCAAATACAAAGCTAACACACCGCCTGTCAGTGCAAAAGGGATTCCGGTAAATACGATTAACCCATCTTTCACATTATTAAACATCGCGTAAAGCAGTATAAACACCATTAACAAGGCAAGAGGAACCACCAGCTGTAAACGCTTGCTGGCAGATTGCAACTGCTCAAAAGTACCGCCCCAGTTTATCCAATAACCTGAGGGAATTTTGACCTCATTTTGAATACGTTCCTGCGCTTCATTGATATAAGAACCGATGTCACGGTCGCGAACGTTAGCAGTCACGACCACACTGCGTTTACCATTCTCACGACTGAATTGATTCGCTCCAGGCGCAACATCAATACTCGCGACTTCACCTAATTGCAAATAAACTGGCGTATCACTGTTACTCGCGATTTTAATGGGTAAACGTTTAAAGCTTTCAATATCCGCTCTGGATTCATCAGGCAGGCGCACCACAATATCATAGCGTCTGTCTCCCTGAAATAAAGTGCCTGCTGCGCGACCATTCATGGCGATTGAAATAGCGTCCTGTACATCGGCAACATTCACACCCAATCTGGCAATCTTTTGGCGATCAATATTCACAGTCAGGATTGGTAAGCCAGTGGTGTGTTCGATTTTGACATCTTCGCCGCCTTGAACATTAGCAAGCACTTTTGAAATTTCTTTGGCAGACTCATTCATCACCTCCATGTCATCACCAAATACTTTAACGGCGACATCGCTACGTACCCCTGAAATCAGCTCATTAAAGCGCATCTGTATCGGTTGGGTAAACTCGTAGTTATTGCCTGGCACCTGAGTCATTGCTTTTTGCATTTGTGCGACTAATTCATTTTTAGTTAAATTGGGGTTTGGCCATTCAGATTTTGGCTTGAGCATCACAAAGTTATCCGCCACGCTTGGTGGCATTGGGTCGCTGGCAATTTCAGAGGTGCCCAATTTAGCAACGATGCGTTCTACTTGCGGAAAACCTACAATGGTATGTTCAAGCTCTCTTTGCATTTCAATCGCCTGGCTTAAGCTAGTGCCTGGAATGCGCAAGGCATGCAGTGCGATATCCCCTTCATTTAAGCTGGGTACAAATTCGCTGCCCATGCGGCTGGCTAATAAACCACTCAGCAATACGGATACAATAGCAATTGTGATGACCAGCGCTTTGTTAAACATTGCCCACTGCAATATGGGTAAATAGCTTTTTTTCACCCAGCCAATGAGCGGTTGCTCTGTTTCGTTGATCTTGCCGTTGATGAAAAGCGCTATCGCGGCAGGAATGAATGTGACGGAAAGCAACATGGCACCAAGTAGCGCAATCACTACGGTAAATGCCATTGGGTGAAACATTTTTCCCTCTACGCCAGTCAGCGCAAAAATGGGTAAATAAACCACCATGATAATAAGCTGGCCAAATATCAAAGGTTTTTTGGCTTCTTGTGCAGCGCTAAACACTGCTTCGAATCGTTCCGATTTTGTGAGCGTTCGTCCCAAATTTGCTTGGGCATGTGCAAGTCGGCGCATGCAGTTTTCTACAATCACCACGGCACCGTCAATGATAATGCCGAAATCCAGCGCACCTAAGCTCATTAAATTTGCACTGACTTTGCCTGTTAACATGCCAGAAAAAGTAAATAGCATGGAAAGCGGAATCACCAGCATGGCGATAATGGCGGCGCGCATATTGCCCAAAAAGATGAACAAGATGGCAATCACTAATAGTGCGCCTTCCAGCAGGTTGGTTTTAACCGTATTAATGGCTTTATCAATCAAAATTGTGCGGTCATACACGGTTTTTGCAATAATGCCAGCAGGTAAGGTTTGGTTAATTTTTTGCAATTGCGCTTCTACCGCAGCAGAAACCGTACGACTATTTTCGCCTGTGAGCATAAATACCGTGCCCAACACAACTTCCTGTCCATTCTCCGTGGCGGCACCATCGCGCGCTTCGTTGCCAATCATCACTTCTGCAACATCCTTTACACGCACAGGCACACCAGATTTTGCATCTATCACAATATTGCCAATATCTTCCAAATTGCTCACTTGTCCAGGCACGCGAATCAAATATTGCTCACCCGATTTTTCAATATAGCCAGCACCAATGTTGGCGTTGTTATTTTCTAAAGCGCTCACCAAATCATTTAACGATAAGCCTCTGGTGATTAATCGATCTAGATACGGCGCAACTTGATACTGCCTGACGTAGCCACCGACGGTATTGATTTCATTCACGCCAGGCACATTGCGTAGTTGTGGCTTGATGATCCAATCTTGCACTTCGCGCAAATCCATTGGGTTGTAAGGCGTGCCATCAGCTTTTAATGCACCCTCTTTTGCTTCAACAGTCCACATGAAAATCTCGCCCAAGCCAGTGGAGGTAGGGCCCATCTTCGGCAAAATACTCGCTGGCAATTTCTCTTTTGCCTGACTAATGCGTTCACTCACCAACTGGCGCGCGAAATAAATATCCGTACCTTCTTTAAATACCACCGTCACTTGCGACAAGCCGTAGCGGGATATCGAGCGCGTTTGTTCCAGTTTAGGCAATCCAGCCATTGCCGTTTCAATCGGATAGGTGATACGTTGTTCCGTTTCCAATGGCGCATAACCCGGCGCAGATGTATTAATCTGCACCTGAATATTGGTAATATCCGGCACGGCATCAATCGGTAGTTTTTGGTAGCTGAAAATACCCAGTACTGCGATACCAAGCGCGATAAGCATGACAAGCCAGCGCTGATTAATCGAGAATCGAATGATATGATCAAACATATTGCTGTTCCTTTTGGTGTTGCTTAAGTATCTTTTTAAAATTCAGCAGATTTTTAATGAGAATTGGTTTAGTGGTCATGACTTGCACCCGCCTTACCAATATCCGCTTTGATTAAAAAGCTATTACCAGCAGCATATTGCTCACCGGCACTTAGGCCTTCCAGAACCTCAACATATATATCGTCACGGCTACCTAATTTTAGTGGCCTTGCCTCAAAGTATTCCCCATAACGTCCAAACACCACCGTCCAATCTCTTAGTGTCTGCAGGCCTTCTATAGAAACTGCCAGAGGCACTTTTATTTCCTCAGAAATCAATTCAATATTCACAGGCAAGCCAGGCAGCCAGGTTTGATCAGGATTGTTTAATACCACACGCGCCATCGCAGTACGCGATTGTTCACCGACCAGCGCACCGACATAGGAAATCGTGCCAACGGCTTGTGCATCAAACGCGCTTGCTTTAATGGTAACGTTTTGCCCTGTTTTTACCGTATTAATATCTTTGGCATAAATGGTCATTTCTGCCCAAACGGTGCTTAAATCCGCTATTTCAAACAGGCTGTCAGCTTCACTGACGACTTGACCAAGGCTAATTTTCTTATTAGTCACTACGCCGTCTATAGGTGAGCGTAATTCATAACGTGATAAACCACCTGTACTGGAACCTGCACCAATCGCCCCGAGTTTTTGCTGAATGCGCTGGCTGTTAATTTTCGCTTCTTGTAAATCGTGTTGCGCCTGTAAATAATCTTGTTCGGCAGATATTTTTTCTTCCCACAATTGCTTCTCTCGATTATAAGTAGCGTTTGCTAGCTCGATTCTTTTTTGCGCCGCCAATAAATCACTGCGCATATCCGCAATCGATTGACTCGAAATAGACGCCAATACTTGCCCCTTGCGTACTTTGTCGCCAGCGTTAGCGTTTACCGACTCAACAATGCCGCCAACGCGCGGCACGATATGCACGCTTTTATCAGCATTTAATTTGATCTTGCCTTGCAAATGCAGTGTGCTTTTGATTTTTGCCGGGCCTGCCGTTAACACTTCAATGCTATTAATTGTCAGTTGCTTATCTGTTATTTTGACTCTGGCTTCAATTTGCTCATAAGAAAACTGATGGTGTTTATCGGCATGTTTAGCGGTAATCTTTACCTTAAATGAATGCGGCTCTTCAATAACGGCATTGCCTTTTAGATAGTCCTTTTCTGGAGAAAATTGAATCAGTTGCGGCTTGTTGCCCAACCTTTCTAATTGGATGGTAATGACTGACTTTGCAGGACTAAGCGGCTGGCCATTTTCATAGGTGTAGATCCTAAATTCGGGTGGCGTATTACGCTCAAAAATAGTCACTTCAACGCCATAATCATCTTGGGTAAATAACTTGCCACCATGCGGGCCTTTAATGATTTCTTGCGCTTGAGGAGCATGGTCATGGTTATCCATAATGGCTGGTGATTCTTCATCTGTGTGTTGTTCGTGCTCATGATCTTTTGATGGATTTGAGCTAAGAATAAGCGCGCCCAAAATAATGCCAATGAGAATGACGGCAATAATGGCTAACGATTGTTTGTGTTTAAGCTGCATGATTGTTCCTGATAATTGATGCTTAAGTTTCGCTTAATATTGATTGTGGTGTGAAATGACATCACCCAGAATGCGTTCTATTTCCGCCACTGCCTGATGCGCATCCAGTAATGTCTCTATGTATTGAGATTTGGCTTGAACCAGCGTGCGTTGTGCATCCAGTACATCCAGAAAATTGAATTTACCAGCGCTAAAACCTTTATTGGCTGCATCAAAAGCACTTTGAGCGCTTGGCAAAATGTCGGTTTTAAGCGATTCTGCCGCTTGTCTGGCTGTATTTAAGCGTTCGTATTGACCTGATAAATTCGCCGCAAGCTGGTTTTTGAGTGCGACTAATTCATCCTGCGCCTTGTATTGGCGACTGACCGCTTCCTGCAAATTGCCTTGGTTGCGATCAAAGATTGGAATAGGAATGGATAAACCCAATAAAGCCTGATTAACACCGCCAAGCTCTTGGTTATTAACAACACCGGCGCTAATGGTGATATTCGGCGTACCTTTACTGCGCTCAATTTTTGTCAGCGCACTGCGTGAATCAATTTCAATGTTTGCCAGTTTTATGGCCGGGGCATTATCCAGTTGGCTGGCCAGTGTACTAAAAGCGGCCATTTCAGGAATGACAGTGGCATCGCCTTCAGCATTTTCAAATGTGTGCAATGCGCTGCCCCATAACGCAGCTAGACGTTTGCGGGAATTTGTTAATTGCGTGTTGGCTTGGTTGAATTCAATTTTTGCGCTGGCTTCTGCGATTTTTGACTTGGTTTCTTCTACAGGCGAACTTTTGCCAGCTTTTACGCGCTTACTGGCGGCATCGCGTGCTAGCTCAGCAATGTCGAGTGACGACTTTGCCAAAGTTAATCGTTCCTGCGCGATTAGAACTGTATAAAAAGCTGCGATAACATTGGCGTGAATCTCGGTTTTTTTATTGTCTAACTCCGCTTCGGCCTTGGTGTAAAAAGAATCAGCCGCTTCTATTCTCGCCTCTCGTTTATTGCCAAGCTCAATTTCTTGGTTAAGCTGTAAGAGGGTCTGCCTGTTGGAACTGCGGGTATCTTGAATCGAAGTCGATAGTGATGGATTTGGTCTAGTGGCGGCTTGTGTCTTAATGCCCTCAATTGCCTCGCGTTCACGTATGGCGACAGCAATTTCAGGATTGGCGTTAAGGGCTAAATTTAACGCATCCTTTAAGGTTAAATGCGCGGCTGGCAAGCTTGCTTGTAAGACAGGTGCATAAGAGTCAGCAAAAATTGCAGTTGAATTACCGATTAACAATAGCGATATCAATATGTTTTGAATGCCGGATTGTAGGCATTTTGACCCAAGTTTTGGTCGTGTGAATTGCATGACGCACTCCTGAAAAATCTAATATAAATTCAAATAAAACCACGCAATATGGCAATTACCATATGCAGGAAATCAAGGGATTGAATTTAGATTTGTGGTGGTGCGCGCGGGGTGGGAAGCCGGCGTTTAAGCGGCTGGAGAGTGACTAAACTTAACGGAAAAAACTGCCCTGAAACGGGCATTAAGGCAAGTGGAAAACACAGGAAAAATAGCACCAGTAAACTTGTGCTAACGAGCAACGTTGAGTTGATATCCTGTTTGATGCCAGATGCGACTGATATGGTATGTGCGGCATGCGGTTCAGCAGATAAAAGATTGCTTTCTGCATGAACTAAACTGATTACTTTTTCTTCATGCGCATCGCCTACATGAAAACCGGTATTTTGAATGGGATGCTCTGTATCTAAATGCGCGTGAATAAAAGGCGACAAGACTTGTAGCAGTGCAAAACACACTACCATAAAATAAACAAGAAAATTAGCTTTGACGCGCAACATGCCTTAAATATAGCATTTATTCAGGTTTTCTGTAATACATAGCGACTTACTCCCGTTATTAAACTTCAAGTTTTAAACTCAAATCTTAATCAAACTACAGTCTGGATTAGGTGCATTTTTACGCTTTCTTTACACGTAACCCCGTAGTTCTTACGACATTTTTATCTGCATCCGCCTAACATTACATATCTCTTAATTCGCAATAGTGAGATTAAGAATGTTAATTTAAATGTTGATTATGGATATCTTGGGTGTTGGCTGGATATTGGTTTATCTGGCGGTGTGTATTTTGATGGCTTGTGTCCTTGTCAATTTGGAAGGTAAAAAATGAACGTGATGCTGTGGTTAAGTGGCGCGCTTGCGCTATTTATATTGGTTTATTTATTTTATGTATTAATTAAACCGGAGAATTTTTGATGTTATCGAATGCTGGATTTTTTTCTAATGCCATCGTCCAAGTGGGTTTGTACCTCACGGTTTTACTGCTTATTACTAAGCCGATGGGTATTTGGATTTACAAGGTTATGCATGGTGAATCGGCTATCGCGAATAAAGTTGGAGGCCCAATTGAGCGGCTTATTTACCGTGGTTTGGGCGTTAAGCCTGAGCAGGAAATGCACTGGAAGCATTATGCAGTCGCATTAATGCTATTCAACATTATTGGCATTGCATTTGTATATTTGTTACAACGCTTGCAGTTTTCATTGCCGCTTAACCCACAACAATTTGCAAATGTGAGTGTTGATTCCGCATTTAATACTGCGGTTAGTTTTGTGACCAATACCAATTGGCAAGGTTACGCAGGCGAATCGACCATGAGCTATCTCACACAAATGTTAGCGCTTACAGTGCAAAATTTTCTGTCAGCGGCAACTGGGTTGGCAGTAGTGATTGCATTGATTCGTGGTTTCGCGCGCCATAGCGCAAAAACCATCGGTAATTTTTGGGTGGATATCACGCGTTCCACTTTGTACATTTTGCTACCGTTATCGTTTATTCTCGCGATCTTTTTGATGGGCCAAGGGGTGATTCAAAACTTTGACGCATACAAACAAGTGACGACTTTACAGCCAACCAGCTACTCAATCACTGATGCAGCAGGTGAACTCGCTACGCAAACCACAAGCACGCAAACCCTTGCAATGGGGCCAGTGGCTTCGCAAGAAGCAATTAAAATGCTGGGAACAAATGGTGGTGGTTTTTTCAACGCCAACTCTGCACATCCGTTTGAAAACCCAACGCCACTTTCTAACTTGTTACAAATGCTGGCTATTTTCTTAATTCCAGCCGGGCTGTGCTTTACGTTTGGCTTAATGGTGGGTGATAAAAGACAAGGTTGGGCAGTATTTTCCGCCATGGCGATGGTATTTGTGGTGATGGTGGGTGTGGTGGTTTGGGCAGAACAAGCAGGTAATCCAGCGCTGGCAAATAGCGGTGCTAATCAATCGTTCATAGACCAATCAAGCATTGCTTCACCATCAGGCATGGAATTGCAATCTGGCGGCAATATGGAAGGCAAAGAAACACGTTTTGGTATTGTTGCCTCTAGTTTATTTGCCACCGTTACCACTGCGGCTTCTTGTGGTGCGGTTAATGCCATGCACGATTCATTTACGCCAATTGGCGGCATGGTGCCAATGTGGTTAATGCAGTTGGGTGAGGTGATTTTTGGCGGCGTGGGTTCCGGGCTTTATACCATGCTGATCTATGCAGTCTTGGCCGTGTTTATTGCGGGTTTAATGATTGGTCGTACGCCAGAATATCTAGGTAAAAAGATAGAGATATTCGACATGAAAATGACGGCGATTATTATATTAGCCACACCATTGCTAGTGTTAATCGGCACTGCCGTTGCAGTAAGCGTTGCTTCTGGCACCGTCGGCATTGCAAACCCCGGCGCGCATGGCTTTAGCGAGATTTTATATGCGCTGTCATCCACTGCTAACAATAACGGTAGTGCATTTGCGGGTTTATCTGCCAATACGCCTTTCTACAACACTTTATTGGCAATTGCGATGTTTGTAGGCCGTTTCGGCATCATTCTGGCAGTGTTGGCAATTGCAGGTTCTATGGCGGCTAAAAAGCGTATCCCAGTGAGCTTAGGCACTATGCCTACGCATGGTCCACTATTTGTCACCTTGTTGATTGGCGCAGTGATACTGGTAGGTGCGCTGACTTATATCCCTGCGTTGGCGCTTGGCCCTATCGTTGAGCAGTTGCTCATGACTGCTGTTAATTAATTGCTGAATATTAGGAAAAATGATGTCAAGTTCAAGTACTAAAGATTTAAGTATGAAATCTATGTTTGATCCAGCATTAGTCAAACCAGCTATTGCGGATTCGTTTAAAAAATTGGCGCCGCAGACACAATGGCGCAACCCAGTGATGTTTGTGGTGTATTTGGGTAGCATATTAACCACACTAATATTGCTGCAGGCTTTATTTAGTCGTGCAGATGTGCCAACCGGCTTTATTGCGCTAGTGGCTATATGGCTTTGGTTTACTGTGCTGTTTGCCAACTTTGCCGAGGCGATGGCGGAAGGGCGCAGTAAAGCACAAGCTGCTTCCTTACGCAGCGCCAAGAAAAACGTAGTTGCTAAAAAGTTGGCAACAGCAGCACGTGACTCTACGGTGACACTTACCGATAGTAGCAGCTTGCGCAAAGGCGATATTTTACTGATAGAAGCTGGCGATATGATTCCTGCCGACGGTGAAGTGATTGATGGTATTGCTTCAGTGAATGAGGCGGCGATTACTGGGGAGTCTGCGCCAGTGATTCGTGAATCTGGCGGTGACTTCAGTGCTGTAACAGGTGGTACGCAAGTATTATCCGATTGGATAGTGGTACGCGTAGCGGTGAACCCAGGAGAAGCGTTTTTAGACCGCATGATTGCCATGGTGGAAGGTGCAAAACGCCAAAAAACACCGAATGAAATCGCGCTAACTATCCTATTAGTTGCATTAACCATTGTGTTTTTACTGGTGACCGTGACTTTATTGCCGTTTTCAACCTTTGGCGTAACAGCTTCAGGTGGCGCAGGTTCGCCGCCCAGTATTACCGTGCTGGTTTCACTGTTGGTCTGTTTAATTCCCACCACTATTGCAGGTTTGTTATCTGCTATTGGCGTAGCAGGTATGAGCCGCATGATGCAAGCCAATGTGATTGCGACTTCTGGCCGCGCAGTAGAAGCGGCGGGCGATGTTAACGTATTGCTATTAGATAAAACAGGCACCATTACCTTGGGCAATCGCCAAGCTTCTGTGTTTATTCCGGCAGAAGACGTAACGGAGCAAGCGTTAGCAGATGCGGCGCAATTGGCATCGCTTACCGATGAAACGCCAGAAGGTCGTAGCATTGTGGTGCTGGCAAAAAATCGCTTTAACATTCGTGAACGGGATATCGCATCGCTTCATGCCAAGTTTATTACGTTTACCGCGCAAACCAGAATGAGCGGGGTGGACTTGCAAGATGCAGGCGGACTGGATTCCAATAAGAAAGTCCGCCAAATTCGTAAAGGTGCTGCCAGTGCGATTAAGTTGCATATTGAAACTTTAGGTGGTGTATTTTCAGCTGAAATGAGCCAAAAAGTAGATGAAGTAGCGCGTCGCGGCAGTACGCCGTTAGTCGTTTCAGATGGTGACAAAGTGCTGGGTGTGGTTGAGCTTAAAGATATTGTAAAAGGCGGCATTAAAGAACGCTTTGCCGAGTTACGTCGCATGGGTATCACAACCATTATGATTACCGGCGATAACCACTTAACTGCCGCTGCGATTGCCGCCGAAGCTGGTGTGGACGACTTTTTAGCAGAAGCCACGCCTGAGGCGAAACTAAAGCTGATTCGCGAACATCAAGCGGAAGGCAAGTTGGTTGCCATGACAGGTGACGGCACCAACGACGCGCCAGCCTTAGCACAAGCTGACGTTGCCGTTGCCATGAATACCGGAACGCAGGCAGCCAAAGAAGCGGGCAATATGGTGGATTTGGATTCAAACCCGACCAAGCTGATTGAAATAGTGGAGATTGGTAAACAAATGCTAATGACGCGCGGCTCTCTCACCACATTCAGTATCGCTAATGATGTGGCCAAATATTTTGCGATTATCCCCGCCGCATTTGCCAGCACTTATCCCGCGTTAAATAGCTTAAATATCATGCAATTAGCCAGCCCCAATTCGGCCATTCTTTCTGCAGTGATATTCAATGCGCTGATTATTATCGTATTAATACCATTGGCCTTAAAGGGCGTGGCTTACAAAGCCGTTGGTGCACAACAGTTATTACGTAGAAACTTATTGATTTACGGGCTTGGCGGTTTGATAGTGCCGTTTATCGGCATCAAGGCAATTGATTTGGTGCTGACTTCAGTTGGTTTTGCCTAATTTTAATTATATAAAAAGGATTCATCATGGAAAATAGTTTAAAAAATATAACGTTACAAAGTTTAAGGCCGGCCTTGGGTTTATTTGTGATACTGAGCATTATTACAGGTATCGTTTATCCATTACTCACTACAGCATTAGGCCAATCGTTCATGCCTGCGCAAGCCAATGGCTCACTGATTACGCAAGGAGATAAAGTCATAGGCTCAAGCTTAATTGGCCAAAACTTTACTGAAGCCAAATACTTTTGGGGTCGCCCGTCTGCTACTGGGCCATATCCCAACAATGCTGCGGCTTCATCTGGCTCAAATCAAGGGCCGTTAAACCCTGCATTAGCAGAAGCTGTTAAAAACAGGGTTGCTGCGTTAAAAGCGGCAGATTCAGATAATACATTACCGATCCCTATCGATTTAGTCACCGCTTCTGCCAGTGGGTTAGATCCTGAAATTAGTCCTGCAGCAGCAAATTATCAGGTGAGCAGGGTAGTCAAAGCCAGAGAGTTAACAGTGGAAACCGTGCAAAAATTAATCGCAGAAAATACCAAGGGTCGCCAATGGGGTGTGTTTGGTGAGCCTCGTGTGAATGTATTGCAGTTGAATATTGCATTGGACAAATTGACTGTTATTCAGCCATAGTAAGCAATAACGTTTTTAGCAAATTTAATTAAACATTAGAATCAAACCTACTATAAGACACAGGCATGGCCGAATCAGAATCCAATGTAGAGTTTCGCCCCAATCCAGATCAGCTTCTGCAAAAGATTAATCAAGAAGCTGAAAAAGAAAAACGCGGCTGTTTAAAGATTTTCTTTGGCGCGTGTGCGGGGGTGGGTAAAACATTCGCCATGCTCAATGCTGCGCACCATTTGCAATCAAAAAGCCAGCAATCACAACAGTTAGACGTACTTGTTGGTATTGTCGAAACGCATGGTCGCGCTGGCACAGCTGCGCAACTGTTAGGTTTAACAGTGTTGCCGTTAAAAACGTTTCATTATCGTGAGCGTGAGCTAAAAGAGTTTGATTTAGATGCCGCATTAGTGCGCAAACCTGATTTGATCTTGGTGGATGAACTAGCGCACTCTAATGTGGAAGGTTCGCGCCACCCCAAGCGCTGGCAAGATGTTGAAGAGTTATTAGCCGCAGGTATCGACGTATTTACCACGCTGAATGTACAACATCTGGAAAGTCTTAACGATATTGTTGGCCAGATTACGGGTATTCGCGTCACGGAAACCCTGCCAGATAAAGTGTTTGCTGATGCAGATGAAGTCACATTGGTGGATTTGCCAGCAGATGAATTATTACAGCGATTGCAAGATGGCAAAGTGTATCAATCGCAGCAGGCGGAACGCGCAAGCAAAAGTTTTTTTCGCAAAGGTAATTTAATTGCACTGCGTGAAATGGCACTTAGATGTACGGCGGACCGTGTGGATTCACAGATGCGCGAATATCGCAGCAATTCGTCCATTCAACAAGTATGGCAAGCGAAGGATAGGCTGTTAGTTTGTGTTGGTACAGGCGTAGAAGCTGAAAGGTTAGTCAGAGTGGCGGCTAGGCTGGCGCAAAGTTTAAAGTCTGATTGGCTGGCCGTGTATGTAGAAACGCCTAAACTACAGCGATTATCGAACACCGCGCGCGATACGATTCTGAAGACATTAAAACTAGCCGAAACTTTAGGCGCAGAAACGGCTACATTGAGCGGCACCAAAGTGGCTAATGTTGTGCTGAACTATGCTCGCAGTCGGAATGTGTCTAAGCTGGTTGTAGGTAAGTCCACACGCTCTGCTTTTGCGCGTTTAATCATGCCTGGCGTCATTGACGACTTAACGAATCAGGCGACTGATATTGATATCCACGTGGTTTCGCGTGAAAAAACGCTTGGCGAAAAAGATGCACATACCTTAGATATTAAGCGCAATAACCAGCATAACGATTACCAAAATCATGCGCATAGCGAATCAACCCTAAAAGGTTACTATTGGGCGGCAGCGGTATGTGCAGGCACATCAATATTGGTGGCATTGATTCTGCCTTATTTTGAGCTGGCGAATGTGGTGATGGTGTTTTTGCTTGGCGTCATTCTTATTTCATCCAAATTTGGCAGAGGGCCGGGCATTTTTTCATCGCTGATTAGCGTTGCCAGTTTTGATTTCTTTTTTGTCTCGCCAAAATTTTCTTTTTCAGTATCCGATACTCAGTATTTACTGACTTTTGGCGTGATGTTTGTGGTGGCTTTGGTGGTTAGCAATTTGACGGCTAATCTGCGCTATCAAGCGGTGATTGCGATGCGTCGTGAAAAACGCAGCCGTGCTTTGTATGATTTAGGCAAGTCGTTGGCATCATCACTCACTGCAGAGCATATCATTGAAATCAGCACGCATCATTTAACTGGTATTTTCCAATCTAAAATAGCGATATTGCTGCCAGATAATCATGAGAAAATCACACAGCCAATTTCAAATCATGTGCAGCATAGCGATGCGGACAGCAATAGTTTACACGTTGATTTAGGAATTGCTCAGTGGGTGTACGACAATCAACAGCAGGCTGGTTACGGCACCAACACCTTGCCATCATCCGCTATTTTATATATCCCCTTGCAAGCACCCATGCGCACAAGAGGCGTGCTGGCAATCATGCCTAACCATGAAGAAGGTTTAATGGCAAAATCCAGGCGCATGATTTTTCTGCCAGAGCAACGGCAGTTGTTAGATACATTCGCTTCACAAATTGCCATTGCGATAGAGCGTGTACATTATGTGGATATCGCGCAAAATGCATTGGTTTCGATGGAATCTGAACGCTTAAGGAACTCCGTATTAAGTGCAATATCACATGATTTAAATACGCCATTAACCACGATTGTGGCAACCGCTGGTTTGCTTAAACAGCAATTAAATACGCCGCTAAGCCATAACTTAACAGACCATAAAAAACAGGAAGACGAGCGAAACGAATACGTTGATATGCTGTATGAGCAATCAATACGCATGAAGAGTCTGGTCGTTAACTTGCTTGATATGGCGAGATTACAATCTGGAAAAGTTCAGCTCAATAAACAATGGCAAACGTTAGAGGAAGTAGTCGGTACGGCCTTGCGCACCATGAAGCAACCGCTGGAAAAACACCCTATTGTGATTGATCTAACCAATACGTCTACCGGCGATTTACCATTAATACAGTTCGATGCGGTGTTAATCGATCGCGTATTGTGTAATTTACTGGATAACGCTGCCAAATACGCATCAGAAGGCAGTAAAATCATTATTAGCGCCAGAACAACACATCAAGACGTGCTGGTCTCGATTTCAGACGAAGGTCCTGGCTTACCAGGGAGTTTGGAAGATCAGATATTTGAGAAATTTACACGTGGAGAAAAAGAGTCTACCAAAGCAGGTGTTGGGCTTGGCTTGTCAATTTGCAAGGCGATTATTGAGGCGCACGGTGGAAAAATTGGCGCGCGTAACAAGTTAACTTCTAATGGAAATGACCATTCTAAAACACATATAACTGGCGCAATTTTTACATTCACTTTACCGCTGGGTACGCCGCCTAGCTTGCCTGATGAAGATTCATTATCGTAATGGCTAACTATTTGGCAAACATTGTACTGATAGAAGACGAACAGCAAATTCGACGTTTTGTAACAACTGCGCTTGAGATTGAAAATTTTCAGGTTTTTAGCGCAGAAACTGGTAAGCAAGGTTTGATTGAAATTGGTACCAGAAAACCAGATGCGGTTATTTTAGACTTAGGCTTGCCCGATATTGATGGTTTAGAAGTGATTCGCGAAGTTAGAACCTGGAGCAACATTCCTATTATTGTGCTTTCTGCCAGAACACAAGAAGCCGAGAAAGTGGCTGCATTAGATGCTGGCGCGGATGACTTTCTATCTAAACCATTTGGCACGCCTGAATTATTAGCTAGAGTTCGCGCACAATTGCGCCGCAGAAGCATGTTAAATGAAACGAGCAGTGAAGGCGTTTATGCGTTTGGCGACATCAGTATTGATTTTCCGAAACGATTGATTTCAAAAGCTGGTGCGCCAGTGCATTTAACGCCAATTGAATTTAGGCTATTTACTGAACTGGTTAAAAATGCCGGCAGGGTTGTCACCCAAAGGCAACTACTGAAAGAAGTTTGGGGTCCAGCCTATGTGGATAATGAACATTACCTCAGGATATACATGAGTCATCTGCGTCAAAAACTAGAAAATGATCCCGCGCAGCCAGAACATTTAATCACCGAAATAGGTGTGGGGTTTAGGTTTATATAGCGCTTGAATATTTGCAGCAAATAATTGTTAAGTTACGATGAGTACTTATTCGTTTTGCCCATCTATCTCAGTTGCTGCTTTATCTGGGCCATTATCTGGTAAAACGTTATCAGCTGGCGTGCTATTTTGTTGCATCATCAATAAGCGACTTTGTGGCGTTTCTAAACTAACGCGGCCAATTGCGCCGCTACGATAATCAGTTAAAAATGCTACTGCGGTTTTTTCCATATCCCACAAACCATCATGACGCTTGTAACTACGGCGTTTGGCAATCGCCTCTAATAAATCGACGCCATCAATTTGCGATACATCGATTTTCATCGCATCCAGCTTGTAGCGCGCATTGATTAAATCGGGATAAGTTTGCAATAAATTATCCGCCAGAAAAGTCGCCACATCTTCATCAATCACCGCGTTGCGACCAATCGCATGGCTGGCAGCCAGCATATAGCCATCTGATTCATATGCGATTTTCGGCCACATCATGCCTGGCGTGTCCGTAATGCTAAAAGTAGCATCCAACTCAAACCGCTGTTGGCTCTTGGTTACAGCAGGCTCATCGCCAACTTTGGCCACACGGCGATTCAGCAGTGCGTTCATCAAAGTCGATTTTCCCACGTTAGGAATACCCATGATTAATGCGCGCAGAGGCTTTAAATGTGTGCCGCGATGCGGAGTTAATTTACGACAAACAGCGGGTATTTTTTTTGCGTCACCGGCTTTTTTACAGCTTAAGGCGACAGCTTTAGTGTTGGGTAAACTATTGAAGTAATTCAACCAAGCTTCTGTGGCTTTCGGGTCAGCTAAATCGGCTTTGTTTAAAATTTTAAGATTGGGGCGTTGGCGAAACAAACGCATTTCGTTAATGACAGGATTGTGGCTGGCTTCCGGCACGCGCGCGTCCAACACTTCAATCACCATATCGGTGAATTCCATGGTTTCTTCCGCTTTTTTGCGGGCTTGGGTCATGTGGCCCGGGTACCATTGAATTGCCATTTTGTCTCCTGATTAACGCTGGCGTTGTTGCCTGCGCCTTGCCGTACTGATTACACTGAATTTTGCCTAGATTTTTTAATTTTGATAGGCATTAAAGTAGTGTTGCGAGTTGAGTAATCATGAATTTTATCATTTGGCGCGAAACATACAGGATTTATCTGTGCAGGGGCATGCTTGATTCATTAATCACAAACAAAACTAAATATGATTGATTTAAACCAATTGCATTAAAATATCAGCATGCAAACCCCTGATAATTTAAAATCGCTAGACTTAAAATCACTAGTTCAGCCGAATCAATCTATTACGCTACTAAAGGCGCTGCACATTCTTACCGTTGATGGCAAGCTGAATCAAGATAGTCGCCGCAAATTGAAGCAGGTGACGCACTTAATCAATTTTATTGCGCCATTATTAAATGAAATATTGGTCAGCAATGCTAATCCCACCATTGTTGACCACGGTGCCGGAAAATCCTACTTGGGATTTATTTTGTATGATTTATTGTTAAAACAGCATGCGGCAGGGCGAGTGATTGGTATAGAAACTCGTGCCGATTTGGTTGAGAAATCCAAAGTGCTGGCGCTTGATTGTGGGTTTGATCGCATGGATTTTCAGCATTTAAGTGTAGAGCAATCCATTACCTCGCAAGCATTACCAGATACGGTGGATATTGTGACAGCGCTGCATGCTTGCAATACCGCAACCGATGAC
>Ga0123388_1014166_pt1 | contig 44257 bp, 44 predicted proteins | sample T0HHNO3metaT_FD_89916 | JGI IMG/M metagenome (GOLD analysis project Ga0123388, IMG submission 89916) | Methane-oxidizing artificial microbial communities from Washington, USA to study methane cycling - T0-HHNO3 metaT (Metagenome... | ecosystem: Engineered > Modeled > Simulated communities...
ACGCTAAGCATGTAGTACCGGGTTAAGATAAAATTTAATTATAAAATAATGCTGGAGCTGATAGTGGATATTTCTGATTTACTCGCGTTTGCCGTCAAAAATAAAGCGTCCGATTTACATCTATCAGCAGGGTTGCCACCTATGATTCGCGTGCATGGTGATGTGCGCAAAATTAATGTGCCCGCCATGGACCACACCCAAGTGCATGACATGGTGTACGACATCATGAATGATGGTCAGCGCAAAGTGTATGAAGAAACGCTGGAGTGCGATTTCTCATTTGAAATTCCCAATTTAGCGCGTTTCCGCGTCAATGCGTTTAATCAAAACCGTGGTTCTGGTGCGGTATTTCGTACCATTCCTTCCAAAATCCTCACCTTAGAGCAATTGAATGCGCCGGCGATTTTTAAAGAAATTGCCAATACACCACGTGGCATTGTGCTGGTAACGGGGCCAACTGGTTCGGGTAAGTCCACCACATTGGCGGCCATGGTCGATTATATTAACGAAAATGAAATGGGGCATATTCTCACGGTGGAAGACCCGATTGAGTTTGTGCATACCTCTAAAAAATGTTTGATTAACCAGCGTGAAGTAGGCCCGCATACTTTATCTTTCCAAAACGCCTTGCGTTCTGCATTGCGTGAAGACCCGGATGTGATTCTGGTGGGTGAGATGCGTGACTTGGAAACCATCCGTTTAGCCTTGAGCGCTGCGGAAACCGGTCACTTGGTATTCGGTACCTTGCATACCAGTTCAGCTGCCAAAACGGTGGATAGGATTGTGGACGTGTTCCCGGCAGCAGAAAAAGAAATGGTGCGCTCAATGCTGTCTGAATCTTTACGTGCCGTGATTTCACAAACCTTGTGTAAAACCAAAGATGAGCAAGGGCGTGTGGCAGCACATGAAATTATGATTGGTACGCCAGCGATTCGTAATTTGATTCGTGAAAATAAAGTGGCACAAATGTATTCAGCCATTCAAACAGGCCAAAACATTGGGATGCAAACGTTAGATCAGAACTTACAGGACTTGGTGCGCAGAAACATCATTAGTGCAGCAGAAGCGCGTGGAAAAGCGTCCAATCGCGATTCGATTGTTGGCTAGTTTTGTACATCATATTTAACCATCAAGCATTTAATTAGGATAAGCAATGGAACAAGGTCAGGCAGAAAAATTTGTATTTGATTTACTGAGGCTGATGATGACCAAAAAAGCCTCAGACATGTTTATCACCAGTGGCTTTCCGCCTGCGATGAAGATTGATGGCAAGATGACACCAGTTAGTACGCAAGTGCTCTCACCACAACAAACGCGCGAGATCTCACGCTCTATCATGAACGATAAGCAAACCGCAGAGTTTGACGCATCTAACGAATGTAACTTTGCGATTGGTTTGCCTGGTGTAGCTCGCTTTCGGGTGAACGCGTTTATTCAACGCGGTACGGTGGGGTTAGTGTTCAGAACCATCACGACTAAAATTCCTAAATTTGAAGATTTGGGTTTGCCCGATGTGTTGAAAGACATTGCGATGACCAAACGTGGATTGGTTATTTTTGTTGGCGGCACTGGCTCTGGTAAATCCACCTCGCTTGCAGCCATGGTGGGTTACCGTAACGAAAACAGTTATGGGCATATTATTACGATTGAAGACCCGGTTGAGTTTGTGCATGAGCACAAGAACTGCATTATTACGCAGCGCGAAATTGGTGTAGATACGGATAATTGGCACATCGCTTTGAAAAACACGTTACGCCAAGCACCCGATGTGATTTTGATTGGTGAGATTCGCGACAGGGAAACCATGGATTATGCAATTGCGTTTGCTGAGACAGGTCACTTGTGTATGTCCACGCTGCATGCAAATAGCACCAACCAAGCCTTAGATAGGATTATCAACTTTTTCCCGGAAGAGCGCAGACAGCAATTGCTGATGGACTTGTCTCTCAATTTGAAATCTGTCATTTCTCAGCGCTTGATTCCCAAGCGTGATGGCATAGGGCGTACTGCTGCAATTGAAATTTTATTGAACTCACCTTTAATTTCAGATTTGATATTCAAGGGTGATGTGCATGGTATTAAGGATATTGTAGGGCGCTCACGTGAGTTGGGCATGCAAACCTTTGACCAAGCCTTGTTTGATTTACATGAAGCTGGTTTGATTACTTATGATGATGCGCTACGTAATGCCGACTCTGTGAATGATTTGCGTTTGAAATTTAAGCTGCAAAGTAAAGATGCACATGCGCGCGATAACTCTTCTGGCCTGGATCATCTGGGGATTATGTAACGGCATTATGTAACTAAGTCATGGTGACTGTTTCAGTAATAAAAAAGCCAGAGAAACTCTGGCTTTTTTATGGGTGCGATGACGCACGCAATTGAATTAGCTAATTATATTTTTTACAGATATAGCATGTTATTCAACAGCAATCTCCACCCGTCTTGCTTCCCCCTCGTTTCCTGTGCCTTCTGTTTCAATCGGTTTACGCATCTCAATTCTAGTCGATTCAACGCCTGCTGCAAGTAAAGCATCCATGCTCGCTTGTGCGCGTGCTTTAGCCAATTTTTGATTGCTTTCTCGACTGCCACGCGCATCGTGATAGCCAGAAATCACGGCTTTGGTATCTGGGTGTGAAATCAGCCATTCAATTGTGGGTTCCAGCACAGAGGCGCTATCCGCAGGTAGTGTAGATTTGCCCGTTTCAAAAAATAGCTTGGCAGCAGCAGGGGGCTCAGCACTCACAACTGCTTGCACGGCTGATGCTTGCAACTGATTATCAATAGTCACGCCAGGGCCAAAAAACGTTTGTAACTCTGCTGTTTTTTCTTGTTTGATTGCATCCGAAGCAACCGAACCCGTCAGCGTAACGACTTTGTCATCCCCGCTAAGTTGCCAGTCGCCCCCTGCCGCTAAAAACGTTTTTAAGCTATCGGCTTCGGCAAACCAGCTGACTTTTGAGCCATCGCCTTGATTGGAAAATGTGCTGGCGGTGACCTCAAAATGAAAAGGTTCGTCTATCGCCGTACTTGTTTCGGAAGTCGTGCTTGCACTGCCATCGTTGCAGCAAGCTTGGCTAGGGCCGCGACCCGTCAACAGCATCCAAGACAGCGTAAGCAATAGGATCAGTGTAATGATCCAAGTCCATCTGTCATAGCCCGATTGATTGATATGCATGATTGTGCTCCCGTTTATTTTTTGATGCCGCCAGAAAGCTCATCCTGCAATGTTTTGAGTGCTGCCCACTTGTTATCTGCTGCTAATGCGCTCTGTTGCGCCCAAGTGGCTGGGTTGGCCATACGGTAGCGTGCGCCGCCTTTATCTAAGATTGCACGCATTTGTGGAACGGTTTGTTTGGCAAGTTGGGCAAACGTTTGCACGCCGTTTTCTTTGAATAGATCGTTGATTTTTGGACCAATGCCTTCAATCACGGTCAAGTCGTCTGCTTTTTTGATGGCAAACCCTGCGGCTTTAGCAGCTGCTAGATCAAAGCTGACTTTAGGCGCAGCTGGTTTAGCTTTTGCGGGTGCTTTGGGTTTAGTCGGTTTTGGTGTTGCTTTTGCAGGAGGCTTAGCTGTAGTTACCGCTGCATTGGTTGCGTTAGCCGCTGGTGGGCTATCTAACAATGCACTGGTTTGAGGAGGAGGGGCGCTTGCTGATGGTGGAGTGGTGGGTTTGCAGCAACAGCGACATAGCCAACGGTTGAGTAACCAACCAATGAGGACGCCTGCAATTAACCAAAACCAGCAACAAGATAAAGTGCTTAACAAATGACTCATTATTACTCCTCAATAACTGATGAATGACGAATGGTGCTGTTATAAATACAATAATTTTGTTGCGATTAATTGACGAATGCTTCGCGTTCTTTCTGCATGCTAACTACTTTGTTATGCGCACTATCGGCTCAAACATTTAAAACGTCAAGTGCTTCCGTTTTAAGAGGCGCTTTTAGCGTCTAAATACTATCGAAATTTACAATGTTGAGTAGGTGATGAGCCCTTCGACTAGCGTGTAATGCACCTTGCCAGCCAGCTCCATGTTTAAGAAAGGTGTGTTTTTACCTTGGCTTTTCAAGTGCTGTGCTTCTACTTTTCTGTATTCATCGGGGTTAAATATCACCACGTCCGCGCACTGCCCAACGGTTAGGCTGCCGGCAGGGATACCCATGATGGTCGCAGGCATGATGGTGATGCGCGCAATGGCATCGCTGAGCGTTTGCTGCGTATTGTTTGCCCACTTCAGGGTGAGCGGCAGAAGCAATTCAACAGCAGAAGCACCAGTTTCTGCCTCGGCAAATGGTAATAGCTTGGCATCGTCATCCACAGGGCTGTGGTCTGAGCAGATCGCATCAATGGTGCCATCTTTTAGGCCTTCACACAGCGCATATTGGTCACGCTGGGTACGCAGTGGCGGGCGTAGATGTGTCTGTGTGTTAAAAAAGCCAATATCAAGCTCGGTTAAATGCAAATGTTGTGTGCTGACATCTGCCGTGACCGCTTGCCCCTGTTGCTTGGCTTGACGTACCAGTTCCACGCCCTCTGCGGTTGATAGACGTTGAATATGAAGCCGTGTGCCGGTTTCACGTGCGATGCGCAGTAAGCTAGCCAGTGCTAAGCTTTCTGCGGCAGCGGGAATGCCTTTTAGTCCTAAACGGCTCGCGACTTCACCATCATGTGCCACGCCGTCTTTGGCTAAGTAGGGGTCTTCCGCCCGTAGAAATAAAGTATAGCCAAAGGTGGCTGCGTATTCACATGCGCGCCACAGTACTTGCGTATCGATAATCGGGTGATCGGCTTGGGTAAAGCCTACACAGCCCGCTTCGGTGAGCTCGCACATTTCAGTCAGTGTTTTGCCTTCTAATTGGCGGGTGAGCGCGCCGAATGGATACACATGCGCAAGATTCAGTTTTTTAGCGCGATATTTCAGCATTTCAACCAAGCCGGGTTCGTCCAGCGTAGGTTCGGTATCAGGCGGGCATGCCAAGCTGGTGACACCGCCAGCCGCTGCTGCTTGTAATTCACTATTGAGTGTTGCTTTATATTCAAAGCCGGGCTCGCGTAAGCGCACAGATAAATCCACCAAGCCCGGCGCTACAACTAATCCGCTGGCATCAATGGTTTGATTGGCCTTAAACCCAGAGGGGGCCTGATCAATGGCTACAATTTTCCCATCGGCTATATACAGGTCATGCTGGGCATCAATGTGGTTGGCTGGGTCAATCACGCGGCCATGTTGAATCAAGATATTCATGCTTGCCCTCCGCCTGCCAAAATCGCCATGACCGCCATACGCACCGCAATACCGTAAGTCACTTGCGGCAGGATGACAGACTGCAATCCATCTGCCACTGCTGAATCAATTTCCACGCCCCGGTTCATCGGGCCGGGATGCATCACAATGGCATCCGGTCTGGCTAAACTGAGTTTTTCTTGGGTGAGGCCATACGTTTTAAAATATTCTTGAGTGCTGGGTAACATTGCACCCGTCATGCGTTCATTTTGTAGCCTTAACATCATCACAACATCCACATCTTTCAATCCTGCGCGCATATCATGGAACACTTGCACGCCCAGTTTTTCTACATCGGTAGGCAGTAATGTTTTTGGTGCAATCACGCGTACTTCTGGCACGCCTAATGTCGTGAGCGCATGGATTTCACTACGCGCTACGCGTGAGTGCAGCACATCGCCCACAATGGCAATCCGTAAGTTGTGCATGTCTGGCTTGTATTTGCGGATGGTAAATACATCTAACAAGCCTTGCGTTGGGTGTGCATGGCGACCATCGCCGGCATTGATGACGCTAATATGGCTAGGCACATGTTGCGCAATCAAATGGGCGGCGCCACTTTGGTTATGACGCACCACAAACATATCGGCATGCATGGCAATCAGATTGTTCACGGTATCTAAAATCGTTTCACCTTTAGATTGAGACGAGGTACTGACGTTGAGATTCAGCACATCGGCCGATAAACGTTTGGCGGCGATTTCAAAGGTAGTGCGTGTACGCGTACTGTTCTCGAAGAAGATATTGCACACGGTTTTGCCACGCAATAACGGTACTTTTTTGACTTCGCGCTCGGCGACGCCTACAAAGGATTCTGCGCTGTCTAGAATCTCGTTCAGAATGCGTTTGGGCAGACCTTCTATACTGAGCAAGTGTTTGAGTTTGCCTTCTGAGTTCAGTTGCGGATTATGCATGTGGCGTATCCAATGGCGCAGATTGATTAGATTGCATGTCTTGTGTGTCTTTACTTATATGGTCTTCAAGACTTAAATGGAATTTACCCGAGGTATCCAGCGACAGCTGAAACGCTTGATGTGCTTCTAATGGGATCTGCGCGCCAGTGATTTGGGGGGCAATCGGCAATTGCGCACCGCCACGGTTGATCAGCACTGCCAGTGTAATGCTGGCAGGACGCCCATAGTCAAACAACTCATTCATGGCGGCACGTGTGGTGCGGCCAGTATAGAAAATATCATCGATTAAAATGATATGTTTATCGTTGACGTCGAATGGAATCCAAGAAGGTTGATTTTTAGACTTCAGGCCACGTTTAGCGTAGTCGTCGCGGTACATCGCGGCATCTAGTTTGCCAAACGGAATTTCGGTGCCTACGTTTGCACGTATACGCTCTAGCATCCACACACCGCCACTATGAATGCCAACCAGCGCAGTATTGGCTTGGATTAAAGGCTGAATCTGCGCAGTGATGTCTTGGAGGAGTAACTCGGGATCAGGTAAGGTCATACGGCGTTTGTCGGTATTGAGTCAAAATAAGATTGTAATATAGTTTGCGCGGCCACTTGGTCTATCATTGCTTTTTGCTGTTGGCCGTAGATGCCGGAGTCTCTGAGTGATTGCGCTGCTTCTGCCGAACTGAGGCGCTCATCTACCATCACCACTGGTAAATTAAAACGCCCCTCAAGGCGTTGTGCAAATTTCTTGGCTAACTGGGTCAGTAAATGCGCTTCGCCATCCAAGTGCATAGGCAAGCCGACAACGAGTAGCTGTGGCCGCCATTCCTGGATGAGAGATTCAATCTGCGCAAACTTAACTGCATTTTCTTCTGCGCTGATGGTCGTCAGTGGATGCGCTAATTTGAGCGTGGTTTCTCCCACAGCCACACCAATACGTTTTTCGCCAAAGTCAAAACCAATGATCGTACCTTTGATATTTGGGTAAGTGCGTTCTAGTATCGGTAGATGACTTTGGTTGAGCGGTTTTTCCATATTATGCATGTCCTGCTACCTCGGATAAGGAGGCAAAATCCACACCAATCAGACGCATGGCCATGGGTAATTTTTCGTCGTACGGCAGGTTGAATATCAAATCGTTAAAAGCTTTGGGTTGTGACACGCTGACTGAAAGCCACGCGTTTTTGCTCATTTCTTCTTCCAGTTGACCGGCTGACCAACCGGCATAGCCTAATGCAATGAGTATTTTGTCCGGACCAGCAGATTGTGCGGTGGATTCAAGAATGTCTTTCGATGTGGTGAGTGCAACTGACTCATTAATCTGCATGGTGGAGTTGTATTCTATGCTGGGCGAGTGCAATACAAAGCCTCGCTCCGTTTGCACTGGACCACCAAAAAACACCGGAATATCTGAGATGGTGGGGTACTCGCAAGGAATGTCAATTTGATTAAATAGGTGGTCGAGCGTGATTTGCATGGGGCGATTCAATACTACGCCCATGGCACCGTCTTCGTTATGTGTGCAAATGAAGGTGACGGTTTTGGAAAAGAAAGGGTCTTGCATGGCTGGCATCGCAATCAGAAACTGCCCTGTAAGATTCATGTTTTCCAATGGCTTCATTGTATCACACTATCCCTGTCAAAATAGTCATTTATTCAACCCAATCAACGTGTTATTGCTTAGGTTGTGTGCTGGATGGATCTTCTAGATAGCCTGTAATTTCTAGTCCAAACCCCATCATGCTTGGCATTTTACGTGGCGTGGCCATCAGTTTCATTCTACGTACGCCTAAATCCAGCAAAATCTGTGAGCCTATGCCATAGGTACGTAGCTCTTGGTTGTAACGGATTTTCTGGTCAGCATGCTGAATGCGTTCAATCAGCTGCTGACCGCTTTCATCGTGATGAATGAGTACCATGACGCCGCATTTAGCCAGCGCAATGGTTTGCATAGCATTGAGAATATTCCAACTGTGCGAATGGTTGCTGCTATCGAATAAATCAATCAGAGAGAGCGGCTCATGCACGCGCACCAGCACTTCATCTGCGCTGGCTGGATCACCCTTTACCAGAGTTAAATGCGTCTCTTTGGCAATCTTGTCGCGGTAAGCAATCAATTTCATCGCGCCATAAGGGGTTTGCACCATGCGCTCGGCAGCACGCTCAATCAGTTTTTCATTTTCGGCACGATAGTGAATCAAGTCAGCAATGGTGCCAATTTTAATCTGATGTTGTTTAGCCACCGTCACTAAATCTGGCAAACGGGCCATTTCGCCATCGTCCTTGAGAATCTCGCAAATGACACTGGCAGGCTCACATCCAGCCAACATAGCTAAGTCACATCCTGCTTCGGTATGACCGGCACGCACCAGTACACCACCGTTCATGGCGGCTAATGGAAAAATATGGCCAGGGCTGACTACACTTTTTGCATTGGCGTGTTTGGCTACCGCCGCTTGGATAGTGGTTGCACGATCGGCTGCAGAAATACCGGTCGTCACGCCTTCCGCGGCTTCAATCGAGACCGTAAAGTTAGTACCCAGTTTTGCATCGTTCTTTTGCACCATGGGCGGCAGATTGAGTTGCTGACATCTGGCTTCGGACAAGGTTAAACAAATTAAACCGCGGCCATGTTTGGCCATAAAGTTAATGTGCTCGGCAGTGACAAATTCAGCGGCAATCACAAAGTCGCCTTCGTTTTCGCGGTTCTCGTCATCCACAAGGATAACCATTTTGCCTTGCTTGATGTCTGCAATGATGTCTTGAATAGGGCTGATGTCGCGCTGTGGCATTACGTATTCTCTGCTGATTGGGTAGACCATTCCGCCATACGCTCTACATAGCGGGCAATTTGGTCGATTTCTAAATTGACGGGGTCGCCAATGGTTAAGTATTGCAAGGTGGTGTGTTCAACCGTATGGGGGATCAGGTTAACACTAAATGTGTCTTGCTCAATCGTATTCACTGTTAGGCTTACACCATTGATACAAATAGAGCCTTTTTGTGCAATATATTTTGAGATGGCATGTGGTGCCTGAACTGCTAGCAACCAGCAATCACCTATGGCTTCAAAGCGTTTCACTTGGCCAATCCCATCTACATGGCCACTGACCAGATGTCCGCCCAGTCGATCCGATAGGCGAAGTGCTTTTTCTAAGTTGACGGATTGCGGCTGCGACAGACCTACTGTAACCGTGAGTGTGGCCTTTGAAACATGTGCAAAAAAATAAGGGGCTTGAATGTCAGTGGCCGTTAAACATACGCCGTTGACTGCAATACTGTCGCCAATGGCAACATCTTCTAAGCCTAATTGATTGGCATCAATCTTGAGTTTTACGTCATCCCCGGTTGGGGTGGCTTGCTCAATTTGACCGATGCTTTGAATGATTCCTGTAAACATGTGTGAATTTTAACAGTTGCGCGTGCGATTAAGTAGGCCTCTGTGTAAAAACAATCGCGATCATCTCACTCCTCTGGTTGGTACAAACTTTGCATTTAAACAAACATGAAGTGGTAATAAGTGGAAATGGATATGAACGTGATCGTACCAATTGCAAAAAAAATTCAGGCGATGTTATCGCATGAAAACACACAACTACATGAAACAATATTGCATCAGTTTCAAGGATTGTCTGCTTCTGAACGCATCAAGCTAGCACTGCAAGTGCTGACCGAGCTCAGCACTAATGGAAAAATTTCGGCCGAGACTTTCTTAAAATGCCTGCTTAAATTAGATGAAGGGATGCAAGATAGCTTAGAGCAATTAACGGCTAAGCGATTGAAAGTAAAGCTATATAATCGTGATGTGGGGTTGGCGATTGATGCTGTAGTCTACCCTTATTACCGCCGTTTATTTTTAGAGTATTCTCGGGTCATCAGCTTAAGTCAGTCTACGCGTTTATCTTTATTAGAGCAGGCTGCCATTAAAGCTTTACTCTACTGCCGTACTTACAACGCCGGATTTAGCATGATGATGTGGCGTTATTTTGATGATCAACCGCCACCTGCTGACGCTTGGATGGCCATCCACGATTTATTCAAATATGCCGAGAATTCGTCAATATTGTATGAACGCGTGATGTTATACCCTGATGTTAAAAAGCCGGTAGACATGGCCGTGTTGATGGTGAATGGGTTAATGCTGAGTACTTTACAAAAGGAAAATTATAATGCTGTGGAGATACATATCGTCTCTAGGCTACTGAACGATTGGGTGCGTCAGGTGATGTTTGAAAAAGCCTATGCGCCAGAAAAGTATCAGTATTTTGTCAATTTGAATCACGATAAAGGCGCGGAACGTATTCGCGCGTTTGACCGTACCGCCGATTATCGCTATTGGCGAACGGAAGCGGTGGTCACCAAGATTGCCGATCACTTGGCAGCGATTGGCGCGAATGCGGTTGGGCAGGACAGTGATATTCGCGGTTATGCGTCGATGCGGACGATGACCAAGCTGTTTAAAAAGCTAAGCCAGGATTGGTCCGTGCATGACTATAAGCGTCAACGCAGAGCTGTTGCGCGCGAGAAAACTAACAGCCGCTTACTGGTGACCAGCGGTTTGGAACAGATTTGTAAACAGCTCAGCAAATTTCAGCTGCAAGATACGGTGCAAGATAAACAGCCGATTTTTGATATTAAAGCCACCACCCTAGATCAAATGCAACTGACACAAACCAAACACTTGCTGATGGGTTTGGATGAATGGGTGTTGATGGATGTGAGTGATACTGGGTTTGGTGTAGATTTAGGTAGAGAGCCCAGCCCGTGGGTAGAGGCAGGCAAACTGGTTGGGTTTGCGCATCCACAACAAAAAGCATGTTATGTGGTGGCTGAAATTAAGCATATCAAACGGCAGAAAAATGGTGCCTATCGTGCTGGCTTACAAATCATTAGTCTGCATTCCTTATCTATGCAATTGATTAAGCTGGATCACACGCAAGTGGAGCTATCCAAAGGGTTTTATTTAGAGCACGATGAATCTGATATTGAGATTAACCGTGTGGCCTGTGTGTGGGTACCGCCGCATCATACGCAACCTAAATCATCCGTCATTATTCCCATCAATGAATACCAGCGTCATCGTCAATTTAAAATTGATATCAATGGCGAGGAAAAGACTTTAGTTCTAGGTGTTGCCATCGAAATGCAAACAGAATGGGTGCGTGCCTCGGTGGCGGCTATTCATTAATTAGCACGTTAGCATGGGTGGAAATTGGCAGCACAAAGCTGTTAAGATGCTACCCATGTTAAATTTCAAACAGTCATTGCCATTTGAGTTGTTGGTTGGTCTGCGCTATACCCGCGCAAAACGTAAAAACCATTTTATTTCTTTTATTTCATTTACCAGCATGATAGGCATTGCCCTAGGCGTGTGGGCATTGATTGTGGTGCTGTCGGTGATGAATGGATTTCAGGATGAGCTCAGAAATCGCATTCTGGGCGTTGCCTCGCATATCGAAATCACCGGCTTCAATAATCGCTTGTCTGATTGGCAAACTGTTGCCAAGGAAGTCACGCCAGCCACACCACATGGTGAGTCCCGCGTATTGGCCGCCGCGCCCTACGTAATGGCGCAAGGCATGCTCAGTTACGGGCAAGCGGTGCAGGGCAGTATTGTCAGGGGGATATTGCCAGCGGAAGAGGCGCAAGTCTCTTCATTGTCCACGCACATGAAATCGGGCCAACTGACGGACTTAAAAGCAGGTGAATTTAATATCGTACTTGGGTCAGATCTTGCCATGTTGTTAGGTGTGAGTGTAGGCGAGAAAGTCGTATTGCTGGCTCCGCAAGGCCAGTTTACGCCAACTGGGGTGGTGCCGCGTATTAAACAATTTAAGGTGGTGGGCATCTTTCAAATTGGCATGTATGAATATGATGCCGGCTTGGCACTGATACACATGGCGGATGCCGCAAAACTGTACCGTATGGATGACCAAGTATCAGGCGTACGTTTAAAGCTGAATGATTTATTTGATGCAACCGCGGAAACCGCGCGCCTCAATACGCAACTCAAAGGCGCGTATTACATTACCGATTGGACGCAGCAGCACGCCAATTTCTTTAAAGCGATTCAATTAGAAAAACGGGTGATGTTTATCATTTTGGCGCTGATTGTCGCCGTAGCTGCGTTCAATATTGTCTCTACCTTGGTGATGGCTGTGACAGACAAGCGCGCCGACATTGCGATTATGCGTACCTTTGGCGCCAGCCCTGCCTCTATTATGAAAATATTCATGATTCAAGGCGCGCTGATTGGCATGATTGGTACCGTGGCAGGGGCTTTCTTTGGTGTATTGACCGCGCTGAATATTGACACCATTGTGCCTTTCATCGAACGTACTTTTAAAGTGCAGTTTTTGGCAAAAGATGTCTATTACATCAGCGACTTACCTTCAAAACTATTGTGGACAGATGTCTGGACAATTTTGATTTTATCTTTTGTATTAAGTTTGTTTGCAACGCTGTACCCCAGCTATAAAGCATCCAGAATCAACCCAGCTGAGGCCTTGCGTTATGAGTAATACTAGTCCGCAAAATATTATTCAATGTGAAGCGCTGACCAAAACCTATACAGGGCTCGATGTGGCAGTACTCAATGGTATTGATTTGCAAGTAACGGCTGGTGAACAGATTGCAATCGTCGGTGCTTCCGGTTCTGGTAAAAGTACGCTGTTACACTTATTGGGTGGTTTGGATCAGCCTACTACGGGCAATATCAAACTGATGGGTCAAGCGCTTTCTAGCTTAAATGAAACACAAAAAGGTGTATTGCGTAATCAATCGCTAGGCTTTGTCTATCAGTTCCATCATCTTTTACCCGAGTTTACTGCGCTGGAAAACGTCGCATTACCACTCCTTATTCGACGAGAGTCACGCACACAAGCGATGGCACAAGCGGCCGAAATGCTGACCAGCGTAGGCTTGCAACATCGCTTGGAGCACATGCCGGGTGAGCTTTCAGGCGGCGAGCGCCAGCGCGCAGCACTGGCACGTGCATTGGTCAGTAAGCCACAGTGTATTTTGGCCGATGAGCCAACAGGCAATCTGGATCGTGTGACCGCGCATCAAGTATTTGATTTGCTGCTGGAGATTAATCGGGCGCAGAACACAAGCTTGATTGTGGTGACACATGACTTACAATTGGCTGCCAAACTACACCGACAATACCAATTGGTCGATGGCAAGTTACAGGATTTAAACGCTTAGACTATGGTGGTGATTGTGCTGGGTGTCGTATTGGGCGCTTGGGCATTACAACAGCAGGCCAGTTTGCCCCACGCGTTGCCACTTACCTTGGCTTGGTGTGTGTTGTTGGCACTCAATGTTGGGGCTCGCTGGTATCTGCGTCGTCATGGGTTATGGATATCCAAGTATCCACGACTAATCACGGCAAGCAAACGCGGATACTGGTTTGTCATTGCAGTGCTATTTGGCTTTACTTGGGCTAGCGTACTGGCTACTTATCGACTCGCTGATGCGTTGCCCAGTGCTTGGGAGCAGAAAAATATCACGCTGATTGGCGTAGTAGCCTCGCTCCCCGAGTATACGGAACATGGCCAGCGTTTTGTATTTGATGTAGAGCAGGTGTTGACGCCGCAAGCCCAAGTCCCTAAGCACATTTCATTAAGTATTTATCCACCTTATCCTTCACGTACAGCCACTACCAAATCAGTAGAGTCTACTCCACAAGCAAGCGTTGGTGCGCGTTGGCAATGGACAGTGCGACTCAAGCGCCCGCATGGCGTCATCAATCCGCACGGGTTTGATTTTGAAGCATGGGCGCTATCCGAGCGTATCCGTGCCACGGGTGCGGTGCGGCTCAAAAGCGATATGCGCAAACTTAGCACTAGGGTAAATCACCCCCGTTATTGGGTGGATTATGCGCGTGCAAAGGTAGCCTCACGCATTACGGATGTGTTGGCAGACAAACCCTATGCTGGTGTCATACGCGCATTGGTGATTGGCGATGACAGTCAAATCTCACGTGCCGACTGGGATGTGTATATGCGTACCGGTACCAATCATTTGATGAGTATTTCTGGGCTGCATATCACCATGCTGTCTGGACTGATATTTGCGCTGACCTATTGGCTATGGCGTCGATATACGCGTTTGCTACTGCGGTTGCCAGCCCGCAAAGCTGCTGCTGTGGCGGGGATGATAGCGGCACTGCTATACGCAGCACTCGCAGGTTTTTCGATTCCAACCCAGCGCACACTTTACATGTTGATGACGGTGACTGTGATGCTGTGGTTAGATCGACCGATTAACATGCCAAAAATGCTGGCAATTGCGTTGCTGGTAGTGGTTGTAATGGATCCTTGGGCCGTCAATGCCGCGGGGTTCTGGCTATCATTTGGTGCCGTGGCGGTTATTGCTTATGCCATGGGTGGCAGAATCGGGCGCCCACATTGGTTGATTGAAGCGGTGAAAGTGCAGTGGGTTGTCACCCTTGGTTTATTGCCATTATTGGTGGCGATGTTTGGGCAGTTCTCGCTCATTTCGCCGATTGCCAATGCATTTGCGATTCCCGTGATTAGTTTTCTTGTGGTGCCCGCAGCTATCTTGGGTAGCTTGCTGCCGATAGATTTAAGTTTGCAATTATCGCACGCAATATTAAGTGTGACGATGGCAGGACTCAACTGGTTATCTGCCATGCCATTGGCGACTTGGCAGCAGGCGGCACCAAGCATATGGACATTGTTGCTGGCAATGTTTGGCGTGATATGGTGGCTGCTCCCGCGTGGTGTACCCATGCGCTGGTTAGGCACAGTTTGTATGCTTCCCTTATTTTCTCCGCATGCCAATGGGTTACATGCAGGTGATTTGCGTGTCACCGTGCTCGATGTTGGGCAAGGGCTGAGTGTGTTTGTGCAAACTGCGCAGCACACCATGTTGTACGACGCAGGCACACGTTACGATGCACAATCTGACGCGGGAATGCGCATTGTTATTCCATTCTTACGCGCAGAAGGGGTGGGTAAGTTGTCGGGGGTAGCGTTATCCCATGATGATTTGGATCACTCTGGGGGCATTGCCTCTGTAGTAGGTCAAGTGCCTACCGCTTGGCTACTGAGTTCTTTATCGCCGCAAGCAAGCTTGCTGCAACAGCCACCGTTTGATACTTGGCCCCAGCAGAAAAAAATCACATGTCATGCGGGCCAGCATTGGCAATGGGATCAGGTACGGTTTGAAGTCTTGTACCCCACTATTGAACAACTACAAAACATCACCCATAAAGATAACGATAAAAGTTGTGTGATTAAAATTACCAGCCGATATGGTGCGGTATTATTGACGGGCGATATTGAACGTGGCGCAGAGTCTGCACTCATAGAAAGTGCAGCAGAACGATTAAATAGTGATGTATTGATTGTGCCGCATCATGGGAGTAAAACATCTTCCACGCCAGCGTTTATTGAAGCCGTTGGCGCGCAGCATGTGGTGATGACCAATGGTTACTTGAATCGGTTTGGGCACCCTAAACCAGTGATTGAGCAACGCTATTTAAATCATGATGCACACATCTATCGATCCGACCATGATGGCGCGGTACAGTTTGCTTTTCAAGCCAATCAGCCCATGACGGTGACACCATGGCGCAAAGTGTTTCCGCGCTATTGGCACGATCGCTATCCGTAATGCGTAGGAAATGCTGACTTAAACTTGCTGAAAGCAACACTTAACGCTAAAGTAGCGTTAGTTTTTATATGAAGGAGTTTTTACTGTGTGGGAAATTATTGTTGCTGCCGGATGGCCAATTTGGCCGCTTATTATCGCTTCAGTCATAGCACTTGCCATTATTGGTGAGCGTGCCTGGGCACTGCGTAGCGAGGTGGTTGCGCCCAGTAATTTGTTGCCAGAGGTGCAAAAATGGTTGGGCCAAGGCGGGGTGACTAGAGAAACCTTAGCCAAATTAGAAGCCCATTCTTTATTGGGTGAGGTGTTTGCCAGTGCTTTGGCTAGTGCAAAAAGCTCACGCGAGATTACTAAAGAGGCGATTGAAGAAACCGGCCGTGCTGTGGCGCATAAGTTAGAGCGTTATTTAGGTACATTAGGCACTATTGCCACGGTAGCCCCGTTGCTAGGTCTATTGGGTACTGTGATCGGTATGGTGGAATTGTTCGGCTCTTTTACTAACAGTGGTCACGATGTGGCGCAGTTTGCACGCGGGATTTCCGTAGCGCTGTATAACACGGCTGCCGGGATTGTAGTGGCTGTGCCAGCCATGATTGCTTACCGCTATTATCGCGGTAAAGTAGACGGCTTGCTGGTGGATATGGAGCAACAGGCGATTAAGCTAGTGGAAATCATCCACGGTGATCGAAAATAAATGTACCTGTTGTGTTCTAACGTTGTTACTTTCGCTAGCCGTACCTAATTGTACTGTCTGCGCTCAAGTGCCTAGTTAACACACAACATCCTGCATTTATTCAATATATAAAGTATTAAGAGGAAAATCATGAATTTTCAACGAGGTAAACGCCACGAAGATTTAGAAATGAATCTGGTGCCACTCATTGATGTGTTGCTGGTGATTATTATTTTCTTGGTAGTGAGTGCAACATTCTCGCGCACCAGTGAGCTGCAAATCAATTTACCAACAGCAGAAGCCAACGCACCGCAAGAAAAACCATTGACGATTACAGTGGAAGTAGATGCCAGCGGACACTATGTGGTGAACGGCGCCGCTGTAAATGGCGAGAGCGTAGAAGTCATTTCTAGTGCGCTGGTTAAAGCAGTGGGCGATGGTAAAGAGCCCACCATTATTATTAATGCGGATGCAAAAGCAACGCACCAATCTGTGATTAATGTCATGGAAGCGTCACGTTTGGCTAACTTCACCCATATCACATTTGCAACACAGGTGAACTCTGGCTCTTAACCTTCCATCTTGTATGGATCGCTTCATTGCGATTGAATTGAAGTATCCCTAATCACCATGTCGCGTCAGAAACGTAAACAAGATTCAATTATTCCAGTCGCAAATGCAAAGCTCTTGTATTTGCGACTGTTTCGTTATGCTTGGCAGTATAAAGTCTATTTTTTAATCACAGTGGTGACTACCGTGATTCTCTCCGGTAGCAATACCGCATTTCTTGCACTGATTAAAAAAGTCACGGATGAAGGCTTTGTAAAGCAGTCGACCGAGCAAGTATGGATGTTGCCTCTCATGTTGTTTGTCCTGATGACTGTCAGAGCCTTGTCGGGTTTTGCATCTGTCTACAGTTTAAAAGTAGTTGCGCGCAATGTAGTCGCGCAGCTTAGAGTACAAGCCTTTGAAAAGCTGATGCAATTGCCCGTTAACTTCTTTGATGCGAGTTCAACTGGACTATTGGTTTCAAAACTGACCTATGATGTGGAGCGCCTATCCAGTGTGACCACACGTTCTGCTCTGAATGTAGTGCGTGATGTGTTGACCGTCATTGGTTTGGTCGGCTATATGCTCTACTTAGATTGGCGCTTAACCTTAGTCTTTGCCACCGTTACCCCGTTGATGGCGCTCTATTTACGCAAAATGACGCCTAAACTGCGTTCCAACGCTAAGAGAGTGCAGCAAGGCGTGGGCGAGATTACCAAAAGTGCAGAAGAGGCGATTGCAGGGCAGCGCATTGTCAAAATATTTGGTGCGGAGCCTTATGAAATCGAGCGGTTCAGCACAGTGGTCAATAAAAATGCACATTTTGAATTACGCTCCACGCGTATTGCCGGCCTCAGTAGCTTTGTCATTGAAATATTATCGGCATTGGCGCTCACCTTGGTGGTGTATTACGCTATGGGACAATTTACGGTAGGGGAGTTTGCCGCATTTGTGGGTGCATTATTGATGATGATTGCGCCGATTAAGCACATTGCAGCGGCCAATGAAGACCTGCAAATTGGCTTGGCTGCAGCGCAAAGTGTATTCGATTTGATTGATAGCCCGCATGAAATCAATGAAGGTGATAAGCAGATTGCGCGTGCACGTGGCGAAATTGAATTTAAACATGTATCGATTCGCTATGAAAACGCAAAACGGCTGGCCATTGACAATTTGAGTTTTAACATTCAACCGGGCGAGAAAGTCGCGCTGGTGGGGCGCTCTGGCAGTGGCAAAACCACGCTAGTGAATTTATTGCCGCGCTTTTACGAGCTTCAGCAGGGCATGATATTGCTGGATGGTGTAGATATTCGTGCACTGGAGCTGAAAAACTTACGCACGCAATATTCATTGGTGAGCCAAGATATCGTCTTGTTTAATGACACCATATTTAACAATATTGCTTATGGCGTATTACGTAACGCCACGGAGGCTGATGTGATTGCTGCAGCCAAAGCTGCGCATGCATGGGATTTTATTCAGCAGTTGCCAGATGGCTTGCAAAATGAAGTGGGGGATCGCGGTGTACGTTTGTCTGGTGGTCAAAAACAGCGGATTGCCATTGCACGCGCTATTCTTAAAAACGCACCTATCTTATTGTTAGACGAAGCTACTTCCGCACTTGATGGAGAATCTGAGCAGCACGTACAAGCCGCTTTGGATACCTTGATGCAAGGCCGCACGACGCTGGTGATTGCACACCGTTTAAGTACCATTGAGAACGCAGACAGGATTTTGGTGATGGACCATGGGCGTATCGTAGAGTCTGGCTCGCATCAATCGCTGCTGGCACAGAATGGCTACTATAGTAAGCTCTATCACAAAGAGTTCGATACTTAACGATATGGCTATGCAAGCGTGGTTTCAACAGCAATGGCAAACCAATAGTCTGGCGCATCTGTTGTTAGTGCCAATGTCTTGGCTGTTTCTAGCCATCACGACGGTTAGACGTTTTTTATACCGTGTACGTATACTTTCTTCTTATCGCTTAGCGGTGCCAGTCATTGTGGTGGGCAATATCACGGTCGGTGGTACTGGTAAAACGCCGTTTGTTATCTATCTGGCAGAACAGTTGAAACTGGCTGGCTATACGCCGGGGATTATTAGTCGCGGTTATGGTGGCAGTCAAACCGGACAGGTATTTGCAGATAGCGCCCCACACATGACAGGCGATGAGCCGGTATTGATGGCGAAGCGTACTGCTTGTCCAGTCTGGGTAAATCCAGATCGTGTGGCGGCGGGACAGGCCTTGCTACAAGCCTATCCGCAGTGTGATGTCATTATCAGCGATGACGGCTTGCAGCATTTACGCTTGCAGCGAGATATCGAGATTGTGCTGGTAAATGCGCAGGCATTAGGTAATCAATACTTATTGCCGGCCGGCCCATTGCGTGAATGTGTCTCGCGATTAAGCTCAGTGAGCTATATTGTGAATAGTGGTGAGCAGGCGCTGCCAATTGCTGTGATGGACTTGCCTCCGCAATATCATATGCAGGTGTGTGGTGATGTGTTTCAGTCGCTCACTGGTGGGCAAACACAACACGCTACATTGTTTAAAGATAAGTCTATATCTGCGATTGCTGCCATTGGTCACCCTGAACGTTTTTTTAGCGCATTGACCGCGTTGGGACTTAAATTTGAGCGTAAAGTGTTTCCGGATCATCATCCATTTAAACTACAAGACTTTGTGGATGTCTTAACCCATACCATCATCATGACAGAGAAAGACGCGGTAAAATGCCAGTCATTGTCACTGACGGATGCTTGGTATCTGCCGGTGACAGCAGAGGTGACTGCTACACATGCACAGTCATTGCCATCCGCAGTCATTGCAACATTAACGCATATGCAACAAAGGAAATCATAATGGACTCTAAACTACTTCAGATTTTGGTATGTCCAGTGACCAAAGGGCCACTGGTGTACGATAAGGCGAAAGGCGAACTGATCTCAAAAGCAGCACGCTTGGCGTATCCGGTGCGCGATGGTATTCCAGTGATGCTGGAAGATGAAGCCCGTAAGCTGGAAGAAAAAGAATATTTAGAAGATTGATGGATCGCAATGTTTAAAGTAGTCATTCCTGCACGTTATGCCAGCACCCGCTTACCGGGTAAACCATTGTTGGATATTGCCGGTAAGCCCATGGTGATTCGCGTGGCCGACCAGGCGAGTAAAAGTCAGGCCGACGAAGTCGTGATTGCCACAGATTTTGAGAAGATCCTTGCTGTAGCCGAGCAATATACTTATGCGGCAGTGATGACGCGTATTGACCATGCTTCTGGCACGGACCGCATTGCAGAGGTAGTCGAGAAAATGGGGTGGCATGACGATGCGATTGTGGTGAACGTGCAGGGTGATGAGCCGCTGATTGATCCTAAGCTCATCAATGAGGTAGCGCTCACCTTAGCGCATAATCATGAAGCTGTGATGGCAACTGCCTGTCACCCGATTCACGATGAAGCTACTTTTCTAAATCCTAATGTCGTCAAAGTAGTGATGGATGCCAACGGCAATGCGCTCTATTTTAGTCGTGCGCCCATTCCTTACCCACGTGATGATGTGTATAAACAGGCGATTCAAGCGTACCGCCATATTGGTATTTACGCGTATCGCGTAGGGTTTTTAAAGCAATATGCCGAACTCACTGTGACGGCGCTTGAAAAGATTGAAAGCCTAGAACAGCTACGCGTGTTATACCATGGCTATAAAATTGCAGTCAGCGTGACCGATCATGCGCCAGCCAGTGGGGTAGATACGGAGCAAGATTTAGCAATGGTGCGTGACTTGGTTCAGAGCAGCACGGGTTAGCATTAGCTTCTAAAGATAAAGTACACCGCGCCCATCAGGCAGAGTGCGGCCCACAAAAAATCCAGCTTGATCGGTTGCTGCATGTAATAAATGGCAAACGGGACAAACACTGCCAGCGTGATGACTTCCTGCAGAATCTTTAATTGCGCAAGGTTAAACTGCGTGAAGCCAATACGATTGGCGGGCACTTGAAACAGATACTCAATTAAGGCGATACCCCAACTGATGAGCGCGGCAATAATCCAAGGTTTGCTACTGAGGTTTTTGAGGTGACCGTACCATGCAAATAGCATGAACAGGTTAGAAATGCTAAGCAGTACGATCGTTTTAAGTAGGGTAGCGCTCATGAGTAATGCTTAAGTTTTTTCACACGTAATCTTTCTCAAAAGTGACGTGGTCAAGGTGTCTGAGTGAAGGTAGTACACATGGGTACGACGAGCGAAAGACAACGCAGACCACAGCAACTTTTCAGAAAGTATTTAAACGGCAGCTTCGCCAGTCTCACCAGTCCTAATACGAATCACTTGCTCTACGTTAGTGACAAAAATCTTGCCGTCACCAATTTTACCTGTATGGGCAGATTTAATGATGGACTCTACCGCTGCATCCACCATATTGTCGGCTACCACTAGCTCAATTTTAATCTTAGGTAAAAAATCTACGACATATTCTGCGCCGCGGTATAGCTCAGTATGGCCTTTTTGACGACCGAAGCCTTTGACTTCTGTGACGGTTAAACCATTGGCGCCAATTGCAGACAGTGATTCGCGCACTTCATCGAGTTTAAATGGCTTAATAATGGCTTCAATTTTTTTCATGCGGACTCCCTCGGTATTCGTTATTTTGCTTCTAGCAATGATTAATTATTCTACGCATTAACCTTTGACTATTCAAACGTTAACTTGCATGTAATCGGGTAGCGTCTATCTTTGCCAAAGCCTTTTTGTGTAATTCTGACACCTACTGGCGCTTGTCGGCGCTTGTATTCGTTTCTATCAATCAGTTGCGTCACACGCAGCACGTCTTTGGTTTGATAGCCCAATTGCATAATCGCGTGGCGGCTCATGTCTTCTTCAACATAAGCCTGCATAATCGCATCTAGTATTTCGTAAGGCGGTAGGCTATCTTGGTCAGTTTGATTGGCACGGAGCTCAGCACTTGGCGCGCGCGTGATAATACGTTCCGGGATAATTTTGCTACGCGTATTGCGATATTCAGCCAGTCGGTACACCAGCGTTTTGGGCACATCCTTAAGCAAGGAAAATCCACCTGCCATATCGCCATATAGCGTGCTATAACCCACGGCCATTTCAGACTTGTTGCCGGTAGTCAGCACAATGCTGCCAAACTTGTTAGAAAGCGCCATCAGCAACATGCCGCGAATGCGTGCCTGCAGATTTTCTTCAGTGGTATTAAACGGACGGTTGCCAAATTCTGGCGCCAAAGCGGTACGGAAGGTATCGAACAGTGTTTTAATGGGGATGAGGCTATGGTGCACGCCCACGCGATTGGCCATCTCAATTGCATCGTCCACGCTAATGTTCGATGTGAACTCTGATGACATTAGGACCACTTTCACGCGTTCGGCACCTAGCGCATCCACCGCGATCGCCAATGTCAATGCAGAATCAATGCCGCCAGATAACCCCAGTACCACACTAGGAAAACCATTTTTATTGACATAGTCTGCAAGGCCTAAGGTTAGCGCGTGATATACCGTGGCCTCCATGCTTAATAGTGGCACTAGTTCCACAGGTTGCGGTTGACCATTAAGCACCTCTACGTAGCTTAATGTTTCCACAAAAGCTGGCAGTTGCTGAGAGACTTTCCCTTGTTGATTGAGCACAAATGATGCGCCATCAAACACTAACTCATCTTGCCCGCCCACCATATTGGTATAAATGACAGCCAAGCTAGTTTCTTGCACCCGCTCCGCTAAAATCTCATAGCGCGTATTGAGCTTATCCATATGATAAGGAGAGGCATTGAGTGAGATCAGCAATTCTGCGCCCGCATGCTTGGCACGCATAGCCGGCGCTTTCTCCCAGCCGTCTGCGCAAATGAGCACGCCAATTTGCAGACCATCCAGCGCAAACACAAAAGGGGTGTCTCCGCGCTCAAAATAGCGCTCTTCATCAAACACGCTATAGTTGGGCAATACTTGCTTATGGTAAGTGTTTTGTATTTTACCTTGCTGAATGAGCGACGCTGCGTTGAATAGCTCGCCATTCACTTGATGAGGATGGCCAATAAGCACACTTAACTCAGGTGGAATCGCATCACATAGGTAGGCCAGCGCACGCTGGTTTGCTTCTAAAAAATCATTGCGGTAGAGCAAGTCTTCCGGAGGATATCCGCACAATACCAGCTCTGGGGTGACCATGAGTGTTGCACCTGCCGCATAGGCCTGCTGGGCGTAGGCAATGATTTTTTTGGCATTGCCATGCATGTCACCCACCATGGCATTGATTTGAGCAATCGCAATTTTCATGTGGTTTAGTTAGTAGCGACCGCCAGCATTTTTAATCAATTCAACAATGGTTGGATTTTTAAGTTTCAGCGCGTAGACATAGGCGGTTAGGCCATATTGGTCACGCGCCTTTACATCAGCTTTGTTGTCCAACAACAATTTCACCATCTCTTCAGCGTTGCTATCCACCGCCAATTGCAGTAAGGGCGTGCCTTCGGAATCGTGGTGATTCACATTAGCGCCTTTGGCAATTAGCGCCGTGGCCACTTCTACCTGTGATTTTTTGACGGCCCAAGTCAACGCCGTCCATTTGGAGTGGTCTTGCTCATCCACATCCGCACCTTTTTCTAATAGGTAGTTGACTGCTGGGGCATGGCCTTCACGTGCTGCGATCATCAATGCAGTGGTCCCCAGCTTATCTTGGGTATCTAATTTTGCACCGTTGTTGATCAAGCTGGTAATGGTAGGGATATCACCGCTTTTGGCGGCGTACATGAGTACGGGTTTCCCATCATCACTTTTAGTGTTGGCATCAATACCACTTTTAATAATTAAATCAACGGTTTGGCTGTATCCCGAGGTGGCAGCTAACCCTAGTGCGCTCCAGCCAGCGGGGTCGCGTACTTTGGCGTCAGCGCCTTTATCGAGCAGTACTTTGACTGTTTCGATATTGTTTTTCTTGGCGGCAAACATCAATGCCGTCCAGCCGCCTTTATCTTTGTCGTTCACATCCGCGCCTTTTGCAAGCAGCGCGCTAGCTACATCTGCGCGGTTTTTGCGTGCTGCGTACATCAGGGCGGTAATGCCTTCGTTATCCCGCGTGTTTGGATTTACGCCGCTACTCAGCATGGCATTGACGGTTGCAATATCACCCTTGGATGCAGCTGTGAACAAATAGGCAACGTCAGCGTTGGCAGCGTTCGCCGTCATATTGGCACTGAAGGTCAAATAGCCTACCAGTAAGCATTGCACCAGCACATAAAAACGCATAAATAATAGCCTTAAGAATGAAACACTTGTTTGAGTTGCATGGCTTTGACAACAGCTTCGCCCAATTGTGCCGGTGAGTTAGCCACAACACATCCTGCAGACTCTAGCGCTAGGATTTTATCTTCCGCGCGTCCGCTGCCGCCAGAGATAATCGCACCAGCATGTCCCATGCGCTTGCCTTTGGGGGCGGTTAAGCCTGCAATATAAGCAGCTACGGGCTTGGTCACGTGGTGTTTAATAAAGTCGGCTGTGGCCTCTTCATCGCTACCGCCAATTTCACCTACCATGATAATCGCCTCGGTTTCCGGGTCTGCCTCAAACATGGTCAAGCACTCAATAAAGTTGAGGCCTTTGATGGGGTCGCCACCAATGCCTACACATGTGGTTTGGCCTAAGCCTAGCGCAGTTGTTTGGTGTACTGCTTCGTAAGTGAGTGTGCCGGAGCGTGATACCACGCCGACTTTGCCGCGTAAGTGAATGCTACCCGGCATAATGCCAATCTTACATTCATCCGGCGTAATCACACCCGGGCAGTTAGGGCCAATCAGTTTGGTGCCATTGGCTTTGAGTGCCGCTTTCACATTGAGCATATCCAATACAGGGATGCCTTCTGTAATGCAAACCACCAACTCAATACCTGCATCAGATGCTTCTAAAATAGAGTCTGCGGCGTAAGGAGGCGGTACGTAAATCACGCTGGCATTGGCTTGTGTTTCACGCACAGCTTCACGCATGGTATTAAATACCGGTAGGTTCAGGTGCAGCTGTCCGCCTTTGCCTGGCGTCACGCCACCCACCATCTTGGTGCCATAGGCCAATGCTTGCTCAGAGTGAAATGTGCCTTGTTTACCGGTAAAGCCCTGGCATAGCACGCGTGTATTTTTATTGACTAAAATGGCCATTATTTCACCGCCAGACTGTTGACTGATTTCACGGCTTGCTGTGCGGCATCGGTTAAGTTTTCTGCAGAGATAATATTTAAACCACTTTCACGTAACATTTGTTTACCTAATTCAACGTTGGTGCCTTCCAAACGGACGACAACAGGGATGGTCATGCCGACTTCTTTGACAGCAGTGATAATGCCTGAGGCAATAATGTCGCAGCGCATAATGCCGCCAAAAATATTGACCAAAATGGCTTTGACTTGCTTGTCTGCCAAAATGATTTTAAATGCCTTGGCTACTGTTTCAGCGGTTGCGCCGCCACCTACATCCAAAAAGTTGGCTGGCATGCCACCGTGTAATTTAATTAAATCCATGGTGGCCATGGCTAGACCAGCGCCATTCACCATACAGCCGATATTGCCATTGAGCGCAATATAGTTCAGCCCGGCATGATGCGCTTCGGCTTCTTTTGCATCATCTTGCGACCAATCACGCATTTCCGCCAATGGTTTTTGGCGATACAGTGCATTGTCATCCACAGTCATTTTGCAATCTAAGGCCACCAGCTTGCCATCGGTGGTGACGATCAGCGGGTTAATCTCTAACAGCGCTAAGTCATTCTCTTTAAATAACTTGTATAGCCCTTTGGTCAGTTTGGTAAACGCGGTAATTTGGTCGCCGACTAAGTCCAACGCAAACGCCAAATTACGTGCCTGATAATCGACCAATCCATTCAGCGGATCACAGATTTCCTGTAGGATTTTTTCAGGCTGTGTAGTTGCGATTTCTTCAATGTCCATGCCGCCCGCACTTGAAGCAACGATCACGACACGCTCTAATGTTCTATCGACTAACATCGAAAGATAGAGTTCACGGGCGATAGGTAAGGTTTGCTCTACCAACACTTGATGTACTGGCTGGCCATCTGGTGCATTTTGATAGGTGACTAAATGTTTACCTAGTAGCGCATTGGCAACGGTTTGGGCTTCTTGCCCGGATTTCACCAGCTTAACGCCACCTGCTTTACCACGACCACCGGCATGCACTTGCGCTTTGACTACCCAAGCACTTCCAGCAATTTCTTTGGTGGCTGCTGCGGCTGCCTCCTCTGATTGCACGACTTGTCCGATGGGGGTAGTGAGACCATAACGTTGTAGTAGTTGCTTCGCTTGATATTCGTGTAAATTCATTTTAAAAGTGGATATTTGATTAATTTATTTTCAATCGCTATTTTCGCGCAAAAGCTGGATGGACGCTAGTAAAAAAGCCATTGCCGCTGCGTTGTTACGCATTGCTCACAGTCGTGGATGGTGAAGATGGTATGTGTATAAAAAAAGCCACGCAAACTGCATGGCTTTTTTGTGGGCAAACATTTAAAACATTCTATAAATCTTGTTCCCAAGCATTGCCGTACACTTTGCCATTGCGGGACAAAATATACATCTGATACATGCTGATAAACCACATATAGCTAGACGCCAAACTATAGCCGATACCACCAATAATGGTGAGCCAAGCAAAATTAGGTGAAAGCTTAGTGAGCCACCAAGACAAGATGTCGATAATTAAGAAGGCAAACGGGAACGCAATGGCCGTGACTTTGAGCGCTTTAGGCACATTCACTGCAAAGCTAAAAATAAAGCCAATAAAAAAGAAAATAAAGCTAATACCAAATAAATGAATATGTGAAACGCGCGTTAAGCTCTGAATGGTTGCGCCTTCGCTGGTGGCCGCTACTTTTTGTACTTCTTCAAAGTTTTTAAAGTTAGGAATGCCCGGCAACGCGCTGTGGCAGACCACACAGTTTTGTGCAAATACATCTTTGTAATGTGCATCCCAAGCTTCTTTAGGGGCACCTTTTCTCACCCATTGAATAATGTCTGCACGTACAGCATCCGGGGCATTGGCTTTCATGGAGCCGTTTAATTTACTCTCTAACTTGCTGTGGGTGCGGTCACCGTAGTAGCTATACACAATGTCATTTTTAGATAAGCCGACTTTGCCATCGGCCATACCATGGGTGAGCATGATTTGTAGCCCCGCCATACACAAGCCAACACCAATCACTAACAAATAACCGGTGAATAGCGCTTTTAAAGGCCATGGTAAATTGGGTAAGTTGAGCCATCCGAGATTGGCGGGGGGGGTTGTTTTCATTTTAATTCCCATAAAAGGTCAAACACAATAACGTATTTACAGCATAAACGTATTCACAGCATATCATTCAAGGCTTAAAAAATAAATTCGTAAACACCATTAAAAAGTAGGGTTAATTCTGTGCATTAAAACGAATCCCAATACGAACTGCTATAATTTTGTTTTTAAAATCATTCGAGTTGCTCATGCGTTTAGTTGTTCAAGGGCGTGCGATTTCCTTGTCGCACCTCACCCATATTCATCGCATCATCGGCGGTCATGCACAGTTTATTCAAGTGGGTGAGTTTGCCTATTACCTACCTATCCAGCAACAAGATACCGCTGAGGTAGCACGCTTTTGTGCAGAGCAATTGTTAGATTGCGCAGTGGTGCCAGACCAGCAGCGCTTAAATCAGTTTGGCTTATGTGTGATGGACATGGATTCCACGCTGATCAGCATTGAGTGTATTGATGAGATCGCTGACATGATGGGCATTAAGCCGCAGATTGCGGAGATTACTGAAGCCGCAATGCGCGGTGAACTAGATTTTGCGGCAAGTCTTAAAAAGCGTGTTGCATTGCTCAAAGGCTTACCAGAAAGCGCGCTGCATCGTGTGATTGAAGAACGATTGCAGCTGAATCCAGGTGCACAAGCGTGGATTACAGCTTGCAAAGCGCATCGCATCAGCACCATGGTGGTATCGGGTGGATTCACTTTTTTTGCTAACCACGTTAAACAGCTACTTGGCTTGGATTACGCTGTGTCGAATACATTGGAAATTGTAGACGGTAAGCTCACTGGCAATATTCTGGGCGATATTGTTGATGCACAACGTAAGGCGGATGAGCTGGTGAAGTTACGTGACCAGTTAGGCTTGAAACCCGAGCAAACCATTGCGATAGGTGATGGGGCGAACGACCTGAAAATGATGGCTGCGGCAGCCATTGGCATTGCTTATCACGCCAAACCGGTGGTACAGCAACAAGCGACATATGCCTTAAATCATACTGGGCTAGATGGCGCGATTAATTTATTGAGCGCTTAACCTCAAAGCAGCGCTAATTCATCTTCACTAAAACCAGCAAGGCGTCTGGCTTCTATATTGAAGGGTGGGCGTAATTTGGGGGCTTGGTATTGTTGGCATAGCCTCTCAAATGTTTCGATTGGTGCTAAGTCACGTTGCACACATAGCCAGTTGTACCAATGATTGCCAATGGCCACATGGCCAATCTCATCGCGTAGGATAATATCCAATATTTCTGCAGCCGCCATATCACCGGCCTGTGCCAATTTATTGCGTAATGCCGGGCTGGCATCTAAGCCGCGTGCTTCCATGGTTCTGGGCACGAGTGCCATGCGTGCCAGCACATCGTCTTGTGTGCGTTCTACCATCTCCCACAGGCTGTTATGGCCGAGAAAATCGCCATATTGATAGCCCATACTCTGCAAGTGCTGATTGAGCAGGCTAAAATGATAAGCCTCTTCTGCTGCGACCTTAAGCCAGTCCGTGTAGTATTGTTCTGGCATCTGTGCAAATCGCCAAATCGCATCCAGCGCAAGGTTAATGGCGTTGAACTCAATGTGGGCAAGTGCGTGAATCAATGCGGCACGGCCTTCTACTGTGCGCATGGAGCGCTTTTGTACCGATAGCGGTGATACCAGTTCCGGTTTGTCAGGACGACCTGGAATCGGCTCGCGATTGATGATCGATTGATCGATATCTAAGCTCAGCCCATCTGCAATAAACGTTTTTTGTAAAAGCAGTACGCCGTTTGCTTTGCGGGATGCATCGCGTGCAGTTAGCCAATTCAATGCAGTTTGGCGTAACTCGATTGGGTCTAATGTGCAATTATTCTTCATAGGCTAAAAAAGTGACGGTGACACAAGTGCCTGTTTGTGACGGCTGCGTGCGCGTGAGTCCGTCTTTAATTTCAATGGTGGCATGATGGGCTTGTACAATTTCATTAACGATGGCCAAGCCCAACCCGCAGCCTTGGCCCTGATTATCGTGCAAACGGTGAAATCGTTCAAATACCCGTTCACGCTCATGCTCCGGAATGCCAATGCCGTCATCCATTACGCTCAGTTGTATCGAATGTGCATCCCCCTGAATCACTACGGTAATCACGCCCGGGGCAGGGGTATAGCATATTGCGTTATCAATCAGGTTTGACAGCATCTCCCGTAGCATCAAATCATCGCCCCATAGTGTGGTATGTGCTAGCTGGATATCCAGCCCCAAATCTAAACCTTGATGTCGTGCCGTATTCACAAACTGGCTGGTGACTTCGGTCGCGAGTGTAGCCAAGTGCACAACACGCATTTTGGGCTCGCGTCCAGAAGCAGAATCGACCGAGGCCATGGATAGCATGCGGTGGAGCAGGTGGGATAAACGTGCTGAGCTACTCAGAATCATCGTTAGCGTTTCATGCACCTTGCCAGAGGTTTTTTCGCGCAATGCCAGTTCAGCCTGTGTTTGCAGGCCCGCAATAGGGGTGCGTAGCTGATGTGAGGCATCGGCAATAAATTGCTGCTGCAATTCCACCACGGCACGTACGCGCAGAATCAAATTATTCATGGCTTGTAGCAAGGGCTGAATCTCGGTAGGGGCATCTGCGGTATTGAGCTCACTGAGATCGGTATGCGAGCGCTGGTTGATGGCCGCCTGAATGCGCTGCAATGGCAATAACCCGCGTTTGATACCAATAAAGATCAACCCTGCGGCCAGCAGCAGAATCAGGAGCTGTGGAATAATCATTTCTTCCACAATTTCTGTCACCATGATTTCTCTTTTGGTACGCGTTTCCGCCACTTGTACCATGATATTGCCTTGAATCTGCGCATCCACAATGGGTAGCGCAAAGGCAACGACGCGTACCGATTGGCCGTTAAATTGGTCATCGTAATACGCATGTGCGGAGGCCGGTGGTAGTATTTTTGGTAAGGGCAGTGCGTCCTCGCCCAGTACTAAGGTGCCATTGGGGGCAGAAACACGATAATAAATCACATCATCTTTATCGTAATTCAATAAATCCTTTGCCACTTGCGGCAAGTTAATCAATATCTGTGACTCATGCACCTCAACCTGATCGGCCAGTGCCAATGCGGCACGGAACAACGAGCGGTCATAGGCTAAGTTGGCATAATGCAAGGCACGGTAATACGAAAAGATAGCGCTGACAATCAGTAGTACAAATAAAGGGATCAGCACCCATACCAGTAGCTGTTGCTTGAGCGATCTTGCTGTGTGCGAGTGAATGGGTTCAGTCACTGGATTCTGCCTCTAACAAATAGCCCAGACCGCGAATGGTACGAACACGCGCACCTGCGGGCTCGATTTTTTTACGTAGACGATGAATGTAAACCTCAATAGCATTGTCACCAATCTCTGTATCCCAATTACATAAAGCTTCTAATAGCTGCTCTTTGTTGACCACTTTGTTCATGCGTAACATTAACGCCTCGAGCAGTGCAAACTCTCTGGCCGAGAGCCCAAGTGGGTGCTCCAGATACATCGCTAACTTTCCGGCGACATCCAATGTCAGATTGGCGCATTTCAACGGCAAGTTACTGCCAAGCTGTCCACGCCGGATAAGCGCACGTACACGCGCCTCAAATTCATCTAGGTGAAACGGTTTGGTCATATAGTCGTCCGCCCCCAAGTCCAAACCCTTTACGCGGCTTTCAATGGCATCACGTGCAGTCAGTATCAACACAGACACTTTGTTGCCGGCTTGTCTTAACTTGCCAAGCACCTCCAGGCCATCCATTTTGGGCAGGCCCAAATCCAAAATCACCAAGTCATATACGGATTCTTGCAGCATTAAATGGGCTTGTGCACCGTTGCTCACATGGTCTATCGCATGGTTTGCCTGCTCCAGTATGCGCACGATTCCGTTGGCCAATACGGCATCATCCTCGGCAATTAATATTCTCATAATTTAAATTTAGCTTTGTAAGTTTGGTGTAAGTATGTCTGCGTATATTGGCTATTGTGGGTTCGGCGAACAAGTTAATTGAGCAGAACGTGTCCGTGATGAGACCACATTAACATCATTTAATTTTATAGAGGATTATGACGATGAACAAAATTTTATTAGCCATGTTAGCAGGTTTATTTGCGGTGGGCGCTTATGCGGCAGATGCGCCTAAAGCTGAGAGCGTTAGCAATAAAGCGGAATCCGTGAAACACACAGCTGCGCCTGCCAAGAAAGCAAAACTTTTGAAGCAAGAAGCCAAAAAGGAAGCCGCAAGCGCAACCACCAAATAAACCATTAAAACAATATTGAATGACAAGTATTGAATTACATAGGAGATAGCCATGAAAAAGATTTCTTTAGTCATATTAACGGTGATGGTGGCGTTGTCAGCCAATGCATTTGCCGCTGGCAAGCACCACACTAAACACCATCATGCAACTAAGAGCACCGTGGCACCAGCCCCTGCTCCTGCAGCCAAGTAACTTTACTTTTTTATTTCCCCTCAAAAAAGTAGAGCCAAAGAAAAAAGCCATGCAATTTGCATGGCTTTTTTTGTGCAAGACACTTGTGAATACTTATTTGGTTTCTGCCGGTTTAGACTCTTCTGCTTTCGGCTCACCTAATGGAATAAACACTAGCTCGCCCACTTTCATCAAGGGCACTAGTAAATATTCCCCATTAGCACTGAGCGCCATATCGGCAGAGCTAGTCAGGCCGTTCTTGAATAGTCTGGCTTTGCCGCCACTCAGTTGATTGATCACACCATTTTTCCAATCGCTGATGAATATTTTGCCTGACTTGGTTCTCACTAGTCCATCACCGCCACTAAAGCCATCCGCCACTTTAGAAATCGCACCGTTCCCTAAGTTAATGCGGTACAAAATGCCAGATTCAAAATCGACAGAAAGTAACTGATTGCGACCTTCGAATAGCAAGCCGTTTGGGGCGAGTATTTCGGGACTTTTGCTATCGGCGATCACAGTCACCACGCCCCCTTTAGCAATTTTAAATATCTGACCGCCATCTTTGAGTGTACCGCTATCGCTCACATACAGGTTGCCTAGTTTGTCAGCTTCGATATCGTTGAGGAACACCGGCGTACTAGGGAATGCGGCTTTGGCTGCATATACTTGCCATGTGCCATCCGCATTTACTTCTAACACTCTTGTGTTGTCAGCCACATAAAGCGTTTTGCCTACCAGCACGATCCCTTTGGGGTCATCCATGCCTTTGGCAAACACCGTGATATTGCCTTTTTTATCAACCTTGGTGATTTGTCCGTCACCGTCTTTACCAAACTCGCCGATTTCTGAGATATAAATGGTGCCATCTTTATCTTGTACGACAGATTCTGGTGTTTTGAGTCCAGTGATTTTGGTAGGGATAGGCTCTTTTGCTTGAACATTGAATGCAGCCAATAGTGCAACAATGAGTGTTATATTTTTCATAGATTTCCTGCCAGTGTGTTGAAAAAGAGTGTTAGTAGTATAGTTTGCTGATTGGGAGCTCATCTAGCGCAGGGCAAATGGTTTCCACATTCTTGGCCATTTTTACATTAAGTGCATTGATAAACAGCTGATTTTTTTTCAATTCTGCAATCACTTTTTCCATGGCTTTGACGTAAGCTTTTTCCATATAAAAATCAGGTTTCACAGTCAGGCTGCCATTTTGTTCTGCCTGTTTTTTGATGCGCACAATTGCCGGCTCTATATTGCCGATACCACCAGTTTGCGTGAATACTTTGGCAATGATTTCGCCATGAAACACTTGCATCTGCGGGTTGTAGAACATATGTGGCTCTAACAACAATACGACAGACGCATCATGGGCTTTGTCACACCACTGTGCGTTAGAAAAATATTTGTTGAGCGTACTGGTGGCCGCTTTTTGTGCCAACGGGCCTTTCATATGCCATACATCCAAATAAGGGTGCAGGATACGTACAGGATGCTCGTAATGCACTTGGGCGATATGCACTGCAATATTCCCCGGAATCAGGGTGGTATCTGCCAACGCCCAAGAGGATGCGAGCAGGGTAGAGAACAACGTCAATAATAGTTTCATGTTAAAGCTTTCTGAGTAAATGCCCCTAGTAAGAGCCTGTTATTTTTTCTTATCTGCTTGATAGCTGATTTTATAAATATATCCCGTACGATCATCAGACACATACAGTGCGCCATCCGTTCCCACAGCCACATCTACCGGCCTGCCCCAAGCATTCTGCCCATTTAGCCAGCCAGATACAAAGTCCTCTACGCCTATGGGTTGATTGTCTTTAAATTTTACACGTACCAGCGCATAACCACTGGGCTGTTTACGATTCCATGAACCATGTAATGCAACAATCGCATCGGATTGGTATTCAACTGGAAATTGGCTTTTGTTTAAAAAGGTAATGCCAATCGGTGTTGAGTGAGAAACAAAAGTTGCTACGGGCGGGGTCGCTTCTGTGCAAAATTGACTAGGCGCAGTAAAGTTAGGGTCTTCTACCATCTGCGTTAGATTGCCAGGATTGCCCCAGCAATGTGGCCATCCATAATGTTTTCCGCCCACAATGATGTTTAAGTGTTCAGGGGGTATCTCATCATTCACGCGTCCACGTGCGGTATCGGAGCGGTTATCGGCACCTTCATTGGTGGCATAAAATGCACCCGTCACCGGGTGCCACGCAAAACCTTGGCTGTTTCTTAATCCGCTTGCCCAAATGGCGCTGGGTGCATGTTTACCAACTGTGATGAGGTGACCCGCCGGTTTTCCCTCTGTGGTATAGCGCAGAATCGTTGCGCGTGTAGCCTCTTGTTCATCACAGACATTACAAGTGGAGCCTACGTTGAGATATAAAAAGCCATCAGGACCGAGTCGTACCGTTTTGAGTGTATGCCCGCCATCTGCTAGCCCGGAGATAAAAGGCTGTGGCGCAGACCAGCCGTTACTGGTTTTTGTGAGTTTCACAATCCCGTCTTGGTTAGAAACCAACATGGCATCTTGTACAAATGTCAGGCTGTTTGGTGCGTTAAGCTGACGGGCAATAATGATGGGTGGTTCGGCGAGGCCATCACCATTGCTATCTTGCAGCATCAAAATTTGACCGCTAGTAGGCGAAGCTACATAAAGATTGCCTTGGGCATCAAAGGTCATCATGCGTGGTTGGCCATACTGACCGCCAAGTTTGCTGTAAATCTGGATAGAGAAACCAGCCGGCAATTTAAGCGCACTCATATCTGGTTTAGGCGCAGTATCGCGCGCATAGCAAGCCCAATACATGCTGATAAACAGCCCGAATAACACAAAACTGGTCCATTTAATGGCTTTCATTGCTCACCTTTATTTAGTGAAATGATTTAGTGGCATACATGCGACAACCCAATCAAGTCAGCACGTCGGACCAAATATTATTGGCCCAAGCAAACGCATACTGGCCTTCTTGATCAGATGGGGCCGTAGACACGCCACCACCTTCTGCCGGTACCATGATTTTTTTCGCAGCATCGTATCGATACACATGCGCAACGTGGACTGCCTGACGGTCATCAATAAAGCTATAGCACGTGTTGGCAAACACTGGCGTTGGGTCCGGCTGATCTCCGCTCATCAGCGCAACAACGGCTGCAGCGCATACCCGAGCCTGAGAGGTGGCCATATGTGCGGATTTGGGTAATCCGGCAGACACGCTATCGCCAATGACATGGATATCTGAATGTAGTGTAGATGCATAACTTAAAAAGTCCACTTCGCACCAACGCTGATCTACATTATTCAGCCCGATACTTTGTGCTACTTTGCCCGCGCGCTGCGGCGGAATCACATTCAGTACATCGGCTTTGACTTGCTCAAACTCGGTGGTCACTGTTTTATGCGCTACATCCACAGATACAATGTCATTGTTAGGTCTGTAATCGACTATGCCAGCATAAGTTTGCGTAAATGCTTGATTAAACAACCCTTTTTTAGAGGTGATTTCAGGATTGGCATCCAGCACAATCACTTTGCTTTTGGGTTTATGGGCTTTAAAGTAACTGGCGACTTGGCATGCGCGTTCATAAGGACCAGGTGGGCAGCGGTAGGGTGCTTTTGGGATGGTCATCACAAATACACCGCCATCCGGCATGGCTTCTAACTGCGCGCGTAAGTTGACTGTTTGCCAGCCTGCTTTCCAAGCATGCGGGATAAGCGCTTGCGCTTCCGCACTGGCTAAATTGGGGATTTTTTCATAATTGACATCAACACCGGGAGCAATCACCAGTCTGTCATAGCTCAGTTCACCTCGCGCCATGCGTACACGTTTTTTGTCAGCATCAATACTGGTGACTGTGTCATTGACCCACTGAATGCCGTGATTTTTTTTGACCAAATCATAGCCAAAAGTTAAGTCATGGATGGACTTGCTGCCACCTAGTACCAAGTTGCTGAGCGGGCAAGACACAAATTGACTAGATTGTTCGATCACGACAGTTTCAATATTGCCCATGCTCCACATACGAATGTATTTTGCCGCAGTCGTCCCTGCATAGCCACCACCAATAATCACGACTCGACCCAACGGTGGTTTGCTGGCACGCGCGAAACTGGTATTGGAAACAATTAGCGCACTGGTGTAAGCAGCTGCTTTTATTAAGCGGCGACGTGGGCGATTGATGGTTGTATTTTCCACTGAATTATCGTCCATGCGTATCTTTCAGTTGCTGCGGGATTGGAGAGATGCTGGTATGACGTTTTTGCTCGGAAAAGTAAGTGGCGAGTGCATTAATTTCATCTACATTGAGGCCTTTTGCGTGATGGTGCATCACAGTAGAGCTACGTTCACCTTGTTTAAATGCCAGCATTTGCGCAACAAAGTAACCAGCATCCAGCCCGGCCAAACTGGGAGTGATGCCTACGCTGTTACCTTGTGTGCCGTGGCAGGCTGCACAGGATGCAGCTAGTACCCGAATATGCGATTGTTGGACTGTATTGGGTGTTGGTTGCACAGTCTCTGCAGACATTGCCCCTGTGGGGATTAATAAACAAAGGGCAATAAAAAAGGCTTTAATCATGGCAACATCAATTATTGAAAATACCATCATAAAGCCTTTTACAGATTTGTATAGTGACCAATGTCACTATAGTCATCGCAAGATTAGACTAGAAACATTTGTCTTGGCAGCCTTCTTCGCTCACGCCTAATGAGGTGAGTAATTTCACCATGTTTTCAGCGCGTGGACCTTCATCTTTCATTACGCGAATGAGTGATACGTCACCCTTCATTTTAATGTTCACGTCGGCACCTTTTGCAGCCAAGTATTTCACCACATCTTCGTAACCATCAAATGCTGCTAAGTGAAAAGCTGTCATTTTGCTGGCTGGATGTGCATAATTTAAGTCCGCGCCTTTTTCAACTAGGTATTTCACAGTTTCTAATTTGCCCTTAGTTGCTGCCATTTGTAATGGCTCCCAAGCAAAGAACTTTTCGTTCACCAGTTTTGGATCCGCTTCCACATATTTTTTAACGACCTTGGTATTGCCATCGCCCAGTGCTTGCGTAAACTCCATGTACTCTTCATCGGTCAGTGCAAAGCTATTGAGAGAAAAAGCAATAGCTACCACTGCAAATAACGCTTTAATCATGTTCATACTTATTATCTCCAAACCTTCTTTTTTTATGGCGCTTGATTGCATCAAGCAATAAATTTTCTTGCATTCCGGAACATACGCATCCAAGGACCGTCTTCTTGCCAATCATCTGGTCGCCATGAATGCTGCACCGCCCTAAACACCCTTTCAGGATGAGGCATCATAATACTAAAACGCCCATCTGTGGTGGTAAACCCTGTTAAACCCTGAGGCGATCCATTTGGGTTAAACGGATACACTTCAGTTGGCGTTGACGCATGGTCGATAAACCGCATCGTCGCTAACTTTTCATTAAGCACTGTTGTGACAGCGCTTTTGTCAGAAAATTCCGTAAAGCCTTCGCCATGTGCTACTGCAATTGGCATGCGGCTGCCGGCCATGCCATTAAAAAACATAGATGGTGATTCCAGCACTTCCACCATGGCAAAGCGCGCTTCAAATTGTTCGGATTTGTTGCGCACAAAATGCGGCCAGTGCGCGCTACCCGGAATAATGCTGTGCAAATTACTCATCATTTGGCAGCCGTTACATACGCCCAGTGCAAATGAATCACTGCGATTAAAGAATGCAGAAAACTCATCACGTGCGCGTGTGTTGAATAGAATGGATTTTGCCCAGCCTTCGCCAGCCCCTAATACATCGCCATAACTAAACCCGCCACAAGCGACTAGGCCCGCAAAATCTTTGAGTGAGACACGCCCTGCAATCACGTCACTCATGTGGACGTCAATGCTGTTAAAACCGGCACGATCAAATGCAGCAGCCATTTCGGTCTGGCCATTAACGCCTTGCTCACGTAATACAGCCATGTTAGGGCGAGCACCCGTATTGATATAAGGCGCGGCAATATCTTCTTGCATATTAAAGGTCAGGTGTGCATGCATGCCAGCATCCGCTTCATTTAGAATGCGGTCGTACTCTTGCTGAGCACAAGCAGGATTGTCACGCAGGCTTTGCATGTGGTAGGTGGTTTCTGACCATGCGCGATGCAGGTTTACACGGCTATCTGCAAACTGTACTTGGTCTTTGCTGATGTGAATTTGATGTCCATTGTTCACAGTGCCAATCAGGTGCGCGCAATGGCCAAGTGCATTGTTCAATTGCGCCAGAATCGCAGACGCATCACTGGCACGCACTTGCAACACAGCACCCAACTCCTCGTTAAACAATGCGCTGATGGCATCGCCTTGTAGCGTATTTAAATCCACATCAATACCACAGTGACCAGCAAAGGCCATTTCAGTGAGTGTGGCAAACAAGCCGCCATCACTACGGTCATGATAAGCCAGCAGTTTGTTGTCCGTGTTGAGTGCTTGGATTTGTGTAAAGAGCTGTTTGAGTTGCGCTGGGTTGTCTACATCAGGTGCTTGGTCGCCCAATTGGCTGTATACCTGCGCAAGTGAAGAGCCACCCATGCGATTTTTACCATTGCCTAAATCAATTAAGATCAGTGATGTGTCACCTAGCTGTTTATTATCAACGCTTGTACGCAATTGCGGCGTCAATGTCTTGCGCACATCTTGCGTATTGGCAAAGGCAGAAATCACAAGCGAGATAGGCGAGGTGACTGCTTTCTTAGCGCCATCTTCTTCCCAAACCGTTTTCATACTCATCGAGTCTTTGCCAACTGGGATGCTGATGCCCAAGGCTGGACACAATTCCATGCCCACTGCTTTCACTGTGTTAAACAAGGCTGCATCTTCGCCGGCATGACCTGCAGGCGCCATCCAATTGGCAGACAGTTTTAAATTGCCGATATCGCTGATCCAGCTGGCAGCAATATTGGTGATGGCCTCACCAATCGCCATGCGGCCAGAGGCTGGTGCATTGATCAATGCAATCGGTGCTTTTTCACCAATGGCAAACGCTTCACCCACATTGGTTTGATAGCCAGCCAAGGTGACTGCCACATCGGCTACTGGCACTTGCCAAGGCCCGACCATTTGGTCACGTGCGATCAGACCAGTCACAGAGCGGTCACCGATGGTAATCAAGAATGTTTTATCTGCCACGCCGGGTAAGCGTAGCACGCGTGCAGCTGCCTCTTTCAAATCAATCTTGCTAGTATCGAATGCTGTTAACTGTTTTGGGGTACTCTTGACGTCACGCGTCATTTTAGGTGGCTTGCCTAATAGCACAGAGAGCTCCATGTCTACCGGTTTATTGGCAAAGTGACTGTCTTCCACCGTCAAGTGACGTGCTTCGGTCGCAATGCCGACAATCGCAAATGGGCAACGTTCACGGGCGCAAATGTCTTCAAACAACGCCAAGTTTTCTTTGGCTACGGCCATGACATAACGCTCTTGCGCTTCATTGCTCCACAGTTCGCGTGGGCTCATACCGGGTTCTTCGTTATTGACATTGCGTAGTTGGAATACGGCACCCACTTTGGCGTCGTTGACTAACTCCGGAAATGCATTTGAGATACCGCCTGCCCCCACGTCATGAATACTCACAATAGGGTTTTGATCGCCCAGTTGCCAGCAACGGTCGATGACTTCTTGCGCACGGCGTTGTAATTCCGGATTACCACGCTGTACCGAATCGAAATCCAGATTTTCAGTATTCGCACCGGTATCCATGCTAGATGCTGCGCCGCCGCCTAAGCCAATCAGCATGGCCGGGCCGCCCAGTTGAATCAGTGCCGCACCAGGTGGAATAGCATCTTTGAATGCGTGCTGGTCAGAAATATTGCCTACACCACCTGCTAACATAATGGGCTTGTGATAACCACGCACTTCGGCATTACCTTGTGCATCTTGTGCTTCAAGCTCAAAGGTGCGGAAATAGCCGGCAATATTAGGGCGGCCAAATTCATTGTTGTAAGCAGCGCCACCTAATGGGCCGTCTATCATGATTTGTAGTGGGGTAGCAATACGGCTGGGTTTGCCGTAAGGTTTTTCCCAAGGCTGTTTGAGATCAGGCAAGTTGAGGTTAGACACAGAGAATCCGGTCAGTCCGGCTTTTGGTTTGGAGCCGATGCCTGTCGCACCTTCATCTCGAATCTCGCCACCTGCACCAGTGGCAGCGCCAGCAAATGGAGAAATAGCGGTAGGGTGGTTATGCGTTTCTACTTTCATCAGGTAGTGCATATCATCTTCTACAAAGCGGTACTCGCCAGATTTGTTTGGGTAGAAACGTTGGGTTTTTTGGCCAGCCACAATAGATGAGTTGTCTGAGTAGGCAACCACCGTGCTGCCCGGATTGAGCTTGTGCGTGTTGCGGATCATGCCAAACAGTGAGATTTCTTGCTGTACACCGTCAATCACCCAGTCTGCATTGAATATTTTGTGACGGCAGTGTTCAGAGTTCGCCTGTGCAAACATCATCAGCTCGACATCTGTCGGGTTGCGCCCCATTTTTTGATAATTTTCTAAGAGATAATCTACCTCATCAGGCGATAGCGCTAAACCCATCTCGTTATTGGCTGCCTCTAGCGCAGGTTTGCCGCCATGTAAAATATCAATCGTATTTAATGGTTTTGGTGCTGCGTGGTGATATAGCTTTTCTGCGTCTTGTAACTGGCTTACCACAGTTTCTGTCATGCGGTCATGAATCGCTGCTTTGAATGCGGCTTTTTCAGCATCGCTTAATGGTTGACCGTTTTGGGTGGTCACATAATACGCAATGCCGCGTTCAAGCCGTAAAATATTGTCCAGTCCACAATTGTTAGCAATGTCTGTAGCACGTGATGCCCAAGGCGAAATAGTGCCGATACGCGGGATGACCAAAAATAATTCACCGGCAGGTGTTTCGGTGGTGGTCGCCGGGCCGTAGGTCAAAATTTCTTTCAGTGTACTTTGGTCACTGGCCGATAATGCATTGTCACTAAAGGCAAAGTGCACAAATTCGGTATAGAGATGTTGAATGCTTGGGACAGATTGCTTAAGGGTTGCGTAAAGTTTTTCGAGGCGAAATTGTGATAGCGCAGCGCTGCCACGCAGACTTAAACAGGAGGTGCTTGATTGGGTGCTGGACATGAATGTAAGTATTTAACTGGATTGATGATTTACAACCATTATTTTAGCAGAAAGCAGCACCACACACACTGCTGAAAATCATCGATAAGCATGCCAGCGCAACAACCGTTGGCTGAAGCGCCGCTAGCTAGTTGTTACCGACAAAGCCAAGTAGATTTTTGTGCTTGAGTATCAATACAATCAAACTGAGTAAGTCTTTACGCCGATAAAACGCGTATCTATTTTTGAACAGAATATATAGTTTTTTGAGCTTGCTACTACCTTCAAACAGGTAGAGATATTCTGCGACCTGTTTCTTTGCAATACTTGTCCAATCAAGCGCACTAAAGTCTTGTTTAACATGGCGATAGTTGCTTAAACTCACCTGTAAAGTTGGGCTGATATCAGAAGATTCACTATCCTGTAATTTGGCGTCGTTACGTGCAATTGAGCTGGAGTTATGTTGACGGTAATACAGTAGATTGTCAGAGATAAATCCGCGTGCACCGGTCAGTTCCGCAATCATCCCCAAATGGTAGTCGTAAGGTAGTTTTGCGCTAATTTTTCTGGATTCGTTATTCAATGCACGATTGAATAGCGTGGAGCCACCTTGCACACTGTTGGCGATGATGATGCCGTTTAGCCCGGTTTTGAGGCCGCGTCTTCCAATGAATTGATCGCGTATGCTATTAAGTTGGCTATCCACAAAAGCAGAATCGGTGTGGACGAGTGCTGGTATTTTTTTTACGGTTTCAATAGATTGCAATAAGCGTAAGCTGCGTTCCAGCTTCTCTGGAAACCATACGTCATCTTGATCGCACGCAGCAATATAGGGCTCATCCACTTTGTTGAATAAATGAAAATAGGCTTGCACCACGCCCAAATTACCTAGCTGATCTTCCAGAAAAATAAAACGAGGATCTTGGGCAACATAGCGTTTGATGATGGTGATGGATTCATCTTTTGAGCCGTCATCCCGAATATAACAGCGCCAGTTTTGATACGTCTGCGCAATCAGCGAATCCAGCTGTGCGGCAATATAGGCTTCACCGTTATAGGTCGATAATACAATGGCAATACGTTGAGATGCGTCATCTGAAGAAGCGGACATGAGCAGTCATTTCTAATTGTTAATTTTGAAATTACATACTAGCAAAAAATCGATGTCCTGCTAAGCGCTTTTGGTCTATGGCAGTAGCCCCATATGGGTAGTGCTAACCTTGCTGTTGCTTGCTATAGCCCGAGTGCGCGGGCGCCTTGGTAAAAGATAAAGCTGATGAGCCATGCCAGTGCCAGCGACCACACAATGGATAACCACATGAATCCACTACTTTTTGATTCACTTTTCATGGTGGCGATAGTCGATAAACAAGGGGTGTAGATCAGGGTGAACAGCATAAAGCTCATGCCTTGCACCCAGTCGATGTTCATCGCAATTTGCTGGCTGAGCGCGTCGCCTTGCAAGCCATAAATCACGGCAAGCGAGCCCACCACAATCTCTTTGGCCACGAAGCCAAAAATCAGTGCAATCGCCAGTTGGGTATCAATGCCAATCGGATTAAGCACAGGAGCGAATAGTTGCCCGATTTGACCTGCCCAAGTAGCGCTACTGGCAGGCGCGACATTGGTTGGATAGTGCGTGAGCAACCAAACCAATACCACGCCAATAATAATAAATTTGGTGGCGCGACTTAAAAAGTGCTTCACTTCTTGCCAGCCACGTAGCCAGATTTGGCGCGGGGTTGGAAAGCGATAAGGCGGCAGCTCTAAGATAAATGGCTCGGTACTTTTGTATTGGTGTTTAAACAAGATGGCGGTTAAGAATATGGTAAAGAAGCTCACCATATACAGTGCAAACATGATGTAAGCGGCTTGGCTTGCGGCAAATAATGTCGCAATCATAAACAAGAATACTTGTAAGCGTGCAGAACACAATGAGAGCGGGATCACCAACATGGTGAGTAGGCGCATCGGGCGGCTACGCATCACGCGCGTGCCCATTAGTGCAGGAACGTTACAACCAAATCCCATCAGCACCATGACAAAACCGCGGCCATCCAAACCCATTTTGGCCATTAAAGTGTCCATTAAAAATGCGGCGCGAGATAAGTAGCCGCTATCTTCCACCATGCTCATTACTAAAAAGAACAGCACAATGATGGGCACAAATGCGGCTACGGTGCCGATGCCGTTGTAAATGCCATCCAGCAGCAATCCATTGAGCCAAGCAGGCAAGCTGGCGAATACAGGTTCTAAGGCTGTCGTTCTGAATAATTCCAGCAACCAAGCCATGCCATCTTGTAGCGGTTTGCCTGCGGTAAAAATAAATTGAAACAACAAAAACATAGCCAGAAAAAATAGCGGTAAGCCCAACCATGGGTGTAGCAATACACGGTCAATACGGTCAGTGGTTTCATCGTTCAGCTGGGTGGGCATTTGCACGGCATGTTTGACGATGTTATGCATGGTTTGCTCAATCTGAGTATCGACTTCGAGCAATTGCGCCACATGTGCGGGTGATGGCATGGTGCTGACTGGGGTGTTCAGCACCAGTGCGGCAGCCTGTAGGGCTTGTGGGCAGCCATCACCGTATTTAGCGCTAATGGTTTGGACGGGAAACCCTAATTGTGCCGCCATCGTTACTGTATCAATGGTAATGCCGGCGCGCTTGGCCTCATCTTGCATGTTAAGCAAGAGTAATGTGGGTAGGCCAAGCTGCTTAATTTGTAATGCCAGCGATAGTTGTCGGTCAATCTGCGAGCTGTTGAGCACAATCATGACCAGATCTACAGTGTGATTGCTTAAAAAATGGCGGACCACTTGCTCATCATCTGAGAAGCCATGTAAATCGTATAAGCCGGGCAAATCAATCAGCTCAGCAATGTGTCCGCCTAGCAAGATTTTTGCACTCATTAAATCAACGGTAATGCCAGGCCAGTTGCCCACGCGTGCTGATGCGCCACTTAAGCGATTAAATAATGTGGATTTCCCAGTATTGGGCATGCCCAGTAGTGCAATACGTTTCATGAGGTGTACTTAAGCTAGATCAAGTTGGATACGTTGTGCTTCGGACTCGCGCAAGATGATATCTGTTGCACCAATACGCACATGGAGCGGACCGTTAAAGCTTGCGCGACGAATCAGCGCAATCTGTTTGCCAATACGAAATCCTAACGCGTTAAGCCGTTGGTATAGCGCTTGCTCGGCATGAATCGCATGGATGGTGCCTTGTTGGCCCGGGCGTGGATGGATGCGTACCAGTATCACTGCGTTGAGCGTAAACACGTAAGCTGCCACCGTGGGTTGGAATTTCTTCCACATCAAATACCTGCAAGCCGTTCTTTTCAAAAAT
>Ga0123388_1036002_pt1 | contig 43327 bp, 25 predicted proteins | sample T0HHNO3metaT_FD_89916 | JGI IMG/M metagenome (GOLD analysis project Ga0123388, IMG submission 89916) | Methane-oxidizing artificial microbial communities from Washington, USA to study methane cycling - T0-HHNO3 metaT (Metagenome... | ecosystem: Engineered > Modeled > Simulated communities...
ATGATTTCGCCTTTGCCGTATTTGCCGCCTTCATCGGAAATATGGACGATGCGGTCCATCATCAGCATATTGGGAAGCGGTAGCTGCGCGTTGGTCGGACCGTATAATTCGCCTCGGCCGGACATTAATAATTCGTCGCGCGTGAAACTGTGCTGCTTCTCCATCTTGATTTTTACCTGGTTGGTGGGTTCAAAAACTGCGGCATTATCTAATAACCGGCTTAAAAAATCAGCTCAATTTTTCATCCGGGCGTTACCTCGCGCAACAGATCGTCGAGCTTTAAGCTGTCGCGTTGCAGCCGCTGCTGGTAGATCAAGCTATACATCAACACCGATGCCACATAACCCCGCGTCTCTTTATAAGGTATGGTTTCGATCCAGATGTCGGCTGGTAGCTTGCGGTTTTCCGGCAGCCAGCGCTTCACTTTGTTGGCGCCGGCATTATAGGCAGCGGTGGCCAATGCGACGTGGCCATTGAATTGGCGCAGGAGTTTTTTGAAATAAAACGCGCCGTATTTGACGTTGAGCTCGGGTTTAAACAGGCTGTAGTCGCTATCCCAACTATCGCGTAAGTCTGCGGCGATTTGTCGGCCGGTGTTTGGCATGACCTGCATCAAACCTTTAGCGCCAGCCGGCGAGTCGGCCAATTCATCGAACGCGCTTTCCTGGCGGATCAAACCCAAAATTAAACCCGGATCCAATTGTTGTGAGGCGGCGTTGCTTTGGATTGCCTGGATATATGCCAATGGAAAACGCAGATTCACATCGTCCCAATGGTTGGCCTTGGCTATCGTGGCAATTGCCAGGGCCGGACAATTCGCTTGTTGTGCCAGTTTTGCCGCCACTGGTAATTGACTACTGTCGAGTTTGGCTATCGCGTACCACCATTGGCGTTTGGCTTCCGGTTTTCTGTCGATAGCCAGTAGTTCAGAAAACACCTGAAAATCCAGTCGATTTTGTAAAGTCTCGAGGTTCTCGATGGATACCGCCAACGGTCTATCGACTAGCTCGATGGCTTGCCTTAATTTGCCGGCCGCCAGAAAACCGTAAAAACTGCGATTTTTTGCCAGCTGTTGAAACAATGTATTGGCTGCTGCGCTCTGACCCGTTTCCGCCAAACCGCGAGCTTGCCAGTACTGCCATTTTTCCCGAGATCTTTCTTCGTCGTTCAGGCCGGCAATAGCGGTAGCGACATCTGGCCAGTTTTGTGCGTTCAATGCGGCTCTGACCCGCCATTCTCGTGCCGATTCGTCGCTATTTTCCAGTCGCGACAAACGGTCGTAAGCGCGACTATCGTGTTTTAAGGCCAACGCGATAGCTATGCGTTTTTCGATAAAAGCGGCCGTTGCCGGCGCAAAAGAGATTTGCGATTTAAGGCTATCCCAAGCCGTCATAGCCGCTTCAACGTTGGTTTCCAGCCAGCGGTCAATCGCATGGGCAAACAACTCACCTGCGTGTTCGGGGTATTCGCGCCAGCCAGTCTCCGATGCAACGCTTTCAGGCTGCCGGTGCAGCTTCAACCAGGTGTTGGCCAGATTGAGTTCCGCGCCGCTGAAAAATCGGGTCAAGGAGCTTGCAAGGCTTTGATTGTCACGCTTGAGTGCGGCGTGAAATCGTTGGTTTATCAGTTCATTATTGAAATACGGCGATGTTTTATAAACGTCGAACAAGGCATCGCAATTATCCGGTTGGGTTTTACCACTTAACCATAAGGCGCGGGCCTGATTGAATGCTTCCAAAGTTTGGCCGGTTTGGAATTGAGCCAGGCCGGCGTAGCATTGCAGCTCGGGATCGTCACTGCCTTGGTAATAGTTCAACAGCACTAGCCACTGTTGCTTTTTACCCAAAGCCAGCAACCACTTTTGCCGTAGCCCGGCCGCGTAACGGCTGGCGGCGTGGTCGTTTAAAAACTGTTTGATGTCGGTATCGGCATCCAGATGATTTTTTAGCCATTGGTATTGCAGATAAGGATACAGCGGGTAGCCTTTTAGGCCAGAAGCCAGCGCGAAATATTCGGCATCGCGATTCTGGTCAAGCGCTTGCTCGGCGCGCAAAAATTGCTGACGTTGGGCGGCTAAAGAGATTTCATCCGCCTGGGGACTGTTCGGCAAAACGCCGGTCAGAGCGGCAAGCATTAAAAAACACGGGATAAAATGCATATCAATTTCCACGACAGCCGAGACTAAACACTGAGCAAGAAGTTTTTGCAAAGTGGGTCGGGCCATTATAATCGTTAAACTTCATCGAATTCGTTTCATTACTTTGAAAACATCACACCGCGCGGCGCAAGCCGAATATTCCTGGCAGTACATCTACAGCATCGCTAAGCAGCATAAAAAACAACTGATCAACGGGCATTTAGTCGCCATATTGGCAACCGTTGCCAGCGTACCGGTGCCCTTATTGATGCCCTTATTGGTAGACGAGGTTTTGCTCAACCATCCGGGCGTAGTGCTGAATAGTCTCAACCCCTGGCTGCCGGGCGAGTGGCGGCAACCCATTGTTTATATCGCCATTATTTTGCTGGTCAGCTTGCTGTTGCGCTTGTTTGCCTTGATTCTTAACATTATGCAGACCAGGCAGTTTTCCAATATTGCCAAGGATGTGATCTTTCGTATCCGCGAAAGTTTGGTGAAGCACTTGCAACATATTTCGATGTCCGAATATGAAAGCCTGGGCAGCGGTACGGTCAGCTCGCACATGGTGACCGACTTGGACACACTGGATAATTTTATCGGCACCACGATCAGTAAATTACTGGTGGCGGTCCTGACCGTGTTCGGCACAGCGTTGATTCTGCTGTGGATGCATTGGCAGCTGGGTTTGTTCATTATCTTTTTAAATCCGCTGGTGATTTATCTGGCCAGGGCGGTTGGCTCCAGGGTCAAGGAATTAAAAGCCAACGAAAACAAGGCCTACGCGATATTCCAGCAAGCTTTGAGCGAAACCCTGGAAGCGATCCATCAAATCCGCGCCAGCAACCGCGAAGAGCACTATTGTCGGCAATTGATAGGCAGCGCGCTGGCGGTGAAAAATCACTCGACCATCTATGCCTGGAAAAGCGACGCGACGGTGCGTCTAAGCTTTTTGACCTTCTTATTCGGCTTCGACATATTCCGCGCCACTGCGATGCTGATGGTGTTGTATTCCAACCTGACCATAGGCGAGATGCTGGCGGTATTCGGTTATCTCTGGTTCATGATGGCGCCGGTGCAGGAGATACTGAGTATTCAGCAGTCATTTTATGCCGCCAAAGCGGCGCTGGCCCGCGTTAATCAGCTGACCCTATTGCAGCGCGAACCCTATTATCCGCATTTGCAAAACCCGTTTACCGGGCGTAAAACCGTGTCGGTCAGCGTTAAGAATCTGCATTTTAGTTATAAAGACGAACCGGTACTGAACGGTATTAATCTCACCATTCCGGCCGGCGAGAAAATCGCATTGGTTGGCGCCAGCGGCGGCGGCAAGTCTACTTTGGCACAAACCCTGATCGGCCTATATCCGCCGGGCAGCGGTATGATTTATTTCGACGGCGTGCCACTGGATCGGATAGGCTTGGACGTCGTGCGCGAGCACGTCGCCACAGTATTGCAGCATCCGGCCTTGTTAAACGATACGATACGCGCCAACCTGACCTTGGGCCGGGAGATTGCCGACCCGGAATTGTGGCGGGCCTTGGAGATTGCGCAAATGAAGCTCACAGTCGAGGAGCAGCCGCAAGGGCTGGATACTGTGGTGGGTAGACAAGGCATGCGTTTATCCGGCGGCCAACGACAACGTCTGGCCATCGCCCGGATGATAGTCAGCCAGCCGGCGGTGGTGATTCTCGACGAAGCCACGTCGGCGTTGGATAGCGAAACCGAGTATAAACTGCACCAAGCCCTGAGCACCTTTCTGGAAGGCCGCACGACCATCATTATTGCCCATAGACTCAGTGCCGTGAAACAGGCCGATCACGTGTATGTCTTCGAACAAGGCCAGATTTGCGAACAAGGCAAACACGATTCCTTGATACAACAAAACGGCTTGTACGCCAAACTTTACGGTGATTACCAATAGTGTCGGAATTATACGATTTACACAGTCATTCCACCGCGTCCGACGGCGCTTTGTCGCCCACCGAGCTGGTACTACGTGCCCGACAACAGGGTGTGACAGCGCTGGCCTTGACAGATCACGACACGACTGCCGGCTTAGACGAGGCTACTCAAGCCGCCGCACAAGCGGGCATCCGCTTGATTCCCGGCATCGAATTGTCGGCCAGTTTTGAAAGCCATTGTTTGCACATTGTCGGTTTAAACATCGATCCGCAGCATCCGGGCTTAGTCGAAGGTATTGCCAAGCAACAACTGATTCGCGACCAACGCGCGCAAAAAATTGCCGAAAAATTGGCGAAGAAGGGCATAGCCGATGCCTATCCAACCTTAAGACAAATCGCCGGTAACGGCGAAATCACCCGCCTGCATTTTGCAGATTTTCTGGTTAATCAAGGTTTTGTCGAAACCCAGCAGGACGCATTTGATCGTTATTTGAGCAAGGGCAAGCCCGCTTATGTGCCGACTGTTTGGGCCAGTCTGGCCGATTGCGTCGGCTGGATACGGGCGGCGGGCGGCGTGGCGGTGTTGGCGCATCCGCTGCGCTACAAACTCAGCAGCAAATGGATCAACAAGGCCTTAATCGCTTTTAAGGCCGCTGGCGGTCAGGGGATAGAAGTGGTGACCGGGCGGGCCAGCATCGACGATATTCGCTTAAGTTATTTGCATGCCAGCAAACATCAATTGCATGCGTCGATGGGTTCGGATTTTCATGCGCCGGGTAATCAATGGCTGGAACTGGGGCGTCTGGCGGCCTTGCCGGACGGCGCTGCGCCGGTTTGGCAGTTATTTTAACCAGGCGGTTTTGGATAATCAGGCGTAAACAGCTGGGAGAATTCGTCGGCGGGCAAGGGTTGATTCCAATAAAACCCCTGCGCTTTACGGCAACCGAGTAGATGCAGTTGCTCGGCTTGCTCCTTGGTTTCCACACCTTCGGCCAAGGTCAGCAGACCCAACGTATCGCCCAATTGCAGGATGGCTTTGACGATAGCGGTGTCTTCGGCTTTGCCTGAGGTTAAATCCCGGATAAACGATTGATCGATTTTTAGTTTGTTCACCGCAAAGCGCTTTAAATAACTGAGCGAGGAATAACCGGTGCCGAAATCATCGATGGCAAAGCTGACCCCCAAGGCGCGCAACTGGGCAATCGTATTGATGACAGCATTGGTGTCGAACATCAATACCGATTCGGTTAATTCCAACTCTAAATAATGCGGTTCCAGGCCGGATTCAGCCAGCGCGGTTTGCACCGATTCCAGTAAGTTGCCGCGTTTAAACTGTAGGGCGGAGATGTTGACGGTAACCAGTAGTTTCATGCCGGCGTCGTGCCAAATCTTGTTTTGCTTACAGGCTTCGCGTAATACCCAGTCGCCTATCGGTACGATCATGCCATTGTCTTCGGCGATAGGAATGAACTTGGCCGGCGGAATCATCGGACTGTTTTCCGGTTGCCAGCGCAGCAAGGCTTCCGCACCGATCACCGTATTGTTGTGTATGGAATATTGCGGCTGATAATGCAAGCGAAGTTCTTTGCGCTTCAAGGCCATGCGTAGGCCATTCTCGATATTCATCCGCTCGATTGAAGCCAGGTTCATATCGTTGGAAAAGAAGCGGAAGGTATTGCGGCCTTCGTTTTTTGCCGAATACATCGCCGTGTCGGCTTTGTTGAGTAAACCGTGAAAATTCAGGCCGTCATTGGGGTATAAACTGACGCCTATGCTGAAGGAGGTGCAAAGGGTCACACCTTCGATGACAAAGGGTTGTGTCAGTTGATCGAGAATTTTCAGCACAATTTGCGTGATCGCGTCGATGTCGGGAATGTCGGTGAGGATAATGATGAATTCATCGCCGCCTTGCCGGCAAACCGTGTCCACCTCGCGCACACATTGCACCAGGCGCTCTGCTATGCCTTGCAGCAAGCGGTCGCCGACGTCGTGCCCCATCGTATCGTTAATATTTTTAAAATGATCCAGGTCCAGAAACAGCAGGCCAACCAGGGTGTTGTTACGCACGGCATGGGCCATGGCCTGGTCGAAGCGGTCGCGCAACAAGGTGCGATTGGGCAGATTGGTGAGCGGATCGTGACGTGCCAGATATTCGATCTGGGCTTCAGCGGCCTTGCGCTCGGTAATGTCCGAAAAAATGCCGATGTAATGGCTGATGACGCCATGGGTGTTGTACATCGCGGAAATACCCAGCCAGGCCGGATAGGTCTCGCCGTTCTTGCGGGTATCCCAAATTTCGCCTTGCCAATAGCCGTTTTCGCGCAAGGCCTGCCAGATGCGTTGATAGTGGTTGAGGTCAAGATGACGTGCATCGAGAATTGAGGGCGTTTGCTGTAGCACTTCTTCGGCTCTGTAACCGGTAATAGTCGTGTAGGCCTGATTGCTGGACACGATGCGGGTATCCGGATCGCACAGGAAAATCGCCTCGCCGCTGTTCTCGAACACTTTGGCCAGCAAATTCAGGCGTTCGGCTGCGGTTTTACTATCGGTGATGTCGGTGTGGGTGCCCAGCATGCGCACCGGCTGATTATTGGCGTCGCGCTCGACGATACTGCCTATCGATAATATCCATTTCCAACTGTCGTCGGCGCAACGCTGCCGGTATTCCAGGCGATATTCTGCCAGTTCCCCGGCGATGTACTGCTGGTAAGTGTCGGAAACGCGTTGCCGGTCATCAGGATGCAAGCGCATTATCCAGCTGTCGATAGTAGCGTCGAAATTCGCGGGGTCGTAGCCGAGCATGCTGGCGTATTCCGCGTTGGTGATCATATTTCCGGTTTGTGGATTGAGATCATAAAAACCTTGTTTGGCTGCCTGCATGGACAGCCGCAAGCGTTCCTCGCTATCGGCGAGGGCTTGCTGTGTGCTGCGCATTTCGGTGATGTCGTGCGCCAGGCCGTTCACTGCAACCACACGACCGTGATCGTCGAGCATAGGTGACTCATTGAGGCTGAGCACACGCAGACTGCCATCCTTACTACGCACTTCCACTTCGTAGTTCGGTGGTTTGATGCCCGCCAGGCATTGCTCGGTGTAGGTTCTGGCAAGCCGATTGATCGGGTTGTTGGTCGCGATATCGAAACAGTCGCAATATAGTTCGTCGGGTTTGTAGCCGAGGATATGCTCCACCGAAGGACCTAGATAAGTAAAAATACGCTCGGTATCGTGGGAATACAGAAAGTATTCGTTACCGATGCTTTCCACCAAATCCCGGAAGCGTTGTTCGCTTTGCTTGAGTAGACTTTGTTGTTCTATAAGGCTTTGCGTGGTGCGGTGCGAACGCAACACATAGCTGATGCGATGCGGCAACAGCGGCCATTGGATGGGTTTGCCGATAAAATCGGTAGCACCCAGCCGAAAGGCGTCTTCCACTGCTTGCGTATCCTCGATAGCCGTCATCATGACAATCGGTACATTTTTGTCGCTGGCTGCACGCATGCCTTGCAAGCAAGTGAAACCATCCATCTCCGGCATCATCACGTCCAGCAGAACCAAATCCGGCTCCGCTGCGATAAATTGTTCCAGTCCGGCCCGGCCGTTTTCGGTTTCGATCAGTTCGTAGCCGTCGGCTTGCAACATTTGCCTGACCAGCAGACGGACCATCGGATCGTCGTCGACTAACAGGATGCGCGGCTTGGCGGACATGTCAGACTTTGTCGGCTAACAAGCGTTGCGCATTGAATGCACGTACAAATGCTGCAAACTCATTGGCGGGCATGGGCTTGTTGTACAAAAAGCCTTGCACTACCTCGCAACCACTGTCCAGCAGGAAGTTGGCTTGATCTTCATTCTCCACGCCCTCCGCGACGACTTCCAGCGACAGCGCGTCGGCCAGCGCCAATATCGCCGCGGTAATCGCCATATCGTCTTCATTGTGCGGAAGGTCGCGGACAAAGCAATGATCGACTTTCAATTCCGAGATAGGCAGTTTTTTCAAATAAGACAAGGATGAATAACCGGTACCGAAGTCGTCGATACTGATTTTGACGCCCAGAGCTTGCAATTCCCGTAGCGTGATTAAGGCGTCGTCGATATGGTCGAGCAAAATGGTTTCGGTCAGTTCCAGCTTGAGGTAGCGCGGTTCCAGGCCGATGCCGGTCAATACTTCGCGGACATGATTGCCAAAGCCGTATTGTCTGAATTGAGTGGCTGATACATTCACCGCCATGATCAGCCCTTGGCTTAGTCCCGATTGTTGCCAGTGCAAAGTTTGCCGGCTGGCATTTTCCAGCACCCAATCACTGATTTGGCCAATCAAGCCGGAATCTTCGGCAATCGGAATAAATTGCGATGGGCCAATTAAACCTAGCTCCGGGTGCTGCCAGCGAATCAAGGCTTCGCAACCGACGACTTGTTGGCGGCGGATATTGATTTTGGCTTGATAGTAAAGTTGTAATTCATGGCGTTCTATGGCCCGGCGCAGGCTGTTTTCCATCGCCAGCTTATGAAACGCGGCAACATTTAGCGATTTACTGAAAAATTGATAATTGTTATGGCCGTGTTCGCTGGCATGGTTCATCGCAAACTCGCCGTTTTTGATGAAACTGTCTTCATCCTGGCCGTCCCCCGGATAGACGGCGATGCCGATATTGATGCCCAGAAACAGCTCCGTGTTCTCCACCGGAAAAGCGTGCTGCATTATCTGAAAAATCCGCTTAGCCACTTTGACGCTATCGCGCGTGTCCTCGATATGATTCAGTAACACTGTAAATTCGTTACCGCCCAGCCGGGAGACAGTCATGTCCGCCAGTTCGTAATCGGCGTTAATGGAGATGTAGTCGCAATCTCTAATTTCGGCCAGTAAACGCTCGGCGAACAATTTCAACACCTGATCGCCGATTTTCGGCCCGAGTGTCTCGTTGATGCGTTTGAAACGATCGATACTGATAAATAAAGTTGAAATTACCGTGCCGTAGCGCGTGCAGTAGGACATCGCTTGCGCCAGAACTTCTTTGAACAGCGTCCGGTTGGGCAGGCCGGTAAGCGGGTCGTAGTAGGATAAAAGCCGGACCCGTTCTTCTATGTGACGGCGTTCGGTTATATCTTGCAGAGTGCCGTGAATATGGCTTACCTGCCCATCGTCGATCACGGGTTTGCCTTGAATATGAATCAGATGATTAGCGCCATCCTGATGAGTAACCGGTAATTCCAGGCGAAAACTGCGCTGGTTTTTTACGCAAAGATCGATGGATTGTTGCAGCTTGCCGACTTCCGATTGCAGCACGGATTTGTATAAGTCGCGGCATTTATGTTCGAACGATGACCGATTGGTGTCGAGGATATTAAAGACTTCGTCCGACCATTGCATATTGTCGTCGGCGACAGACCAGTACCAACTGCCCAGTTGCGCTATTTTTTGCGCTTGGCGCAGTTCGGCTTCGCTTCTGGCCAGTTCCTCTAACGTTGCAACCGAGCGCAGCAAGTAACGTAAGCGGTGTGGCAGGGTCGGCCAATTGAGCGGTTTTGGGATAAAGTCGGTCGCGCCCAATTGAAAGGCGCGATTGACCGATTCCAGGTCGTCCATGCCGGTCAGCATCACTACGGGCAACAAGCTGTTGCCGGGCATGTTTTTGATAGCTTGCAGGCAGTCGAAGCCGTTGAGGTCCGGCAACATAACGTCCAGTAATACCAGATTGGGCCGTTCGCTGGCTGCCAATGCCAAGCCTTGCTTGCCGCTAGCCGCGCAAATGACATCAAACGCTTCTCTTTGCAGAATTTCTTGCAACATCAGACGCACCATATCGTCGTCGTCTATCGCTAAAATCAGGCTGCGTGCAGGTAATCGTGCCATTATGAAAGTTTGAGTTGCGAAAGCCGCTGGAGGATTTCTTTATATTCTGTTTGCAGGCATTCGGCAACCCGGCTATCGAATTGCAAAGTGTTGTTCCGTGCCGCATTTTCAAGCGCACGAGCCTGTTCCGCCAAGTTTAGTGCGCCAATGTTGGCGGCGGCCGATTTTAAACTATGCGCGGCATGCCGCACTGTTTCCGTATTGCGGTCCAGCAGGCCGGAGCGGAGTATCGCGATATGTTGCTCGGCATTCGTCCCAAACAAGGCCAATACATCCTCGACCAGCGCGCTGCCGCCAATTTCCCGTAAGGTATTCAGCGCGGACGGGTCGAGGGTTGCGTCAATCGATTTAATCTCGGGTGCGGGTTTATTGATGGTTGCTGTGGGTAGCGGGGCTACCAATGCCTGGATTTTGTCTTGCAAGGTTTTTTGTAAAAACGGTTTACTAAGATAATCATCCATGCCGGACTGCAAACAGCGTTCGCGATCACCTTCCATGGCGTTGGCGGTGAGGGCGATGATGGGGATTCGAGGCAAATTGCGGTTGCTTTCCCGATTGCGGATGTGTTGGGTTGCGGTGTAACCATCCATGACAGGCATCATGCAATCCATCAGGATTAGATCGACAGGCTCGCGGCTGATAATGTCCAGCACTTCCCGGCCGTTATTCGCCAGCGACAGGGTGTAGCCTAGCTGGCGCAACATGGCGCTGCACACTTTCTGGTTAACCGGATTGTCCTCGGCCAGCAGGATTCGAATTGTTCTAGGGGCCGAGGCCGGCACACTGATAGATTGCGGTTTTTGCGACATTAACCCGAGCAGCGCATCTTGCAGGGTGCGCCTGTGTATAGGCTTGTGGAGGTAGAGGTCGCAGGCGCTGCCGCGAATCTTAGCTAATACGTCTTCGTCGTTGCTGGAGGTGATGATGACGATGCGGATACTGGCAAATCGCCAGTCGATACGAATTCGTTGGGTTAATTCGACGCCGTTCATGCCTAGCATTTTCATGTCCAGCACGGCAATGTCGAAAAATAGACCCAAGTGTGCCGACTGATCGAGAATCTCCAGGGCATGTGCGCCATTTTTGGCGACGCGGGTAAACATCCCAAAATCGGTCAAGTGATTTTCCAGGATTTTCGCATTGGTGGCGTTATCTTCCACCAGTAAGACCTGTTTGCCTTGCAGATCGTTGCCGGGCAAGGTCGCGGGCAGGGCTTCGTTAGCTTGGCGGAGCGGGATGTGTAGGGTGAATACCGAGCCGCTGTTCGCGCTGCTTTGCACCTGGATATTGCCGCCCATCAATTCGCTCAGTTCCTTGCTGATCGCCAATCCCAGGCCGGTGCCGCCGTATTTGCGGGTCGTGGAGCCGTCGGCTTGACTGAAGGATTTGAATAAACGGGCTTGGGTGTCCGGGGGGATGCCGATGCCGGTATCGCTGATGCAAAACTCCAGACACATGCTGTCGGCCGACTGGCAGCGATCCGGGGCGGCAACGTTGACCTGCATTTTCACCGAGCCGGCTTCGGTAAATTTGATGGCGTTGGATAACAAGTTGGTAAGTATTTGCCGTAAGCGATAAGGATCGCCTCTCACGTCGCGCGGCACCCGGTTGTCGACGGTACAAACCAGTTCGATATTTTTGCTGCTGGCGCGTTCGAAGAATAAGGCTGCGAGTTGGTCGGTGATATTGATCAAGTTAAAATCGATTTCCTCCAGCTCCAGTTTGCCAGCTTCGATTTTTGAAAAATCCAGAATGTCGTTGATTACTGTCAACAGTGAATCGGCGGAACTGAACACGGTTTCCGCGTATTGGCGTTGCGTGGTGTCCAGGTCAGTGCCCAACAGTAATTCGGTCATGCCCAGCACACCGTTCATCGGTGTGCGGATTTCGTGGCTCATGGTTGCCAGAAATTGCGACTTGGCGATATTGGCGGCTTGGGCATCGACGACGGCCTGACGCAGGTCGGCGGTGCGTAGATCGACTTGTTTTTCCAGGTTGCCGCGCTGATTTTCCAGTTCGGCATCGCGTTGTTGTACCCGCTCTATCATCTGGTTGAAGCTTCTTACCAATTCGCCGATTTCGTCCTCGCCTTCGCCTTGGGCGCGTACCATGTAGTTGTTGTCCCTGGATACCTGTTTGGCCAAGGACGACAAACGGATCAGCGGCGCGGCAATCGATTCCGCGAGGCGTCGTCCGAAAAATACCGCCAGAATAAACGACACCACCATCACCAAAAAAATTTGGCCCAGACTAATAATCACCATACGCCACATGGGCTTTAAGTCGAGCTGCAAGCGCAAGGTGCCGATCACGTCGCCGTTATCGTCCGGTAAGGGGTTCAAAATTACCTGGCTCAATATCCGCAGGCCCTGATTGCGTTGTTGTTGTTCCGCATCGCCCAAGGTGGCGGGGAAACTGTCCGGTGCGGCCTTGGCGGGGTAATGGGCGAAAATTTCGCCGTCGTTTTTGTAGAGCTGCGCGGAGATGATTTCGGATTTGCCGCGTAATGTTGCCAGAATCTCGGTGCCGGTTTTGGTGTCGCCAAACAGCAGCGCGGCGTTGGCATTAAAACCGATCATTTTGCCGAGCGAACGCACCTCCATTGACAGTTCTCGCCGCTCCTGCCAGATATGCGTCATGCTGGTAATTAACAAGGTAAACAGCAGAGCCAATGCCAAGGTGATGGCTTGCAAGCGTTGCAGCTTGTAGGTCATCGGCAGATTGGCCAGTTTGTCGCGAATCATGGGTGGCGTTGAGATGTCGTCTGCATGCGGGCTTATTTACCGGCCAAAATGTTTTTAGCCAGTTTCAGCAGCTGGGCGCTGATTCGCGTGTTGCCGGCATTGGCGGTTTCTAAGTTAATCTCAAAGCTGAGCCGATTGCCGTCCTGAATCAAACCTATGGTGCCGCCCTGGTTGATAAACCCTGATTTGTCGCTGACGCTGACCACCGGCGAGCCTTTTAATTCGCGTGCATAATCGCCCGGATTGTCGGCGGTATCGATAAAGATCAGATGGCAGGACTTCAAATCTTTGGCTGCTATATTGCGGACGATATCCAAGGGCTTGCCGTTCACCGTTTTGCCTTCCAACATCAACAAATGGTCGCCGAAATCGGTATGACTGCTCAGGCACAAGGTATAACGATTCGGCGCGGTTGCCGACTCCGGCCATTCGATAAACTTAAAGAAATTATATAAAAACGCCACTTTCACCGCCGCTTCGCTGGCCGCTTCGGCTTGGCACAAATGGCCGCTAAGCAGTAAGGGTAGCAACAGCATTTTGCTGAGTAGCGCGATAGGCGCGAATCTTGGTTTTTCCGCAGGGCGCCGGCACGACGCATCGCAGCCGCAATTTCGGCACGATCCGCACAATCTTGCATAACGATGGCGCAAGATTCGCTTCATATTCGACACCTGTTCTTTGCTATATGCATAGTGTCGGGTCGCTTAAAAGTCCCAGCGCAAGGTGCCGTATACCTCGCGTTGCACGGCTGTGGCGGTGGAAAACATATCCGAGCCGTATTCGAAATGACTGCTATTCAGCAAATTTCGGCCCACTAGCGCTAGTTCCACGCCCGCGCCCAAATCCCATCCCAAACGTGCATCGAGGTCCTGATAGGCTCTGGACTGATCGCCGTTTAGACCGGTCGCGTCGGAATAGCGCCAATTCAGATCCAGCTTGAGTTGTGGGGAGAATTGGTACATAGACCAGAGCATGGCTTTGTGGGCCGGGTAGCTGTCTCCCGATATAAGGCTAGTGTTTGTCGGTGCCAGCGGGGATAGGCGAAAGCGTTCTTCTTCGTGGCTATAAGTGGCGCGCAGTTTCCAATCTTCAGTCGCTTGCCAATCCAGACTGATTTCCCCACCGTATACTTGCACATGCCCGTAGTTGTTGTAATCCAGGGTCTGTAGCAAGTAGCCGGCGAACCTTTGGATGTTAGGCGTCAAACTGACGTAATCGTCGTAGCTGTAATGATACAAGGCTATATCAGTGCTCAATTGGCGACTGATTTGGCCGCGCCAGCCCAGTTCGAAGCCGAGCATTTTCTCGGCGGTTAAATCGGGGTTGCCGTTTAGACTGCGCAGTACAGGCACGGTATTGCCGCGTATCGTGTATGGCTGGGTTTGCAGACCGTAGGAAATGTTCTGCTCGACCCAATTGGGCGTGCGTACCGAGCGGGATACCGAACCCCAGAACGAATGCTTTTCGTCGGGCGTCCACAGCAAGCGCGCGTTTGGCTGCACTTCGAATTGTGTGACCGGGTTGTGTTCCAGCTTACTGCCCAAGGTCAAATGCCAACGCTCAGGTACCAAGGTGATATCGTCCTGTGCAAACAGGCTGTAGATACGGTCGGTTCGATTGTTGGCATTCATCGAGATTTGCGGGCTATCCTGAAAGTTATTCAGGTTATATCGGACGCCAGCGCCCCAAACCAACATATGGCTATCGTTTAGCTTGTAGTTATGCTGAAAATCGACGTCGATATTGTCGATTTGATATTCGGAATCCAGGTAGGGCGATTTCCGGCTGTGTCTGTCCCAATACATGCGCAATACGGTATTGGAGTCCGTGCTTTGATGTTGTTCCCAGCGCCCTTGAATGTAGTGGCCGGAGAATAATTGATCGGTGGGTAAGGTGCGCGAGTAGGGCGGCGCGAGCACCGGCGTCAGCTGGGATGTCAGCGAGGGGAATTGTTGCAGTGCGCCATTGCTCTCGCCGAGAAACGCATCGCCTTGCAGACTTAGTTTATTGGTAAAGTCGATGGCTTTATCGTAACGAAAACCGATTTTGCTCATCTCGCCTTCATCGCCGGCCTTAGCGCTGCTGCCCTGGGTTTTTGAGTCGCTGTAGTTAGCGTAGCGGCCGTAGACTTTTAGATAGGCGTCGCCGCCTAAATCGGCGCCGTAGCGCAGACCGCCGCCGTAGCGTTGGGTGCCGACATGGCTGGATAGCAAACCGCCTTGCGTGTCTTTGGCCGATTTAGTGATGATGTTGATGACGCCGTTGACCGCATTGGCGCCCCACAAGCTGGCACCCGGACCGCGGATGACCTCGATGCGCTCGATGTCTTCCATCATCACATCTTGTTGATCCCACCATACTCCGGAAAATAGCGGGTTATAAACGCTGCGGCCATCTACCAAAACCAGTAATTTGTTGACAAACTGGCTGCTGAAGCCGCGCATCGATACGGCCCATTTATTGCCGTCAACTTTAGCGACATGCATGCCCGGCACCACGCGCAACGCTTCCGGAATAGTGGTGGCGCCGGTACGGCGGATTTCGTCGCTGCTCAGTACGAATAGGGCGGCGGGTACGTGTTTGACATCGGTGGGGACTTTCATCACCGAGGTCACATCGAGATTCATTAATTGCTCGACGCTGAGGCCGGTCAAATCCGGTAAATTGTCGCGTTCAGGCTCTTGATTGGCGGCGTGTGAGGAGGGTTGTCCCAAACACAAAAGTGCTCCCAGGCCAATGGCCCAAGCTTTCGGTCGATAAAACGCCTTTTTCATATGATCGGCCCTTCTAAAACGTCAACTGTAGTTTCAAGCGAAATTCCCTGCCGTTCATTTGTAACAGGTCGAAACGGTCGCTGTTGATCAGCATTTCATAATGGCTGTCGAAGAGGTTATAAACCCCAAAGGACACATCCAGACCACGCAGCAAACGATCCGTGCTCAAATTCAGATTGACCAAATTGTAGGCATCGGCTTCGCCGCCCTGGAATGTTTTGCGGTCGCCAATGTAAATATTCTCGATACCGAGTCGGACAAAATCGTCGAACAAAGGCTCAGCATAGTGTAATTTGAAAATATTTTGCGGCGAACCGGTTGCCCACACCCCGTGTTTCCCTTCGTTGGTAAACAGGCTGTAGGTGTACGAGGCTTTGAACATTCTGCCGCTGTCCCAACGTTTTTCCGCTTCCCATTCCGCACCGTAGGCATGATATTTGCCGACGTTATCCAGCAGCGCCGTATCGGGGTTGGCTTTCAATAACTCGGTGATGTCGTTGTAAAACAAGGAAACCAGCAGTTTCAGCCCGGTATTCGAATGCCATTCCGTAATCGCTTCATAGCTTCTGATTTGCTCTTCATGCAGTTCAGGACTGACGCCGTAATAATATGGGTTGTAATCCAGATTCCAGGCATGCGGGGCACGAAATGTCGAGCTGTACAACAGCTTGAAGGTGGTGTTCTCCAGCGGGTTCCATATCAAGCCCAGACGCGGATTAAGTTGCAGGCGCTTGAGCATGTGAGTCTGATCCAGGCGCAGCCCGGCGCTGAAAACCAAATTTTCCCGTAACTGGATGTCGTCTTGAGCATAGAGTTCAACGCGGTGGCCGCTGAGGTCACTGTCTTGGTAAATCTGATAAGGCTCGGTAACATAGCCGAATTGGCGTTGGGTTTGGTCATATTGATATTCCAAGCCGAAAAGTAGTCTATGTCCGTCGAATACGCTAGTGGTTAGTTGCGCTTCGCCGCCCCACCAGCGGCCGCTGGTTTGGTCGTGATAAATGTAATTACCAACGTCATTGAACGGGTCTTCGGCCATGTAATCGTAGCCTTGGTAAAAGCCCTTGGCCATGAACGAGGTCTTCGCACTCAGGGCTTTTTCATATTTCAGATTGGTGAAAAATTGTCTGTCGTAAGTATGCGAGGTGGGATCGTTGAAAACGGCGCCGAAAGCCGCGGTCGGCACCCGTTTGTATCGATCGACAAAACCGCCGCTGAGGGTGAATTCTTCGAACTGCATGCGTCCGAACAAGCGGTCAGCCCGCTCGGTATCCATGTTATGTGCGATACCGTTGTTGGTACTGGGGTCGTCGAAAGCCGGGAAATATAAATCTTCCACACCCTGGCTATCGTAATGTGATGCCGACACCAGCACATCGGTGCCGTTATCGAATTGCTTGCCATAACTGACACGGCCTTTATAGGTGTCGAAACTACCCACTTCGCCGGTCATTTGCGCGCCGTTCACAGCTTTACCTTTCTTGGTCACGACGTTGATCAAGCCCAAAAACGCGTTGGCACCGTAAATAGTGGAACCGGAGCCGGGGATAAATTCGATGCGCTCAACCAAATCCATATCCAGCATGAATTCCTGGCCGATATTGCCGGAGTCGAAGATATTTTCGTTCATGCGTTGGCCGTCGATCATGAACAACACGCGGGAGTTATAGTCGCCGGACTGAATGAAGCCGCGCACGCCGACGAAACTATAGTTGCGATCATTGCTGGTAAACAAGCCGCGCATGCTGTTCAGCGCCTCCGCCAACGTGCGCCAGCCGAACGTGCGAATGTCGTTTGCCGTTAAAATCGAAACCGAACTAGGGGCTTGACTGGCTTTTTGACCGAGCCTGGAGGCGCTGATGATTTCCACATTCAGCAACTGCTCGATAGACATCTCGGTTAAATCTTCAGGCGCCGCGCTGACCGCCTGCGCGGTAGCGAAAGGCATCAACAATATACCGAGGACGATCAGTGCGCGCATTGAAAGTCTTGTCTAATGGATAGCAGGGACATAAATAATGATAAGACTCGGCTTGGTGCGTACGATCTATCGATTAACGCGGAAAACAAAAGCGATTATTTTACAATAGATTACGGATATTCAGCCTAGTTTGATTTTTATTCTGGCGTTTTTTGACAGGAATCTATCCAAGATACTCGAAAAGATCGGCTGATTGGCTAAAAAATCGTGGGAACAGTTTATTAGCGAAGTGACATTTGTAAGCTCCTATCCCTTAGCGTCCAACAGGTTTTCGCAGCAAACTGGAGAAAACCTGTGGCATCGCAAAATCGCTTCAAGTCAAGCGGATCTGGTGTTCCCACCCATTAGTAGAGGCTAAGAAGGACACCCTTCCATTTTATAAATGAAGTAACCCTGCCGATTTATGGTTTCAATCACGTCAACCGGCGCTTGTTGAGTGTGGCAAAAACGACATTCCTTGCTGGATACCACCGCGTCGGTTTCGCCGATTGACGTCAACCACCGCTTGGCATACCGAATAGCTTGATCACTATCTTTGCTGGCGGTGAATACATCAAAGTGCATGATGTGGTTATCGCGGGCTTTAACATAGGTATCGTAAACGTGGATTTCCATCAAAAACTCCTGGGTGAAAAAAATAAAAATTGGCTCATGCCATAAAACAAGCGGCCATATGGAAAGCTGTGCATACACATGTCAATCCCTGACGGTTTGACCTTGGGAATTGCCCGACAAGGTCATGGCAAATATGCCGGGATGACGGATTTACATCCGTCATCGTCAGAGATCCGCGAAACCGTTCCCCTTGGGGTGAAAACGCCTCTAAGGACTCGGTAAAATTCTATACTAATATCGATTCGATATAAAATGCTTTTCATTATTCTTATCCAGCTACTCGCAAATGCCTCATCGGATTCAGCGGCGCTCTGAACCAATACATGGTCAAGGAATCGGACAAGTCTTACTTGAGTATTTGTACATTCAGCAAATAGCGGGTGGTTTTTGCTCGGACGGAAACCGTGCTGCCACTCCAGGATTGCTTCGAATAACCAAAGCCACAAATAGGTTAAAACTGACAAGCCAATGTAAAACTGCTATTTCAATCCTTACGGCGCTTGTTTGTTCAAGTTATTCCCCGCCCATTTGCGCTCAAGACACGCTTAAACAACACAGCAAAAATCTCCAAAATTGCATAGGCAACTAGCGTCAAGGCTTAAAGCGGCAGTTGGAACGCGTTCGCAACGCGGCGAGTAGGAGTGTGGATATGACGGATATGACCTAGCGCTTTTCCGTGCCTCGCAATTAGCGCCATTATTCGAAGCCGGAGACTATGTACCCAGATTAGCCCGTCAGCTGCAAGAAGGGCGGGATTTGCTTTGACGACGAGGCTAATTGCCATTCTCGCAAGCTTCGCGGAACCGTGCGCAAGTTGTTGAACAAATCACGCAAGGCATTTGTTTAATGCGGGCAACCTATTTGGCTTGCGTGCAAGTCATTGAGGCTTGCGGTTTAGGCTCTTGGCCTTGCGCATAAGCCATTTAGGCTTGCGCTTATGGCAAATAGCCTTGCCCGCAAGGCTATTTACGTTGCGGGCAAGGCATTTAGAATGGCGAGCAGCTCTTTTAAGCGAGCGGCTATTGCAAAAAGGCTTGCGAGCTATCCTTTCATCTAATCCGCCGTTGGATGGAGGTTAGCTGGCAAGCCGGAAAGCCTTGCCAGGGAGCTATTTTGCTTATAGTGCTTAGCCGGCCGGTTGGGTGGCTTGGGTTTTTGCCTTGGCACCGCGATTAAATCGCACAGACATCGCCTGCCGCAGCGTTTCCAAGCCTGCGCCTTTGCCGGCGATTTTCAACGAGGCGTAAGCATCCAGGCTAAAACTATAAATATCGCTGCCCAGCGCCATGTCGGTATCTTCGCCTCGGCTCAATAAATCGCGCAGGCGATGTAAGCGAGGGCGGAGTTTGTCGAGAGTCACCAAATCGGCTTGCGCTTCGATGACATCGAGACCGGGCGGAATGGCATGAGTATTTTGGGTGGCCACCGTCAGCGTTTGGCGGCAGAACGCTTCGGTTTTGTCACCCATCTTCAGGATGGTGCGGCGCTCTTCTGGGGTTAAGACGAGGAAGCCGGCGAAGCGGTCTTCCAAGGTCTTTAGAGCGGCGTCTATGTCGGCGAGATCATTATCGGAAAGGGTTAAAGAAATCAGATGTTGACTCATGTTTATCTCCTTTTGGCGTTTGTGATACTGCGGAGGATGGGGTGTGGTCCGCAGATGAAAAGCGTAGGCTATTTTTAGATGTGCGCGTGATTATATTTACTAGGGCTTGAGCTGTTTCTGGTTGTTTCTGGTTTCCAAGCTCTGGCTTGGAAACTCAATCTTGGAAGCTATTGCTTCCCGGCAAATACAGACAACTGGAGCTTGGCAACCAGTTGAATTCGGCTTAATAGCCTTTGTTCGATTTTGACGATATATTGCTTGTATAAAAAATGGTTTGCTCAGTGCGACTCCAAGCGTCGTTTAAATTGGCTTGTAATGGCTAGCGGCAAATGAAAACTAGCGGAAGCACAGGTGGGTTACCCCAGAAGACTTTATAAAACGATTCGGAGAATTTCTATGGACGATAAGCTGAATTTAGCGGAAGTGATACAAGAACTAAGGCAGAGTCTGGCGACTGCCTCTACACAAGGGGCGGCGGAAACCATCCGCTTCAACGTCAATAGCGTAGAAGTGGAATTGCAAATGGTGGTCGAAAAATCGGTGGGTGGAAAAGCTGGCGGTAAATTCAATTTCTGGGTGTTGGGCGCTATCGACGCCGAGGCATCGGCTGGTTACAAAAGCGCCGCGACGCACAAGATTAAATTGAGCTTGCAGCCGGTTGATGTAAAGAATCCCGATCCGCAGACGGGATTGCCCAGCACAATCAAGCTAAAAGGCGGGCTGCAAGGTGGTAGTTAATGGAGCCAAAATGGATTGCTAAAATTAATAACCAAGGGGATATTGGTACCGCGTATCCGATCGGCCCTAATTTACTTCTGACGGCTGGGCATGTTGTCCAAAACGTCAAATGGCATGACGGAGGAAGCGTTTCAGTCGAATGGCCGGACTTGAAAGACAGTAATAACAGGTCATTAACAGCGGTTGCCCGCAATATCGCATTTGACGGCAAACTGCTGGTGGATGACAAACCCATAAATTGCGATCTGGTTGTGCTTGATTGTCAGTTACCAAAAGCAATCCATCAAAAATCAGTGTCATGGATGATATTTAGCCAGAAATTTGCCGAAGCCAGGACAGGGTGGAAAGCAGCAGGTTATCCAAACGTAAATAGTAATAACCTGGAAACTGCTACAGGTCTATTTAGTGCTGATTTGGAAAAGCCGGTAATTAAATTAACTTTGGATGACACCATTGACCCAACTGTTGCTCGTGCCAACGTTATGCCGAACGGCTGGGGTGGTATGTCGGGCGCGCCGGTGTTTGATATTGCCAGTGGGAAAATTCAGGCTGTCATCACCGAGCATAACCTTTGGATGGAAAAACAACTTGTTGGCGTATCCATTCCTTGGTTAATCCGTAATAGTGCAACTTTTCGCCAAATCCTAGGCATAAAAACGGTTGGGCTACCAGCGTTAAACGTTCATGAGCGTATTTGTAAGCATTTAGAGCCCATGCAAAAATCGATGCTGTTTCAAACGCTTGTCGAGCAGTTTCTCCCGCCTGGTTTGCAAGCATTGCCTGAGAATGTCGTTAAAGAATTGCTAAAAGCCAGTGAAGGCAATCAAATAGCTTTTCTGGAGCAATTTAGGCTAGCCGTCGAATCATCTTTAGAAAAAGACCGGCAAGATGCCGGAGTCGCTTTAAATCTATTTTTGCTGTTGCTAAGTTTGACCGATACCGGAAGCTTTACCGCTACCCTGTCGCGTCAGCACGATTTGCCGGTCCGTACACGTATGGCGGCAGAAATATATTTAGCCTCGGTTTATGGTCTGGTACCCGATTTGACCCTGAATAAGCAAAAGATAACCGACGTGAAGAATGCCGTGGTTGGACGTCATGCCGTTGAAAGCGGATTTATGCGGGAAGTAGGCTGGCAACCCGATAAAAATGCCGCCGAGTTAGCCCATGTCGTCAACATCGCAGTTAATAAGGTTTATCGTAAACTCCATAGCAACGAGCCCGATGCCCCTCTCGATGAGTTTGACTTAGAAGAGCTAAACCACACGCTTAAAACCCGCAGAAAGGGTGCTAAACCAGAATTGATTCGTTTAGAAGTAGATTCTTCGGAGGACCTTGCGGCAATGCATCCATTACATAACCCCGATGTTTGCAAAGCGCTCAACGACTGTTTGTCCGAACTGCCGATAGTGCGCTACGGTAAAGGTGTCGGTAACAACGAAGCGCACCTGCGTGCGCAGGTGAACGAATTTTTCCGCATAATCCAAAAATACATGGATGATCTATGACCACTACGCTCAAATATTTTCAACCTCAGGAAGTGATCGAATATCCCGATTGCGGCTCCTGGGGGCAAGGCAAATACCTGCTGGATAAAGCTTCGGCTTATGCCTTGGAAATGGCTTTGGCGACCAAGCGGCCATTGCTGGTCAAAGGTGATCCGGGCTTGGGTAAGAGTTATCTGGCGCGAGCGGCGGCGGCCAAACTGAAGCGTAAATTTATCGCCGAAGTGATTAATATCAACACCGAAGGCCAGGATTTGCTTTGGCGTTATGACCCGGTGGCCCGACTCAACGATGCCCACGCCGGCATTAAAGACGACGACAAACTCAACCCCAAACACTATCTCAATCCTGGGGTGCTGTGGTGGGCATTCGGCTGGAACAGTGCTGCCAGCCAGTACAACGATGTATGCCGGCATAAAATTTATTGCCCACAAACCTCTAACGACGGTGCCCTGGAAAACGGTATCGTGTTACTAATCGACGAAATTGACAAAGCAGAGCCGTCGCTGCCCAACGCGCTATTAGAAGTTCTGGGCAACGGCGGGTTCGAAGTGCCGTTGCTCGGTGAAACCATCGGTAAAAATTCGGCGGCGGACAGCAAGCAGGCTTTAACGCCGCCCTTGGTCATCATCACCAGCAACGACGAGCGCGAATTACCGGCTGCCTTTATCCGGCGCTGTTTGGTGTTGCACTTACATATTGACGAAGATGTGGAAGGCTGGTTGTTGGAAAGAGCCAACGTACATTACGACGACTACCAATGCAGCGAGACGGTCAAACGCTTGGCGGCCCGGCAATTGATTGCTGACCGCCAGGAAGCCGAACGCCACGGCACCGTTAAAGCCGGGCTCGCCGAATACCTGGATTTGTTGGCGGCGCTCGATGAAATGACCGACCGGTGTTTACAAGACAAAGACCGGGATGACCACCAGGAAAGTCTGCTGGCCGATATTCAACATTTTGTGTTGCGCAAAGCCTTGTAATGCCGGTTAGCAATTTAACCAGCCGTGCCGATTTATTGCGCTGGACCAGACGTTGCCAAACTCAGGAGGAGAAACGCCTGAGTGGCTTGATTTTGGGCTACGAATTGCGGGAGGCGTTGGAATTCAAAAATCCCGGTAAATCCGAAGCCCTCGATGGCGACATAACACCACCACCTCCGAACCCGTTGCCCGAAGTCAAAGTACAACGTCCGCCGGAACAGTTTTATGCCTTGGCGCATCGCTATCAATACGCGAATCCGGATGAAGTCGAAGCAGGTTTGTCTCCCGCATTGCGGGGCGTGGAACCGTTATCCGAAGCCGATTTACAGCCTTTCGAAACCGGCGATCCCATTCCTCATCAAGCCATTATTGCCGACGCCCGCCTTAATGATTTTTTGCGCCTTAATCTAAGCCATGTTTGCGGTCGAAAGCTCGACGTGCCGCGCTTGGTCAGGCACATCGCCCGTCTGCAAACCTTATATCAACTGCCACGCAGGCCCAGGGTGGTACCGGCTGGGCGGATTTACCTGATTCTAGACCTGAATAAACGCATGCTGCCGTTTTGGCAGGATGCCCACTTGCTCTGCGAACGCATTGTCCGCCAATATGGCCGCAACGGCCTGGAAATTCGGGTGATCGACGACAACCCGCAAGGCGACTACTGGGACTGGTTCGATGATACTCAGCAGACCCAACCTTGGCGAAATCTGAGCGCGCAAAGTGTGGTGTTGATCGTTAGCGATCTGGGACAACTCGCCGGCCAAGACAGCTCGATACGGCAAAATTGGCAAAGGTTTTTGCAGCAATTACAACGCCAAAACATCAGCCCGTTGATACTGGCACCGCTATCGCCCGCGCAACAAGACCCGGCGGTCACTCAATCGGTGCGGCAGTTATTGTGGAATAAACATAGTAGCCTGAAACCGCAAAAGCCCGATCCCGACCAGGCTGCCCATGCAGCCAAAGTTCGCCGGGTCTTAGCATTTCTGTCAGTGGCCGTGCATGTCGAGCCGGAATTGCTGCGCGCCATCCTCGGTTGTTTACCCGCCGAGCAAGCAGACAGCGGCATAGAAGCGGCAGTATGTTTGCATGCCGATATACAGTGGGGCTACAACGCGATTAGTGTGCGACCGGAGTGCCGCGCAGAGTATCAATCCCTGTTTAAACAACAGTCGGCTGAATTGCAGTATCAAGTGTTAGCGTTAATTAAACGCCATCATATTGGCCAATTTCCGGCGGTGTGGGCGGAAGAAGTGCTTAATGCACAGCCGCTGGTGAGTTTTTCATTACAGGCATTAGCCGACGTTGAGCAGGCGGAGACTTTTATGTTGCGTTTTGCTAATGGTCTGGCCGGGTCGTATGCGCCAGAAGGCATGACCCAATTTGCGCGCCGACATTTAAGTCGTCTGGGTGCCGAGGCTACCCGTAATTACTCGGCAAGCTACACCAGCACGCTTTACGGATTGGCCTATCGGGAACAGTTGCGTGCGGGTGCGCCGGTGCCGGAACAATACGATGCCGCCACTGTGCAAGCCGCAATTGCCCAGCGTACTGCGTTACGTCATTACTCCATTTGGCAGTACGGCGAGACTTTGTGTTTAGCAACGGCTGGCATGTCGCCGGCCGCGATTGGCGGCGTAAAATTGGCCGACTTCGAATCCGTCCATGACACTCTAACGCTGAGCGTAACTGAGGTCATAGAAGGTCGGATGCGTATCAACAACATGACTATTCGTTTGCCCGAAGATAGTGAAACGGCCAAAGCTTTATACTGCTTGCAAGGACAAACGTTTACCTTAGACACCGGCAGTATTCGGCTAACCTTCTCACCTTTTCGTAAGCCCAGTTGGGCGGCAAGTATCGCCCGAGAAGCGACAGGACTGTTCGTGAATCTTATTTTTGCCGCTAGAAATTACCGGTTTATATTGCAAGCAGGCAAGGGCTACCAGCCCGGTATCTATCCCCATGTCCCGAGTCCGTTCGATCCATTTCCGGCGTTGTTTGTTCAAGAGCACACTGAAACTCATCCACCAGCTTATGACCGCTTAACTGTGCTCGTAGACCTGCGCTGGGAGCCGCAATTCGCCAATACCGGGGAGCTTGGTTTTGATGAATACGGCCTCTACGCCGACCTCACCGTCAACCATGTCACTCAGCGTTTTCGCTGGATAGAACCAGGCAGCTTCATGATGGGGTCTCCGCTAGATGAAGCGGAACGCTTTGGCCATGAATCACAGCATCCCGTCACTTTATCGCAAGGCTTTTGGTTGGCCGACACAGCTGTAACTCAGGAATTTTGGCTGGCTGTTATGGCTTCCGAGAACCCTAGTTATTGTAAGGATCATCTGAAAAATCCAGTGGAACAGGTTAGCTGGGATGATGCACAGATTTTTATCAGTAAATTAAATCAAATCTCTCCTGGTTTAAGTGCACAACTACCTAGTGAAGCACAATGGGAATATGCCTGCCGGGCTGGAACAACTACCCCATTTTCATTTGGAGAATACATCACACCGGATCAAATCAATTACAACGGTGACTTTCCATATGTTGGTTGTGCGAAAGGGCTTTATCGGGAAAAAACGGTTCAGGTCAAATCTTTGCCTGCTAATCGTTGGGGGTTGTTCGAGATGCACGGTAACGTGTGGGAATGGTGTCAGGATAGCTGGCAAGAAAATCACGGAATGATTTCAATTGAGGAAGTGACTGGCTTCGAGGACATGGAAAGCCCTCGTGTGCTGCGAGGGGGGGCATGGGATAGTTATGGCAGATTCATGCGTTCTGCTAGTCGCTCTCACTACGAACCAGATTTTCGAGATGACAGTATAGGTTTTCGTCTAGCACTTGGTCGCTCCAATTCCAAGCGATGCCTAATGCCATCGGTTGAGTCAACAAACAATACCAAAGTATCGATATCAAATCCTGGCCTTATGGAAAAATATGCTGACTGGCTTAGATCAGGTCTATTGAAAAGAAAACGACGCCAAATTGGCAAAATAAAATGATATGGGTATTTTAGTGTACCGCTACCAAGTATGTCGTAGTTTCCCGACGCACGTGGGAAAGCCGTTACTATAGAAGTTCCTGCGTTTCCAGCCAACGTGCATAATCGCCATGACTAACCGCAATACCTTATCTCCGCCTATGTTTCCCTGTCCCTGGGCCTGCGAATGGGGCGAGGATGCTTACGGCTTATGGCAGACCTTGTGCTATAGCGGTGTGCGACAGGTGTTTCGCTGGATAGAGCCGGGTACGTTTTTGATGGGTTCGCCGAATGATGAACCGGAGCGGGAGTGGCAGGGCGATGGAGAGGGATCGGAAACTCAGCGCCCGGTGACCTTGAGCCAAGGTTTCTGGCTGGCGGACACCACTGTCACTCAGGCCTTCTGGCTGGCGGTGCTGGGCGGTGAGAATCCGAGCCGTTTTCAGGGCAGTCCGGAACATCCGGTCGAGCAAGTCAGCTGGGACGATGCCCAGCGTTTTATCGAAGTCTTGAATTCGGATGTTTCCGGCCTGAGCGCGCAATTGCCCAGCGAAGCACAATGGGAATACGCCTGCCGGGCCGGCACCTCGACGCCGTTTTCCTTTGGTAATAACATCAGCCCGAAACAGGTCAATTACAATGGCAAATATCCTTATGCCGGCGCGGAAAAGAGTGTTTATCGGGAAAACACCGTAGCGGTGAAATCCTTGCTGGCCAACCCTTGGGGTTTATTCGAAATGCACGGCAATGTCTGGGAATGGTGTCAGGATGGCTGGCGACAGAATTTGGGAACAGCGCCTGTTATCGATCCGCTGAACAGCGCTGCGGAAGCACGGGTGCTGCGCGGTGGCTCGTGGTATGGCGGCGGTAAGGACGTGCGTTCAGCTATCCGGGGCCGCAGCTATCCGGGTTTTCCCAGCCTTCATTTCAGTTTTCGTCTTGCTCTAGGTCATGCTGAGCTTAGGCCCGGTTTGGCGGGCGGGGCCGGGTAAACCAACGCTATGTCGGGGTGGTGCTGGCAAGGTTGGGGCGCGCTGCCTTTTCTGTGCCAAGTCCGTATAATCGGCGCTTTTTTACATCACGCTCCGATGTCTGCTTCCGAAACCCTAAAACAACTCGCCAAAAATCTCCACAACTGCATGGGCACCGACCGCCACGGCTTGAAGCGGCAACTGGATCGCTTGCGCAGCGAGTCGAGTAAGGGCAAGGATGTAAGCGGGGCCTTACAGCAAGTGGCGGACAAGATCGAGCGTTCGGTCGGGCGTTGCAATCAGCGCCGCGCGTCGGTGCCGGTGATTAATTACCCGGACTTGCCGGTCAGCGGCAAGAAGGACGAGATTGCCGGGTTAATCCGCAGTAATCAAGTCACTATCGTCTGCGGCGAGACCGGTTCCGGTAAGACCACGCAGTTGCCGAAGATTTGCTTGGAAATAGGGCGTGGCTTAACTGGTTTGATCGGTCACACCCAGCCGCGCCGAATTGCCGCTCGCACCGTCGCCGACCGCATCGCCGAGGAACTGGGTCAGCCCATCGGTCAGGCGGTAGGTTATAAGGTGCGGTTTCACGACCAAACGCATCCCAATTCACTGGTCAAACTGATGACCGACGGCATCCTGCTCGCCGAGTCGCAGAACGATCCCTATTTAAATCAATACGACACCATCATCATCGACGAGGCGCATGAGCGCAGCCTGAATATCGATTTTCTGATGGGTTATCTGCGCTGGTTGTTGCCGAAGCGGCCCGATTTAAAAGTGGTGATTACCTCCGCGACCATCGACCCGGAACGTTTTGCCAGGCATTTTAATGATGCGCCCATCGTCAACGTCTCCGGCCGCACCTATCCGGTGGATGTGCGCTATCGGCCCATCGAGTTAATCGAGGAAGACGACGAAACCTCCGCCGATTTGCAGCAAGCGATTCTGGATGCGGTGGACGAGTTGTATCGGGATATGCGCGGCGACATCCTGATTTTTTTGAGCGGCGAGCACGAGATTCGCGAGACCACCGAGTCCTTGCGCAAGTCGCACAATAACGCTCGCTACGATGTGTTGCCACTGTATTCCAAACTCAGCGTCAGCGAGCAGGAGCGGGTGTTCAAACCCAGCGGTAACAAACCGCGCATCGTGCTGGCGACCAACGTGGCGGAGACTTCCTTGACCGTGCAGGGTATCCGCTGCGTGATCGATTCCGGTCATGCCCGCATCAGTCGTTACAGCCACAAAAGCAAGATTCAGCGTTTACCTATCGAGCGTATTTCGCAAGCCAGCGCCAACCAAAGGGCAGGGCGCTGCGGTCGGGTGGCTGAGGGTATTTGCATCAGGTTATATTCGAAAGAGGATTATCTGGCGCGGCCGGAGTTTACCGAACCGGAGATCCTGCGCACCAATTTGTCGTCGGTGATCTTGCAGATGGCGGCCTTGAAGCTGGGCGACATCGAAGATTTTCCGTTCGTCGAGCCGCCGGACGACAAGATGATCCGCGACGGCAAGAATGCGCTGTTTGAGGTGGATGCACTGGACAAGCAAGGCCAGCTGACCGACACCGGCCGGCAATTGGCGAAGATTCCCACCGATCCTAAGCTGGCGCGGATGTTGTTGTCCGCTGCCGAATTGGCGTCGTTGACTGAAGTAGCGATCATCGTTTCGGCCTTAAGTATCCAAGACCCACGCGATAAACCCGCCGACAAAATGCCGCAAGCCGAGGCCAAGCACGCGCAGTTCAAGGCCGAGGAATCGGATTTTCTGACGCTGTTAAATCTGTGGAATACCTTTGAGGCGCAGAAAAAGCACCTGACCAACAGCAAGCTGCGCAAATACTGCCAGGACAATTTTTTGTCTTATATCCGCATGCGCGAGTGGTACGACATCCATGCGCAAATCATGCAGGTGGCACGCGGCGAGTTGAAGCTGAAGTTTAATGACAATCCGGCCAATTACGAGCAGATTCATTGCGCGCTGTTGCCGGGTTTGCTTTCTAACATCGGTTTTAGGCATGAGCAATACGAATATCTGGGCGCGCGCGGGCTAAAGTTTTTCATCTTCCCCGGTTCCGGGCAGCATAAGCTGCGGCCGAAGTGGATCATGGCCGCCGAGCAAGTCGAAACCAGCAAGGTTTACGCGCGCACCGTGGCCAGAATCGAGCCGGAATGGATCGAAGCCGCAGCGCAGCACTTGGTCAAACGCAATTATTACGACCCGCATTGGGAGAAAAACGCCGGTCGCAGCGGGGTTTACGAGCGCACGCTGTTGTACGGCTTGACCTTGCAAGCCAAGCGCAAAGTGCCTTATGAAAACGTCGATCCTAAAGCCGCGCGGGAGATGTTTATCCGCCATGCACTGGTCAATCACGATTATCACAGCAACGCGCCATTCTTTAAGGCCAACGAGGCCTTGCTGGAAGAGGTGGGCTACATTCAGCACAAGGGCCGCCGGGTCGATTTGGTGGAAGACGAGGAATGGCTTTATCAGTTTTACGATAAAAAGCTGCCGGCTGAGGTAGTTAGCGGCATTACCCTCGATCAGTGGCGCAAGAAAGTCGAACGCGATAATCCCAAGATTTTGTTTCTGACCAAAGAAGACCTGACCCGCAGCGACGATAATCAGATCAACGATTGGGACTTTCCGGACAGCAAAAAAATCGGCGATTTGACGATTGAATTGCATTACCGCTTTGAGCCGGGCCACGATGAGGATGGGGTGACGGCCATCGTGCCGGTGCATCAGCTCAATCAAATCCGCCAAGCGCCGTTCGATTGGCTGGTGCCGGGCATGCTGGAAGAAAAAGTCACCGCGTTGATCAAATCCTTACCCAAGCATCTGCGTAAGCACTTCGTGCCGGTGCCGAACACCGCCAAGGCTTGTCTGGAAATCGAGCCGGATTTTAAAGGTTCGTTGTTCGAGTGGTTGAGCGGTCGTTTGCGTAAACTGACTGGCGAATCGATACCGCTTAACGAATGGCAGCCGGATACTTTGCCGGATCATTTGAAAATGAATTTCCGGATTGTCGATGATCATGGTAGGGCCTTGGGTTATGGCCGTAATCTGGCGAAATTACAAGCGGACTATGCGACCAAGGCGGGTGATAGTTTCGATAAATTGGCGCAAGAGGAAATGAACCACACCGGCTGTATCGCCTGGGCATTTGACGACTTGCCGGAGACTTGGCAGTTTATGCAAAAAGGCCAGACCTTCATTGGCTTTCCGGCGATTGTCGATGAAGGCGACACGGTGGGGGTGAAGATACTCGACACGCAATATAAGGCCGAGTTGGCGCATTTCGACGGTTTGACCAAGTTGTTTCAATTGCAATGTCGGAAGGATGCGCAGTATTTGTTAAAAAACAGTGGCGTCCAGGCTACTTTGCAGTTGGCCTACAACCAACTGCCCAAGCACCCTTTATTGCCAGCACGGCTGGGCGGCGATTTTAAGGAAGACCTACTATTCTTAATCTTTAATAGTGTGTTTGTTGCTGATAGTAGCATCCGCAGTCAACAGCAGTTCGAAGCGGCGCTAGCGGCTAAAAAAGCTATGCTGGTCACGGTTGGGACTCAGGTGGGCAAGCATGTCACGGAAATCATGGCAAACTACCAAGCGGTCAGACAGCGGTTGAAACAACCCGGCGTCAGCCCGAGTTTGCGAGAAGACTTGGAAAAACAGCTTAGTTTACTGCTGTTTAGTGGTTTCTTGCGGTATACGCCGCTGGCGCAGATACAAGCGATTCCGCGTTATTTAAAAGCTATAGAGTGTCGTTTGGATAAGCAAAAGCCGGATTCGGCGGATATCCAAGGTCTGCACAGACTGTCGCAACGCTTTTGGCAACATGTCGAGAAGCAAATGAAGACGTTGGTACCTATGCCCGAGCGTGAACCCTTCCGCTGGAGTTTGGAGGAATTGCGCGTGTCCTTGTTTGCGCAGCAACTGAAAACGGCTTACCCGGTTTCGGTACAGCGGCTGGAGAAGACTTGGAACGAAAAATTTTAATTAGCCTCTGATTTATGTGCCCACTACTTTAGGAAGCCTAAGATGATACCCATTCGAGATTCGATACCTTGTAACATCAAGCCTTATGTGACCTGGGGCATCATGGCTATTTGCATAGCAGTGTACGTGGCGATGCTGTTTATGCCCGACGAAATGGGGCAGCACTTTGTCTACATGTACGGGATGGTGCCGATTCGGTATTCCAATCCGGATTGGGCTTATAGTTTCGGCTTGCCGCCGGATTATTATCTGTCGTTTTTTACCAATATGTTCCTGCACGGCGGTTTCGGCCATTTGCTGATGAACATGGTGTTTTTATGGATATTTGCGGACAACATCGAAGACTTGATGGGACATAAACGTTTTGTGGTGTTTTATGTCTTATGCGGGCTGTTGGCAACTTATGCGCAGTGGTATTTCTACCCAAAGATGGCGGTGCCGGTGGTGGGTGCATCGGGAGCCATTGCCGGGGTGTTGGGAGCGTATTTCTTCCGTTTCCCGCAAGCTACCGTGGTGATACTGGTGCCCATCCTGTTTTATCCGCTGTTTTTCCATGTGCCGGCGATAGCTTTTCTTGGGTTTTGGGTGATCATTCAAATCGGAGATGTGTTTACGGCAACTTTTTTAGATAACGTCGCGGTGGATTCGGCCTGGTGGGCACATCTCGGAGGTTTCGTTGCCGGAGCGTTGTTACATCCGTTTTTTATCGAAAAGAAACCCCCGGAATATCAATTCCAGTCGGATGAATAGGCGCCCAAGCCGCGGTTAAGCGGCAAAAAAGCAAGAAACGGTAGGGCTTTTATTTTATAATGCCGCGAGTTGGCTAACGGCTGAAAAGGTAACGAAAATCAAGGCCGTTGCCTGTGTTTGCAAAAGATTCTTCATTCATTCGAGACAAATAAACATGAAAAACCTTAATGTCGCATTGGTAAGACTGCTGCAGTTTGTGGTGTTCGCGCTGTTCACATTCATTGTGTTGTTGTACTTCGGTACTTTGATTTTGTTACCACTGGATATCGTGGTGCTGATTACTAAAATGCTGCATTTGATAGGTATAGGTACATTGTTCGGTGCGATTGTTGCTGTGCCAGTGGTCGCTTACATGGGTAAAATCGTCTACAGCACTCCAGGTCTGATTCAGATGATTGTTGAGAACGGCATCGATTTAGCCAACACCGGCAAACAGCGGGTTGAGGCGTTTAACAAAATTGCTGAAGCTGTTAAATAGACTGCTGAAGGCAATCGTAAAAAAGGGGCTTGCTAGCCCCTTTTTTGTGTCTGCCTGTTTGCCAAACGTCAATTAGTTTTCCCAAATATTATCTTAACTGGGTGTGAGCGGTCCGGCGGCTTGAAAAATGGATTTTGGCCCGGTAAATTCCCTTATAGCCGGCCAGACACCGGGCGTTTATCGGCTGTCGAAATTTTTTACAGCTGCCTTTTTGCAAGCAAACAAACTAGTTCAGTTGATTTTTTCGATTTCACTATATTAGCCGCTCAAACTCTGCAAATTGGCATGGTAAGTGGCTGTGGTACCCGTAAATCGGATGGTTAGCATAAATTGCTAAGTCGAGAAAATTTACACCTCACCGTTCGGTTTTCGCTTGGTTTAGTCTGCGGCTATTAAAAGTCTTTTAAGTACATAAGCTTGTGTTCTGTGTGTATGTTTTTTGCTTATATTTTAACGTAAATAAATTTGTTAAATAATCATGTAAGTATGTGTAAAGCAAGGGGAAGATTATGGACGCAAAGAAATTAGACACATCGACTAAAAGCAGAAATGACGAGCACTGCGACCATCCGTCGTTGGCCAAAGAATATGTCTCCGGCGTACCTACCGGAAACTTCGTTTGTGCACAATGCGGTCGTCATCTGACTTCAATTATCAGAACATCCAAAAAGTAAACTCTGCCGATTTCGCGCATGCCTTCACCGGTGTGCGCTTTCAGGCTCTATTCTCAAACCTTCAATCACAACTTCAGGTAAAGCAACACTTGGGCTACCGATGCTTGCCTGCTGCTTGTGTTTAATGTCTTTGAATTATGACCGGCTATCCCTGGGATGCGCGATAGGTCTGGCTGCTGGTTGCAAAAATCTTCAAACAGGCGCAATCTTGGAACTGTGGTACTACGGCTACTCAGGGCGTGTGCAGCACGTTTTTCTGATTTAGCTGTGTGAGCTTAATTCAACCCCATAAACAGCCAGTGTAGGTCAATGCGCACTGGCTTTTTTTGGACTATCCATTTTGAAGGAAAACGTTATGGCATATTGGTATCCCGACAATTCGCAGTCTATCGGCAAAACACCGTTGGTCAGGCTTAACCGCATTACTGACGGCGCTCAAGTCACCCTATTGGCTAAAGTCGAAGGGCGTAACCCCGGATATTCGGTGAAATGCCGCATCGGCGCGGCAATGATTAACGACGCGCAGCAGCGCGGCCTGCTTGGGCCTGGCAAAGAATTGATCGAGCCAACCAGCGGCAATACCGGCATTGCACTGGCATTTGTCGCTGCGGCGCGCGGCATCCCGCTAACTTTAACCATGCCGGATACGATGAGTATCGAGCGCCGCAAATTGCTGGTGGCCTATGGTGCCAAACTGGTATTGACCGAGGGCGCAAAAGGCATGAAAGGCGCTATAGCCAAGGCGGAAGAGATCGTCGCTTCCGATCCGGAGCGCTACGTACTCTTGCAGCAGTTTAAAAACCCCGCCAACCCGCAAATCCACGAACAAACCACCGGGCCGGAAATTTGGCACGACAGTGACGGTGCGGTCGATATATTTGTTTCCGGTGTCGGTACTGGCGGCACCATTACCGGTGTGTCTCGCTATATCAAACTCACGCAGTGCAAACCCATCGTTTCCATTGCCGTTGAGCCGGAAGCCAGTCCGGTGTTAAGTCAGTACCGTAGCGGCCAAGATCTGCAGCCAGGGCCGCATAAAATCCAGGGCATAGGCGCCGGATTTGTGCCCGACGTATTGGATTTGTCCATGGTTGATGCCATCGAGCAAGTCAGTAATGACGAAGCGATTGAGTATGCGCGGCGTTTGGCGCGGGAGGAAGGCTTGTTATCCGGCATTTCCTGCGGTGCGGCAGTAGCAGTGGCGGTGCGGGTGGCAAAACGGCCGGAAAATGTCGGCAAGACCATTGTGGTGGTGCTTCCGGACTCCGGTGAACGCTATTTGAGTTCCGCCTTATTCGAAGGCTTGTTCGACGCGCAGGGTGTGGCGGTCTGATTTGGCGCGCGTCGATACTGGCGTATAGGGGATAGCGGTCTGGGTTTTTGAACGTGGCAAACGCTAATTAACCCGGCCCTTAAATTTGCTGGATTCGTCATTCCCGCGAAGGCTGGGGCCATTAGACCGCTTAGTGAATCAAGCATAGCCGCTGGGCTCCCGCCTTCGCGGGAGCGACGGCATTTAAAGGAGCTTCTAAAAATTAGAATATCTCCTTCTCCCTCTGTACCCGCAAGGCATAGTTTAAGTGTCGGGTTAATAATCACCAGCGATCCCTGTAGTCATATCTCGGCATGGGCCGCTGCGGATAGCCGTAATAGTCTAACGGTGGCCGCGCAAAATAGCGCGGCGGCGGGGGCGGGTAATAGCCCATTCTCGCTGGGCTATGTCCCCTAAAATAGGGCCGGTAACCATGCCAGTGATGGTGATGATGCCGCCTATGGTGTCCATGTCCCCAGTCATCGCCATGCGCAAAAGCTGTCCCGGAACATAACACGCCGATTAACAATATCAATATAAGCCTGAACATATATCCTCCTTTGTTGGATTGTTTCAGTCGCGGCGGATTGTTCTCCTATTTGCTTAAAAACCTCTTAATTCCCTTGCGCCATCTGGAAGCAAAGCAGAACAGATCGAATACCGATCCCTCATCCCGTAAACCGTTGGCGAAAAATTGCCGAAGCGTTTCAAAACCCAGGTTTCCTGAAACCTCAATCTATTTCGAGCGACTGTAAGACATGCTGCATGGGGACCCCATCAATGCGGCCTGTGGGCAAGCCCGATAACATCGCCACATTAAAGTTTGATGAAAATGACGATTTGAATGAACCTTGCTTGTTTGCCCGGGAATAGACGCTGCACGTAACCACGGTTTTGTCTGGTTACCGAAATTGAACCGGGCGCCAGATCATCCTCGCTGGAAACTGCTTGCGCCCGCATAGTGAACGATGCAGCAAAAGGAATCCGGGCCATGACGCTTATCAACCAATCCAAAAGAATCATTGTGTATTCTCACGATACCTTCGGTCTGGGTAACATTCGCCGGATGTTGGCAATTTCTAAATCCCTGGTGGATGCCGATCCGAACGTCTCGGTACTGATTCTGTCCGGCTCCCCCATGCTGCATGCGTTCCGTATCCCCGATCGTATCGATTACATCAAATTGCCTTGTTTGTCTCGCAACGTCAAAGGCGACTACTCGGTGAAATTCCTGGATATGGAATACGAACAATTGCTCAAGCTGCGCAGCAACATCATCCTTAGCGCGGTGCTGGATTTCGATGCCGATTTGATTTTAGTGGACAAAAAGCCCTATGGCGTCAGCGACGAATTGGGTGCCGCTCTACAGCTCATGCAACGTCGCGGTCACCGCGCCAAACTGGTATTGCTGTTGCGCGACATCCTCGATAGTCCGGAAAGCACGATTCCGGTCTGGAAGAAAAACGGCTATCACGACGCCATCCAGTCGCATTACGACAAGGTATTGGTGGTCGGTTCTCCTGACATTTACGACATGCGCAAGGAATACGAATTTCCCGACGCCAGCCACGAGAAAGTCGACTTCTGCGGCTACATAGCCCGCGAACGCAGCGACAAAAAAGCCGGTGAGATTCGCGAGCAAATCGGTTGCACCAAGGAACGTCTGGTGCTGGTCACCGCAGGCGGTGGCGAAGACGGCTACCAATTGCTGCACAGTTATCTGGAAGGCCTGAATCGGCAGGATCTGGGCGACAACACCATGACCCTGATGATTTGCGGCCCGGAAATGTCGGAAAGCCGCCGCCATCAGCTTGAAGTTTTGGCGCGCAGTTGCCGGAATGTGGTGATCCAGGAGTTTAACACCGACATGATGGCTTGTATGGAAGCCGCTGATTTGGTGGTGAGCATGGGTGGTTACAACTCCACCTGCGAATTACTGACCCTACGCAAGCGAGCGATTTTGGTGCCGCGGGTCAAACCTTCCCAGGAACAATGGATACGTGCGGAACGCCTGGCGCTGCAAGGTTTGGTTCGTGCCATTCACCCCAACCAACTGACCCCAAAACTACTGATGGACACGGTCCGTGAAGAGTTGGGCCGTACCAACGTTCATCACAGCCGCTTGTATCAAATCGACATGGGTGGCTTGCCGCGTATTAGCGAATCGATCAGCGATTTACTGTATGGCAGTGCGGAAAAACCGCAAGTGCAGATCAGAGCTTCGAGCCGCAGCGTAGCAGTCGACTAACCCCTTCACCCTCGAGATAACTCCTTCGGCCTGTGTAAGGCCGACTGAACAATTTTGGATTTTATAATGCAAAACCATGGCAGCCGGGCGCAAGTCGCTTACATACTCAAAGGCTTTCCGCGCACCTCGGAAACCTTTATCACCAATGAAATCCATTTGTTGGAAACCCTCGGCCTCGAACTGTCGATTTTTTCGATCAAGCAACTCGAGGGCCAAAAGCATCACGCAGTGGTCGATGCCATCCGCGCGCCGGTGACGTATCTGCCGCAAGCCAGCGATCTGACCGGACACAGTTTTTTAACCTGGCTAAGTGAAAACCTGCCGAAATTCGCGCCCAGCCACGGCCGGCTGCTCCTCAAACGCCCGGTGGCCTACCTTGGTGGGTTGCTGGAATGTTTGGGCATGAGTCTCAAGTACCGGTCTGGCAGGCTGGAATGGCCGCGCACGGTCTTCATCAAGGAGTTCCTGCAAGCCGGCTACATCGCCGAAGCGGTGTTACAGAATCCCGCTATTAGTCATTTACATGCGCATTTCTGCCACGGCGCGACGACGATTGCGATGTTCGCCAGCCGGATCAGCGGCTTGCCATTCAGTTTTACCGCTCATGCCAAGGATATTTATTTGCGCGAACTGAATCCCGGCGACTTGCTGCAAATCAAAATGCGCCGCGCCAAATTCGCGGTGACCTGTACCGGCGCCAATCAGGAACATCTGGATGCCTGTAAGGGGAGCAATATCGATGTGCATCGGATTTATCATGGCCTGGATACTGATTTGTTTGTGCCGGAGCCGCGCGAACAAGCTTTATCTGAGCAAATCCCTACGATTTTATCGGTCGGTCGTTTGGTCGAGAAAAAGGGCTTCGACTATTTGGTGAGAGCCTGCGCGATTCTGCGCGATCGCGGCGTCAGATTTAACTGCCGCATCGTCGGCGGCGCGGACAAATACGCACAAGTTATTCAACAACTCATCGCCGATTTGGATTTACAAGACATCGTTAGCCTGCCCGGTGCAGTAACGCAGGAAGAATTGCGCGAAATTTATCAGCAAGGTAGCGTGTTCGCCCTGCCTTGTTTGGTCGTAGATAACGGCGATCGCGACGGCATTCCCAATGTCTTGGTGGAAGCAATGGCGATGGAAATGCCGGTAATCTCGACAGACATTTCCGGTATCCCGGAATTAATTCAGGACCAGGTTAACGGTTTATTGGTACCAGAAAAAAATGCCGAAGCGATGGCCGACGCGATCGAGCGCCTGCTAAGCGACCGCGACTTGCGTTTGCGCCTGGGCCAAGCCGCAAGGCAAACCGTCTGTCGGGACTTTAATTCCCGCCAAACCACGGTGGCATTAAAAAAACTCTTCGATGCCTGCCTGGAAGGCCAAACGGTGGAAACCCATGTCTGCTGTGCTGAACATTCTTAAGCAAGATGCGCGCTTCGCCTGTCTGGCGGCGCCGTATTGCACCATGACGCCGGTGGACTTACTGGCGTATTTCCATGGTCGTCGGCAGATTCGCTATTTTTCAGTGATCGACGAAGAGCAAAACACCCCGGAAAAGCTGGACGGCATTTTGCGTAACCGCTTCGAGTTCAATCACGAGCCTTTCCAGCTTGATGATGCATTCGATTGGCTGAGAAACCCCAGCCCGGATATCGAATGGCTGATTTTACTGCATAAATTTTATTACGCAGTCGGCTTGGGAAGGCAATTCCAGCAGACTGGCGACACCCGCTACCGCGATAAATGGCAGGCCCTAATCAGCAGCTGGATCGATAACGTACCTGTAGATTTTCTGTCCAGTGATGTTACCGGCCGGCGCGTACAAAACTGGATTTTTGCTTACCGCTATTTTGTCCTGGAGGCCGCGGAACCAGCCATCGATGCCGAGTTTAATCTGGATTTTTTGGCTTCGCTGCAACAGCAGGTAGCCTATTTGTGCGAAAACCTCACGCCGTCCCGCAATCATCGTACGTTGGAGCTTTACGCGATTTTTTTGGCGGCCGTCGTGTTTCCAGAACTGCGCAGCGCTAAAGAATGGCTGAGTTTTTCGATTCACGAATTGCAACGCAACCTGCAAACCGATTTGCTGGCTGATGGTGTGCATTGTGAACTCTCGACCGATTACCACCATATCGTCTTACGCAATTTCCTGGGCATTCGCCGCTTGGCGATGTTGAATAATATCGAGCTGCCCGCCGATATGGATGAGGCGATCAAAAAAGCCCTGAGCTTTTGCCTGCATGCCCATAAACCGGACGGGTTTATCCCGGCCATCAGCGATGGCGACAGCGCCAATTTTCTGGATTTGCTGCGGCAAGGCCATGCGCTGTATGACGATCCGGCGATGCTTTATGTCGCCACGGCCGGTCAACAAGGCCAAGCACCAACAGAATGTTCGAAAACCTTTGCCGCCAGCGGCTACACCATCTTGCGCAGCGGCTGGGGCGAGCAAGCTGAAGCGTATCAAGACGAACGCTATCTGTTTTTCGATTGCGCGCCTTTAGGTGCCGGCAATCATGGTCATCTGGATTTACTCAATATCGAAGTGGCGGCTTACGGCCGATCCTTGATCGTCGATCCGGGCCGTTATACCTACGACGAATCCGGCGACACTAATTGGCGAGTAATGTTTCGCGGTACCGGCTATCACAACACCGTGCAGGTGGATGGCAAAAACCAGACTCTTTATGCGCCGCATATTCGCAAATACAAGATTCAAGGCCCGGAACCGACGCGCGAATTCAAGTGCGCTCTGCACCGGCCGGGTTTTGACTATCTGCATGGCATCGCGGCCAGTCATGAGTATCCGGTGATTCACGAGCGCAAAATCCTGTTTATCGCCGGCGAATATTGGCTGGTCTGCGATTTACTGCGCGCGGAGCAAGCTCACGACTATGAGTTGCGGTTTCATCTGGATGCGTTGGCCGAGCATCGCACCACAACTTCCGTCAATTCAGCCGGGTTGCGGGTCGATTCACCGAATCTGGTCATCCTGCAAGCAACGCAACCGGACAGCCAATTGACGCTGGAGCCGGGCTACGTCTCGCCAAGCTACGGCAGTAAACATCCGGCGCCGGTTGTCAATTTTTCCGCGTCCGCCGCCAATTATTGCTTTTTGACCGTGCTGTTTCCGTATCAATCGACACCTCCGCAACTTACGCTGGAACAGTTACCGGTGAGTCAAAACGGTCAAGCTGTGGGCAATACTATTGCTAGCGCCTTGCAGATTCATAGTCAGCAAGCCCACGGCGAATACTACGACGAGCTATTCCTGGCGCATCGCGCGGGCGCCGGTTATGAGTTTGCCGATCTAAACACTGAAAGTGCGTTTTTATTCCGTCGCCAGGATACACAGGGGCGGATCTTAGCTTGGCATAGCGCGGATAAGTCATGAAACCCAGTTATCCCATCATGGAGTCTTCTGCACCGTTGGACGCGCCAAGCGAAACGGTGATTTCCATGCAGTACTTGCTGGTGACACCATTTGCTGCGCTGACTCCTGCTGAGTTACTGGCACATTTTCGCCGGCGTGCCGTGGATAATTATTTTCCCTTGCCAGCCGGAAAAGACAAACATATTGCCAGCGCAACGCCGATTCTCAACAACGAATTTACCCTGAACAACGAAACTCATCGCTTGGGTGATGAGTTTGCTTGGCTGCATAACCCCAGCCCCGATCTGGAATGGCTGATTCTGCTGCACAAATTTTATTACTCTCGCGATCTGGCGCTGGCTTACGACTATAGCGGCGACGAGCGTTATGCCGATAAATGGGTGGCCTTGGTCAGTTCTTGGATTGAGCAGGTGCCGGACGGTTTTTTGAATAGCCAGGTGACCGGCCGCCGTTTGCAGCAATGGCTGCTGGCTTATCACTATTTTGTGCCAGGTCGGAACTGTTCGCTTGTGACCGCCGAATTTTTGCTGCATTTTTTGGCTTCGATACAGTCGCAGGCAGTGTTCCTCAGCAACCATTTAACGCCGGCAGGTAATCACCGCACTATCGAATTGTCGGCGATTTTCACGGTGGCGGTTTTGTTTCCCGAGCTCAGTGCCTCGGCGGAGTTACTGGCGTTTGCCCAACGCGAATTGCTGGACAATTTACGCCAGGATTTTCTGGCGGACGGCGTGCAAAAGGAACTATCTACCGACTACCACCACACGGTATTGAAGAACTTTCTGCGGGTCCGGGAGCTGGCGAAATTAAACAGGTTGACACTGCCCGCGGAGTTCGACGCTTTGATGCGTGAAGCGTTGAAATTTTCCATTTATGCCCACAAGCCGGACGGTTGGCTGCCGGCCATCAATGACGGCGACATCAACAGTTATCTGGGATTACTGCGCAAAGCGGAACCTTACTATCCCAGCGACGCACTCAGCTATGTACTTAGCCAGGGAAAAGTTGGCAAGCCGCCAATGCAACGTTCGCGTCTATTCGCCGATAGTGGTTACTGCATTCTGCGTAGCGACTGGAAGGAGCAGCCTTATGCAGACGGGCGTTATCTGTTTTTCGACTGCGGCCAGTTGGGTTTTGGCAGCCACGGCCATTACGACTTATTAAATTTTGAAATGGCCGCTTTCGGCCGCTCTTTAATTGTCGACCCAGGGCGCTACACCTATCACGAACATGAAAGCGACGGCATCAATTGGCGACATGCCTTCAAAGGCACTGCGGCGCACAACACCGTCATGGTGGACGGTAAGGATCAGATGGTCTACCGATGTCATGAGCCGGTCGGCCCGCAACCAATAGCTTCGGTGTTAAGCTTTGAATCCAACCAGGGTTTTGATTTTGTGCACGGTCGTGCTCTGAGTCCGCTCTACGAGGTGGATCACCAGCGCAGCATGTTCTTTGCAGAAACCGAATATTGGATTGTCAGCGATGTGTTGCTCGCCACCGACGCGCATCGTTACGAACAATTTTTCCATTTGGGACCGGAAGTGCAGGGCCAAACCGCATTACAAGGCCAGGGTATTCGTGCGCCAAACCTGTTGATTGTCCAAGCCAGGCGCGCCGAGATTGAAATAAGTGTAAAACCCGGCTGGGTGTCGCCGGAATATGGCGTAAAGCAGCCAGCGCCTGTCGTGAGCTTTAGCCAGGAAAGTTCCGGTAGCGGCTGGTTTCAAACCGTCCTTTATCCCTATAAAGACAGCGCTCCAATTTTGCACGTGGAGACTATACCAGTAACCGGTCTGGGGCAATCCGTGTCCGCCACGCAGGCTTTGGCGCTGAGTATCATCATTCAAGCAAAGACCACGTGTTACCACGACTACTTTTTCGTCGCCAATCAGTCCTGTTTATCGGAATACCGCTTTGCCGATGTGACTTGCCGGGCACAAGTCGTGTTTATTCGCCGGGATGCCGAAGGCGGAATCCATAGCGTGAGGGCTTATGCGGCGGAATGGCTGGAAATTGCTGGACGCACATTACTGGATAGCAGCGGCAATCCGGTTTGCCTGAATTACGCCAATGGCCAGCTGCACATCGACGCCATCTATGGGAGCTTGCCGGCATGAACCAAGACCCACATTTCCCGCAAATGGCCGACGCGCTGAATCCGGCGGTGATGGGACCACTACTGGCCTGGTTGCTGGATATGCCCGGCATTAAAACTGGTCATGTTGAATGTGGCATTGGCGAAAAACGCCATAAGCCAGGGAAAAGTCTGGTGATCGGCTATCGGCTTGATAGCCGACTAGGTCTAAACACCCAATCGCGGTATGTGACCGGCTGCCTATGTCCGCCGGACTCGGCGAGCCGGGAGTTTGAATTGGAACGCAGCAAACGGCCGGATCTGGCGGCAAGGGCGCTAACGGTTTTGCACGAGCCGGCGATGCTGGTTTGGGCATTTCCTTATGATAGAAAGCTGATTCATTTGCCAGCCCTGTTAGATGAGGCGTTTATCCAAACCTGGCTTGGTGCGCATGATCTAGCTGGGTATGAGCGGGTTCAGGCGGTCGAATCCGAAGTTTTGCATTATCTGGCTGAGCGTTCCTGCATGATCCGCTACCGTGTGGCGTTGGTCGGATCAGATGACCACCGCTTGCTGTACGCGAAGAACTACGCCGACGATAGCGGCCGCGACGTGTTCGCGGTGATGCGGCAATTGTGCAGCCAATTCCCCTGGGGCGCCAAAGCTCTGGCCTACGACGCTGAAACCCGCACGCTCTGGCAGTCGCCTGTCCCAGGCACGACATTGTGCTGGGCCGATTTGCAAGCTGCCGAGGGCCGGGCATTATCCGGGCGAATCGGCCAGTGTGTGGCGGCGTTTCATGCCTGCGAAATCGACACCTCAAAACGTTTCAGCCAAAGCGATGTTTCCGAAGGCCTCCTGGCAACCGTTAGGCTCGCCGAACAATCCCGCCTGGAAACCGCAAAACTTATCGAACGATTGGTAGACGGCTTGTTGGCGCAAGCACCTAATCTCCCGGAATCGGCCCTGACGACGATTCACCACGATCTGAAACTGAATAACTTTTTAGTAAATGGCGACAATCTGGGGTTGATCGACATGGATTGCGTCTGCCTGGGCGACCCGATAGTCGATTTGGCTAGTCTGATCGCCAATTTTTATCTGCACGGCCTGCGCGAAGGCGACGCTATCGAGCAGGTACACCTGCTAGTGAATCAACTGGTTAGTACTTACCGGACGCATAGCGTCCTTGCTATTTCATTGTCTGCCTTGCGTTGGCAAGTGGCGGCGGCGCTGATTCACGAAGTCACTCGCCGCAGCTTGCGGCAAATGGATGAGTTACGTATCGCGCATATAGAAAGTTATTTAGGGCTTGCCGCTAGTTACCTGGCGCGCAGTCAACAGCCAACAGGGGGCAACGATGCACTCGTTTGATCGGCCCTTACGCATATATTTAGCCAGGCACGGCCAAAGCGAGCTGAATCTTCAAAAACGCATCTCCGGCCAGGCCGACGCCAGTCTGGCGGCCAAAGGTCTGGAGCAAGCCCAGGCGTTGGCTGATGTATTGAAACAGGAAACCTTGAGCGCGATTTATAGCAGCAGCCTGACCCGCGCGATACAGACAGCCAGCCCCACGGCCACCATGCACAGATTATCC
>Ga0123388_1119894_pt1 | contig 42061 bp, 32 predicted proteins | sample T0HHNO3metaT_FD_89916 | JGI IMG/M metagenome (GOLD analysis project Ga0123388, IMG submission 89916) | Methane-oxidizing artificial microbial communities from Washington, USA to study methane cycling - T0-HHNO3 metaT (Metagenome... | ecosystem: Engineered > Modeled > Simulated communities...
GAATTTCACGTCGCTGCCTAGCCGTTGCCAGTGAGTTTCTATTTGTTGCAGACGAGGGTGATGTTGCCAGTACCCGGTCACCCGTTTTAACCAGCCTGAAACTCGGTCGGGGTGTTTTAAAATTAGCCAGCCAAACAGCGATAGCGTCAGGAGTATTGACAGCAGAACCAGCGATATGTTTTGCCAGTCGACGACAGCAGTTCCGGAAGATGCCAGTAGCAGCAACACGCTCAGCAACAGTACGGTGAAGTTAATCCAAAGTTCATAAAATCGATCCAGCCCCAACGCCAGCAACGCACCGTGTATCGGTAGCCGGTTGCGCTTGCATAGCCAGTAAATCTGCAAAGGTTCACCGCCAAACTGAGGGCCTGGCGTGATGAAACTCACCGTCTGGCCGGCTTGGCGGATCATCAGTAACTCACCGAAACGCACCGGCACATGCAGCATGTCGATGAGTACCCGCCAGCGCTCTGTAGCCAATAAGACAATGCCCAGGTTAAGCGCTATCCACGCCAGCCATTGCACAAGGGATAGCTTGGTTATGCTCTGGACTATAGTTGTGAGCGGTAACTGGCTAAGAACCCAGCCGACCAGGATCAGGGCGGTCAGCCATAGCAGAAGCGGTAACGCTTTAAGCCAGGACATCAGGCACCGTCATAGCGTGTGACCCACTCGTCATCCCATTGCCAGAGACTGAATCGGCCGGTGCCCAGCAATAAAATCCAGCTCACCGTGAAGATAAGTACATAGCCCGTAAAATCGATGGCCCCGCTTGAGTAGTGCCGGCCTAACAGCATAATTAATATCAGCGCCCCTAAGCGTCCGGTAAAGCCCAGCAGAATCAGGCCGGTACTGAGCAATAAACCAAAAACATGAATAGTCATACCCGCGAACAGGACGGAGTCCTTTGCCGCCAAAAACACCAGCAAAATCAGCAGTACACGCAAGCCCGGTTGAAAAAACCGCACGCTAAATATTTCCAAACGACTCAAGACCTGTGGCTGGATGCTGCCGCAAACAACCCACCAGTCCGCGACAAAACCAAACAGCACCGGCAGCATAAACGCGATGCCGGCGCTTGTCGTCAGAGCCGGGTTAAGCAGCGGCCAAAGCACGATGGCAATAAAGCCCATTTGAAAACCCGCTAAGATGCGGCGCAAAGGGTTCGGCGGCAAGGCATAAACAGGTAAACCCAGGTTGCGACGGCGCTGCAAGCCCCACCGGTAGATATAGTAGGCTGCGCTCAATATTAGATAAGTCCAGTGTATCTTGCCTAAGCCGATTGCCAGCAGCGGCGCAATCACCAGTCCCAAAGCGTCAAAGCTGATGTCCAGTTCATTGCCCAGTAAGCTTACTTGTTTGCTGCGGCGGGCCACGAACCCATCCAGCCGGTCGAGTATAGCGGCTAAGGTATACAGGCTCGCCGGCAGCAAGACGTTGAGAGCATTATCATGATTCTGGAATAGAAATCCGCCCGTTAAAGCAATCAGTCCGCCCCGCAGGATTGTCAGGCGATTACCCCAGCCTAAATTGTTATATAAAGGTGCTTCCGCATTGTCTCGGTTAAGATCGAGTCGTCGCCAAATATGTTGGCAGATAAATCCCCAGAGCAAGCCTGCCTGAACTAGCCATTGCCCAGCATTGCCCCAGTCCATCGTAATCCCTAAAAGACCAAACCCGATCAGCAGGATGCTGCAACCCAGCACGGTTATTAATTGCAGTTCATGTTTCATAAAATCAATTTCAAAATCATAGATGTAAGGTACGCACGGCGTAACTTTACAATGCTTGGCTTAGGGAAAGCGCACGATGCGCGCTTTAATGCTACGTTTTAACGCCTTGCACCAACGAAGGCTTTTATTGTTATGATGCCCGCCTATTCAACGCTTGGAACAACTCATAAGCAAAAGTTACGCCAGCTTATCTTGATTACAGTACGGAGATTTATACATGATACGGAATGAAGTGATTGGCGCTGATTTATGGGGGCGGCGCATAAAAATCAGCCTGAACGTTTTAGCCCTGGTTTTCATTTTTGTCGCACTGCTTATTCCCAATCGCATCAGTTCGATAACACCATTCGCTTTTGCCTATTTTCCGCTAGAGGGACTTTTGCTCGGGCTTGTTTTGCTTTGCCCTGGGCGTGTAGGTCTTTGCAGCCGCGCTATTGCATCCTTCCTGCTGGCGACAGGGATAATTTTCAAACTTGCCGATATGGGAACGTATCAAGCATTCGGCCGTCCGTTCAATCCTGTGCTTGACTCCCACTTCCTGGCGGATGGCATGAACCTTCTGCAAGGAGCCCTTGGCCTGATTGGCGCTTTCACCGCGACGGCACTGCTGATCGCTCTAGTCCTCGGAATTTACCTGTTGGTGTATGCGCTGCTCGGACAAATCCAAGCATTGCTGCAATTAGCGCCTACAGTTTGCGGCACAGGACTGCTCGCAGCTTTGATTATCTGGACCGGGCTTTCATTTGGCGGCTGGCAAAGAGCATCCGCGCCATTTTATGGCTTGATGACCGAACATGTCAGCAATACCTTGAGCAGTATTGCCGATCTGAAGGCTTTTAGCGAAGTCGTTAATAACGATCCTTATGCATCCGTGCCGGACGGCAGTCTTTTTGAAAAGCTAAAGGGTAAAGACGTATGGGTCGTGTTCATCGAATCTTATGGACGCACCGTACTCGACAAAGCCGACTTTGCTGCGACTATCCGGCCGGTTCTGGAACAAAGTAGCGCAAATCTTGCTGCTAAAGGGCTATTTGCCCGCAGCGCTTACTTAACATCGCCCACCAACGGCGGAATCAGTTGGCTTGCCCACGGCACTTTACTTTCAGGACTGTGGATCAATAGCCAGACCCGTTACGACCGTCTGGTGATGAGTCAACGCCGCTCGCTTAACCGTCTTTTCCAACGGGCGGGATGGCGCACCGTGGCGGTACAGCCGGCTCATACCATGGATTGGCCGCAAGGGAAATACTTCGGTTACGACCGAATTTATGCCGCGAAAGACTTGGGCTACCGGGGGCAGTCTTTCAACTGGATTACTATGCCGGATCAATATACGCTGTCCGCACTCCAGTCCCTGGAACGCAAATCCGGGGCACGAACGCCAGTGATGGCTGAGATTGCCTTGATCTCATCGCATGCACCTTGGACGCCTTTACCCCAACTTGTCGAATGGAATCAGGTGGGGGACGGCACTATCTTTAACCGGTACCGGGTTGGGGATACGCCTGAGGCGGTCTGGCAAAATACCGAGCATATCCGGGAGCAATATCGCAAATCCATCGAATATGCCCTAGCCAATATCGTATCTTACGCCATCAATTATGGCGACGATAATCTGGTCATCCTGGCATTAGGCGATCATCAGCCGGCCCCTTTTGTGACTGGCGAGTCGGATAACCGCGATGTTCTCGTGCATCTCATCAGTCGTGATTCCAAGGTAATGGATGCGGTGAAAGACTGGCACTGGACAGATGGAATGCTGCCGGCCGGCAACGCACCGGTTTGGGGGATGGATAAAATGCGGGATCGTTTTATTGCGGCTTTTTCAAAGCAAACCACTGAGTTCGCTCAATTAAATCAATAGAATTTTAGCAACAAAGGCCGCTTCAAAAAATCCTGATAGCTCACAGATGACCGGTTTAAAACCAGGATTAGACGTTCGCAGTACAAAATGTAAACGGCAGATAGGGGGCGATTTGAGACAATCAATGTCCCGCTTAGTTATGACAATTTTTTATGGCTGCTAGACCAAACCCCGCGTTTTACAAGTATCTGATTACCTGCAACTTTCATCAATTCCTGCATTTGTGATGAACGGTACCAGCCGGTCCATGCGCCGATTGTCATTGACGTGTAGCACCCGTTTTCATAGCCCGTCATCAGGTCATAGCACGGGGTAACGAGAGCAATGACGGAGGTGCCCTGTGCCTGCCCCTCCCGCCTATTCTTTGTCGAGCCTGATGGAACGCTGACTGTAACGCGTCAGGGCTAGGCACCTGCATTCTTGGGATAGAAAAAGTCATTGGCAAGAGTTTGAAAATCGGACGATGGGCTACCGGTACAAATTCACTGTGCCATTTTTACAGAACAACAGGAAGACCATGATGAACAAAGAATTAGACGAGCAATTATGCCAAAGCTATCCCGGCCTTTACCGAGGCAGGCATAGTCCTACAGAACGCACGTTAATGAGCCGTGGTCTTGCCTGTGGAGACGGCCGGCACCCATTGATGAGGTGTTCTCGGAACTACTAACGACCCATAATCCAGAGATTTGCGCGGTTCAGGTTAAGGAGAAATGTAGAGCTCGCCCTGTGAATGCTCGCCTTTGAGCGGATAACTCCGCCCCTACCGGATTATGCATTGACGTATTGCGTGATCAATCGTTGTAACTGGTCTTTATCCAGTCTCTGATTATCAACCTTAAGATAAACCAAGGCTTCCTCATAATGCAGGGTAATTTCCTCCACACCGCTGATTTTAAACATTTCGGCAATAAATTCATTGGCGCCCTGTTCGCTGAGTTGTTCCAGCGATATAAGCAGGTTTGCCACATACCGGGGAGGCTTCATCCATAAGGACACCACCAACCAGCTGAATGCAGCAGCAGCGCAAAACAAAAACACCGCAGTAACTCCGAATGCGCCGTTAAACCAGCCGCCCACCAGCCCGCCCATAAAAAGCCCCATGAACTGCGAACTTGAATAAGCGCCCATGGCCGTGCCTTTCAAATCAGCCGGTGCCGTCTTCGATATTAAAGAAGGCAGTGTCGCTTCCAGCAGATTAAAGCCGCAAAAAAACAGCCACAAGAAACCTATAATTCCGACCAGGTTTTGATGCACTGCCGACAAGCCCAATTCAGCCATTATCAGGACCGCGATAGCACCGAGAAACACCTGCTTCATTTTGCGTTTCTTTTCAGCCAGAATCACGAACGGCACGGCGAACGCCATCGAAATAACGAAAACCGGCAAATAAACCTGCCATTCATGCCCGGCTATTAATCCCGCCTTCCGCATTAAGGAAGGCACCACCACAAAGATAGCCATTAAAATCAGGTGCAAGGTAAAAATGCCGTAATTCAGGCGCAACAGATCCGGATTTTTCAGTACCTGCATCGTTTCTTCGGGAACGAACTCCGCATCCCGATGCAACTTGGATTGCTGGGGATCGGGAACGATATAAATAATCGCTAAAATAGCCAGCAGAGTGAGCACCGCAGTTACCCCAAAAACACTCTGTACTCCGCCTAACCCGGAAATAACAGGCCCGGCGATGATGCCGACGCCAAACGATCCGCCGATGCTGATTCCGATGATAGCCATGGCTTTGGTGCGATGAACTTCCTGAGTCAAATCGGCCACCAAGGCCATGATAACGGCCGAAACCGCACCGGCGCCTTGAAAAGCCCTGCCTATCAAGACCCCGTAAATGGTCGTTGACAGTGCCGCAATCACGCTGCCGATAAAAAACATCACCAAGCCGATAATAATGATTTTTTTGCGGCCGAAGCGGTCGGATAGCAAACCGAAAGGAATTTGTAAAAGAACTTGAGGCAAGCCGTAAATGCTCATCGCCAGACCGATCAGCGCGGGCGTTGAGCCTTCAAGCTGTTCGGCAAATAAGGATAACACCGGCAAAATCATAAACAGTCCCAGCATCCGCAAAGCATAAATGCCTGCCAAAGACCATGTAGCGCGTTTTTCCGATGAAGTCATCGAACTCGTAATGTCCTGCTGTGTTGTTGCCAAAACCAACGTCTCCTTTTGAACCAGAATTATCAAGAAAAATAAAATCAGTTGAGCACAGGCTTTACAATCAGCTGCAAATGCCGGACTAACTCAGTGGTTTATCTCGTTATTTAATGGCGTCCATTATAACAAGCTTTATTTATCGAACTCGCTCATTTGTGCTTGAGCCGCCGTTTAACTAACCAGCGCCATGACCTGCGTTATGAAATGCAACCCGACGGATTTAAAATCAGCCAATGAAATTTGGCTGGCCCTGAGCATCCCGACAATGCCGACCATAATCCAGAACACATTCAGCAAGGTATAGGCGCTGTCTTTCTTGAGTATCGAGCACCAGGAAAGTATCACCGCATCTGTAGTGTTAAAAGCCCAGACGAACAAAAACGGACTTTCCGGCCCCATCCAACTGACCAGTGAAAAACTGAAAATGCGCATCAGCACGCCGAGCATTTCGATAAACCGAATATATTTAAAAACGAATGAATTTAATGTGTTGATGAGCATTATTTAAACCTAGCAGTGTGTATGCCGTTTGTGTTAATACGGCTTTGCTCGTATATTATACGGTTGTTTAAATTGCCGGATTTATTTAATGGATACGATCAGCATTCGTGGCGCCAGAACGCATAACCTGAAAAATATCGATCTTGACCTGCCCAGGGATCAACTCATCATCATCACCGGGCTTTCCGGTTCGGGTAAATCATCGCTCGCCTTCGACACCATTTATGCCGAAGGTCAACGGCGCTATGTAGAATCCCTTTCTACCTACGCCCGCCAGTTCCTGTCGATGATGGAAAAGCCCGACGTCGACCATATCGAAGGTCTGTCCCCGGCTATCTCCATCGAGCAAAAATCCACCTCGCACAACCCGCGTTCCACCGTCGGCACCATCACCGAAATCTACGATTATTTAAGACTGCTCTATGCCCGCGCCGGTACGCCGCGTTGTCCTGAACACCAGGTTTCGCTGGAAGCGCAAACCGTCAGCCAGATGGTCGACCATGTGCTCTCGCAAGCGCCCGACCAGCGCTGGATGCTGCTGGCTCCGGTGGTCAACGACCGCAAGGGCGAGCATATCCAACTGCTCGACGACCTGCGCGCGCAGGGCTTCATCCGCGCCCGGATCGACGGCACCGTGTACGACCTGGACGAACCGCCGGTGCTGGATTTAAAAAAGAAACATACCATTGAAGTCATCGTCGACCGTTTCAAGGTTCGCGACGACATCGCCTTGCGCTTATCCGAATCCTTCGAGACCGCTTTGCGCATCGCCGATGGTATCGCTATCGCCGCCTGTATTGATGACGCGACCGAACTGCTGTTTTCCGAGCGCTACGCCTGCCCTCATTGCGGCTACAGCCTGACCGAACTGGAACCGCGCATCTTCTCGTTCAACAATCCCAAAGGCGCATGCGGCAGTTGCGACGGACTGGGCGTGCGCCAGCATTTCGACCCCGAGCTGATTATCCACAACCCCGACATCAGTTTGGCCGGAGGCGCGATTCGCGGCTGGGACCGGCGCAACGCCTATTATTATCAAATCATCTGTTCGCTGGCCAAACACTATAACTTCGACCCGGAAGCGCCGTTTTCGGAACTGTCCAAAGAAATCCAGAACATCATTCTTTACGGCAGCGGCCATGAGGTTATTGAATTCAAGTTCATGGCCGGAACCGGCTCGGTCAAAAAGAAGCATCATAGCTTTGAAGGCATCATCGCCAATATGGATCGGCGTTACCATGAGACTGATTCGCAACTGGTGCGCGATGAATTGGCAAAGTATCTGTCCCAAAAACCCTGTAACGTTTGCGAGGGCGCAAGGCTTAACGTGTCGGCCAGAAACGTGTTTGTTGAAGATTTGCCGCTGCATCATCTGACCCGCTTCCCGATCCGCAAATCACTGGACTTCTTCAAGCACCTGAACCTGACCGGGAAGCGCGGCGAAGTTGCCGCAAAAATCGTCAAGGAAATTCAGGAACGGTTGGAATTCCTGGTCAATGTCGGCCTAGACTATTTAACGCTGGATCGCAGCGCGGACACCCTTTCCGGCGGCGAAGCGCAACGCATCCGCCTTGCCAGTCAAATCGGCGCAGGCTTGGTCGGCGTGATGTACGTGCTGGACGAGCCGTCGATAGGCCTGCACCAACGCGACAACCAGCGCCTGCTGAACACCTTGTTCCGCCTGCGCGACCTCGGTAATACCGTTATCGTGGTCGAGCATGACGAAGATGCGATCCGTTCGGCGCAGCATATTGTCGACATCGGCCCCGGCGCCGGAGTGCATGGCGGGCGCATCATTGCCCAAGGCACACTGCAAGATATTATCAACAATCCGGACTCGTTAACCGGGCAGTATTTATCGGGAAAAATCGGCATTACCGTGCCTGAAAAACTAACGCCTGTCGATCAAGACAAACAGATCGTCATCCGCAATGCGCACGGCAATAACCTGAAAAATGTCGATATTTCATTCCCTATCGGCCTGCTGACCTGCATCACCGGCGTCTCCGGTTCCGGCAAATCGACGCTGGTAAACGATACCTTGTACTGTCATGCGGCACGTCTAATCAATCGCGCCGGAGTCATTCCTGCGCCTTGCGACGCCATCGAAGGTTTGGAGCATTTCGACAAAGTCGTCGATATAGACCAAAGCCCGATCGGCCGCACGCCCAGATCGAATCCGGCCACCTACACTGGCCTGTTCACGCCGATACGCGAATTGTTTTCGGCGACGCCTGAAGCAAGATCGCGCGGTTATTCGCCCGGCCGGTTTAGCTTTAACGTCAAAGGCGGTCGCTGCGAAGCCTGCAGAGGCGACGGCGTGATTAAAGTCGAAATGCATTTCCTCCCGGATATTTTCGTCCATTGCGACAGTTGCGCCGGCAAACGTTATAACCGGGAGACGCTGGAGATCCGCTACAAAGGCAAAACCATCAACCAAGTGCTGGACATGACCGTAGAAGATGCGGCCGAGTTTTTCAGCCCCGTGCCGGTGCTGGCCCGTAAACTACAAACCCTGGTCGAAGTGGGCTTGAGCTATATCACTCTGGGACAGAACGCGACCACCCTGTCCGGCGGCGAAGCGCAGCGGGTGAAACTTGCCAAAGAACTGTCCAAACGCGATACCGGCAAAACCTTGTACATACTGGATGAACCGACCACCGGCCTGCACTTCCACGACATCAAACAATTGTTAACCGTGTTGCATACCCTGCGCGATCACGGCAATACCGTCATCGTCATCGAGCACAACCTGGATGTGATTAAAACCGCAGACTGGATTATCGACATGGGGCCGGAAGGCGGCGACGGCGGCGGTACGCTGGTTGCTGAGGGTACTCCTAAGCAGGTTTCTGAGAATGAGGCTTCGCATACGGGGGTGTATTTGAAGCGGTTTTTTGAGTAAAGAGGGTCCGTAAAACCGTCATTTAATCCGATCAATAGGATGGACTGAGGCATAAAGCCCATCGTTCGCGATTGATGGACGGCACGGTGTTTGGTATCAACCATATGAACAGTGTAATCTTAGAGAAAGACCCGAATGAATAAAGAAAATTTTCTTGCCGACTCATGTGTCAAAGCTTTTATTGCTTGGAGCATAAAGAAATTGCCGCACTTAAAAATTCATCTCCAAATTGGCCACTCTCGATTTGTTCCTGAAGGGATCAATATAAATGCCACAGGTCTCGATGACGTATTGCAAAACTACATGTGGAAATCTACTGGAATACGCACTGGCGACTGGGGAGAAACTGTATCCTATCTGAACAATCTTGCAAAAAACCTTCGTAATGCCGTTAACTCAGGAAATAATGAGACGGCACTAAGCGCGTGTAATGCAATTCTAGCTTGGGGAGGAGATCGCAATCGCAAGGTCGGTGCATACCCCTTTCTTCGCGATCAACCAAATCTCTGCGAGTATATTCTTGAAACCGGGAAAACTTTCAATCTGAAAACTGCTAACGAAGCGTCCCTAGCAGCGCCAAATGGTCCCGTGACTAGAATGAACGCCATGCTTACGAAAATACATGCGTTGTTTTCAACAGACGGACTTCCTATCTATGATTCACGCGTTGCAGCCGCAATTGCAACTTTGATTGAGTACTGGAGACATGAAAGCGGACAAGCGGACGATAATTTGCCTTCATCATTGACGTTTCCCGCAACTATGACAACCCGTACAGTCCTTAATCTGTTTCCGAGTGCCCACCATTCAGGAGTGATGACATATGGAGCCGCAGGCACTGTTATGACAGCTACACAATGGACTAGCGCCAAGGTGAGACTAGGCTGGCTCATGGAAGATATACTGAAACAGTCTCCCAGCTTATTTACTCAAGAAGCCAATCGCATGCATGCATTTGAAGCGGCATTATTTATGATTGGCTACGATGTAACGTGCCTTGATAACCAAAATATTGCGTTAATTAACCAAGCAGGAGCATCCGCACGAAACATAAAAAAACTCCAAAAAGCACTGAGCATTGCCACAATATCGATTTCAGCTCCATCGAATACACTTAACACCTTGAGCGGAAGGCCATGCAAAGAAATTAACTGCACAGGCAATCGTACAGATGGTTTTAGCATCCAGTGGGGCAATACGAAATTTTTCTTGGAACCGTCAGTTTTGGAGGAATTAGTGAGCGAGTTTGAAGGTCGTGAGAATGTCCCTCTAGGTGCGGAGCAATCTGGAAAAGGACCATTTGACTCTTTAGGTATCTGGCTCAAAGACACGCACAAGATCAATCCACGGTTTGCGTCCGCGATTGCCCCGATACTTGTGCATGCCAAAATAATTAACTCTTACAAAGGAACGAGTCCCATTCTCCTCGATTTCGCTAAACAAGACATTGAAATCGAGTAGGTCCATTTTTTAAAATTACTCCAGTCCTGTAGATTGGGATGAACGCTGTAAGGTGGATTCGCCGTTAGGCAATCCACCACAACTTGGACAAACTGTCCATCAGCGTTGTGCGTGTGTTGGCAGTTTGCTACCGCGAAACAGCCCTACGGCACTCATAGTTTGGGCGTTAATGATGTGTATTTTAAACTCAACTTGAGAGGCAAAATCGCAAAATGCTTTATCGATTATGTTTTGTTCAGCGAGCTGTTGCTGGCTAAGGTTAGGGTTAATCGCGGCCGACTTTATCAGGATCAGCTCGGTTGCCGAAAGAGTCTTAGCCAGCCATGCCGCCAAGCTGTCTGAGGTTATATCCCAGCTTGCCTCAATGCCTGCGTTATCAAGTTCGATAATATCCGGCGACCAAATGACGGTTTTTTTCCGGTTTAATTGATCATGAATCGCCGCGACGGTATCGGCAATAGTGAAATCCGGTTTAAGCCCTTTAAACATCAAAGCCATTTGCTGCATGGCTAAGAGAGCCATGTGATGCGCGGTGGTATCGTCAAATTGCCACTGTTGTTGCGCTAATCTAACCTGATCGGCAAACGCGCCGCCGCCGGGAACGATAACGACCGCCCTGCCCTGATAGTTTTTTTCCACCGCATTCAGGCAGTTAACAAGGGTATCCGAGCGAGACAGACTGCCGCCCAGTTTGATAATAATTATGCCGTCCATGGCGGTTAGGTTGCTCATTACCTTGCCGTAAATTGCCGCAATAAATCGAGCATGGCCGCCGCCTTATCAAAACTTTCCTGGTATTCTTCTTCAGCTACGGAATCATTGACGATACCGCCACCCGCCCAGAAACGAATGGTGTTTTCGGAATGCACCAGCGTTCTGATTGCAATATTGGTATCCATATTGCCGTTGAAACCAATGTAGCCGATAGCGCCGCAATAAACGCCGCGCCGGTTGGGTTCGAGTTCCTCTATGATTTCCATGGACCTGATCTTCGGCGCGCCAGTAATCGATCCGCCCGGAAAGCAGCTTTTTAACAAATCCAGCGCATGCTGGTTATCCGCCAGTATGCCGGTTACGGTACTGACCAGATGATGCACGGTGGCGTAGCTTTCCACATCGAATAGCACCGGCACTTTGACTGAACCGTTCTTGCAGGTTTTACTGATGTCGTTGCGGAGCAAATCGACGATCATCAGGTTTTCCGCCCGGTCTTTGTTGCTGGCTTCCAGGTTTTTTATTTGCTGCTGGTCTTCCGCGTAATCGGGCTTTCTCGGCCGCGTCCCTTTAATGGGTTTGGTCTCGACAATGCCGTCGGTGAGCTTTAAAAAACGCTCCGGGGATGAACTCAAAACCTGCACTTCGGGCAGATTAAGATAGCAACTGAACGGGGCGGCATTCAATTTGCGCAAAGTTTGATAGGCTGTCCACGGATCGCCCTCGCAATCGGCTACAAACCGCTGCGCCAGATTCACCTGATAACAATCGCCTTCCTTGAGGTAATGCTTGATCCGGTTAAAGGCATGAACGTAGGAATCCTTATCCATATTGGACTTAATCTCGCTGACGACCTTAAACGCAGGACAATCCGGCCTTACCGGTGATTGGCTGAACTGACTGATCAAATCCTGCCATTTTTGCTGATCGCAATTTCCTACCAAATAGCTTTTTTGCCGATGATGATCGACGATGACCGCCCACTCGTAAATTCCTACCGCCATCTCGGCAATATGTTCGGCATCTTCGGCCATCGTCGGCAGCGCTTCCAGTCGACGGGCTAAATCATAGGCAAAATAGCCGATGGCTCCACCGTTGAACGGTAAATCATCAAAACCGGCTTCCGGCTTAAAGGATGGGGACAAACGGAGCTGTTGTTTAACCAAATCAAACGGATTTTCAGTTGATTTGAGTGTCGCGCCGTTACGGGTAATTTCGGTAATCTCGCCATGCGTGACCAAGGTACACACCGGCTCAGCCGCAATAATATCGTATCGCCCCTGATTGCTGTGGGGAAAACCGCTATCCAGAAAAACGGCCCAAGCTTGATCTACGCAGGCGGAAAACAGTTCTGCACTGTCGGGAAAATAAGGCAGGGGAGCGATAAGTTGATTTGGTGACGGCATTTATATGGGGGACTTGTGATGCGTTTTGCATTAACAATGCGAAATACATCGGGGTTATTCACAGAGTAGAATGGGCAAAAAACCTGCCCACTCTATTAATTATTTATGACTATTTGCCCATAAACTGCCCAAATGCACGACTGCCTTCACCGGTTTGAATGGTGTCGATCACTTTCAGGGTTCTGGCATCGATCACCGAAACATTGCCGTCAAACCAGTTAGCCACGTAGACATGCCGGTCATCAGGATGGGTGCTGATACCTTCGGGTTTGGTACCTACAGTAATCAGGGCGATTTCCTTTAGCGTCTCCGTATCGACAACTGAAACCGAACCGTCGTCCTGATTAGTCACCAACAGGCGGCTGTCGTTAAGCGCCAGCGCTGTTGCGTATGGCAACATATTGACCTTTACCGTAGCGATAGGCTTCATCCGTGCCGTTTCCACAACCGTTACATCATCGCTTTTTACATTGGCGACATAAATGCGTTCGCCTCTTGAATCAATGGTAAGTCCAAACGGGTGCGTGCCAACCTGAGCAGTTTTCTTAACGGTCAGTGTCTTCAAATCGATCTGGGAAACTGAATTACTGATCCGGTTGGCGACATATAACCAGCGATTATCGGGACTGACAACCAGGCCGGACGGCGATTCGCCGACACTAATCGTTTTAATGATCTGTAGGCTGTCCGCATCGATAACGGAAACATTGTTTTTATACCAGTCTGCCACATAAATCCGCTTGCCGTCCGGGCTCACGGCAATGCCCAGCGTGCCGTCATTGACAGCAACATTGGCGATGACTTCGCGTTTTTTTGTATCGACAACCGCAAAGCCTTTAGCCTCCGGCGTACTGACATAAACTTTATTGCCGTCAGGCGCGACCGCAACCCCGGCCGGTTTGCCGGGAACAGCAATGGTATCGACTACGCTGCCCGTTGCCGTATCGATAACAGACACGCTATCGGCCAATTGATTGCTGATGTAGGCAAAGCTTGCCGCTCCCAGCTCACGCCCCTTGCTTACGTCCCTGTAAGCAAAAGGCTGGGCCGCAAGCAGTGTAGATAAAAAGGCTGTAGCGATGCCAATCGCTACAGCCTTATCGCCAAGGATGGTATGTATGCCACTAGCCAGCCGGGAGCTGGCGTGGCAATCGCCAAGGATGGTGCGTATGCCGCAAACCAGCCGGAAGCCGGCGCGGCGGTAGTTCAATGAGAACACTCGCTAAACCTTATTTTTCAGCCAATTTTTTCAGGTTAATCAATCCTGTTTCCAAAACGGCTTTCACTGCGGTATTTGCGGCTTCTTCGTTCATTTCTTCCGGTGGATTGTTGTTCATGTAAGCGCGGTAGTAACCGGCTTTCCAGGTAACTTCAGTCTTACCGCCTTTATCGGCCAATTCAATGCTTGCCGCGTAATCGTTTACAGGTAACGCAGGGACTTTTTCTTCGGCACCGGCATGAGTAATGGTTTTGGATGAACTCATGTCAGTGATTTTGTATGCATAAGACATCTTAGCTTCGTCATACTTTTTTAATTCTTCGGTAATTGTGCTGCCGTCTTTTAAGGTCAAAACGCGAACCGCACCTTTGGTGTTATCGCCTTTAACTGTGGTGCTCATAATACCGGGATGCCAAGACATATCGCCGTAGTTCTTGATAATATCCCAAACTTTTGCAGCAGGTGCATTGATGGTGACTTTCTCTTCGGCTTTTTGACGCACAGGGCCGTGAGCATTGGCTAGTGAAGTAAAAAAGAACAGCAAGGCTGAAACAAACAAAATGATTTTCTTCATATTAACTTTCCTTATGGGAACATAAAAAACTAAAACGCGCATTATATGACAACCAAGCGCTGCAAGCATCAGCTTAGCTAACTTAAAGTATTAGAAAAACAAACCCGGCAACAACAATTGTCACTTTTTATTATCGCGCGGTTTCTTTTACTCTGACTGACGGCTACAGCGAGCGCTGATTAACGGTGAGGCTTTCATTAAAACGAAGTGACCTGTAAGTTACCCTGTAGTCTCGCAAAGACCACAGGGCGATTTTGATTACGCCAAGAATTTCTTTTCAAGAATATCCAGCTTGTCAGATTCAATCCCGAGTAATAACTCTCCTTTTAACAAGCCTACTAATTCCCTCCCGGCCATTTTAAAACGCCAGCCATGCAATAGCGGACACTCATCGTCGTCATTGAACAACAACACTTCCAAATCCTTACGCGTCGCAAGAATAATGGGATTTAACGAGTTTTCTTCGGCGCGTATTCTGACCAGCGCCGTCAAAATATCCAGTATCGCTTCCTGCTGCTGAGTTTTTTTAGCGGGTCGACCTTTTTCATTCAAGGGTGTCGGCGCGCGATTTTTGGCCGCCGTAATGAGTTGACACAATTCTGCGCCATAACGATTAACCGTACGCTCATTAATGGCGCGAACATTGGCTAATTCACTCACCGTTTCCGGTTGCAGCTTGGCTAAATCGAACAGCATTTCATCACGCAACAGCCAGCTCTTGGGTCTATCTTCAGTCTGCGCGGCCTTTTCCCGCCATTCGGCCAAGGCTTGAACAATTGATAATTGCCTGCCGGTCAGTTTGTTTTTACCCTTAATTTTCAGCCAGGCTTTTTCAGGTTTTACTTCATAAAGATCCGGATTTGCCAGTTCGGCAAAGTCACGCTCCAACCATTCAGCCCGTCCGAGTTCGGCTAATTTCTGCAACATCATTTGATAAATCTTGCATAGATAAATCACATCATCCGCAGCATATTGAATTTCTGCGTCGATCAGCGGCCGCTTGCTCCAATCCGCTCGGGTATGCGCCTTGTTTAAATTCACATTTAGCAAGCTGGAAACCAGCATCGCATAACCCGGATTCTCCTGAAAACCCAGCAACGGTGCGGCGATTTGGGTATCAAAAAGCGGCTCAGGTAATTTCCCGGTTAATTGATAAAAGATTTCCAAATCCTGTCTGCAGGAATGAAATACTTTTACAATGGATGGGCTGTATATCGCTTCAAAAAGGATATCCAAGGAAGGCAATGCGATGGGGTCAATGCATGCCACCCATTCCGGTGTTGCTATTTGCAGCAGGCAAAACTTTGGGTAATACGTTTTTTCCCGTAAAAACTCCGTATCGAGAGCTAACCAAGGTTCTTTCTTGATCTGTTCACACAATTTAACCAGCTGATCTGGGGTATTTATATATTGAATGTTGTTTGTCATATTGTTAAACGAGCAGTCATTAACACACCGTAAAATCCATGGATTTTACGGTTAATGGTGGTTTTTTATTTTAATGATAGAATTTATTTTTTTATCTTCACTTACCTATGCGATTTTGTATTACTCCCGTTACCGCTTATCAGCAGAACTGTTCCTTACTCATTTGCGAGCATACCAACAAAGCCGCCATCGTCGACCCCGGCGGCGATATCGACACGATTCTTAAAGCCATCGACAGGGAAAATGCAACGCCCGAATCCATCCTCATCACCCACGGACATCTCGATCATATCGGCGCCACGGCTGAACTGGCGGCCTTGCTTTCCATTCCTGTTATAGGGCCTCATCAAGACGACCAATTCTGGATTGATGCCATTCCTGAACAATGCCGGACTTTTCGTTTCCCGGCCTGCGATTCATTTACGCCGTCACGCTGGTTAAGTCAGGGCGATATTGTTAAGGTTGGCGAAGAAGTGCTGGATGTTTTTCATTGCCCGGGTCATACGCCGGGACACGTGGTTTTTGTTCACCGCAACACCAAACTGGCCATAGTCGGCGATGTGTTGTTTAAAGGTTCAATCGGCCGAACCGATTTGCCAAAAGGAGATTTCAATACCTTGATTCATTCAATCAAGAATAATCTATGGCCTTTGGGTGAACAGTTTACGTTTATTCCCGGACACGGCCCAATGTCCACGTTTGGAGAGGAAATGCGCAATAATCCCTTCGTCAGCATTTAAGCCGCATACCTGTTCGATCAGGTTAGCTGCCGTTGACTTGATCGGACCCGCCATTGTTAGATGGCGGAGTACGCTGTCTTCCGCGTCGGCTATAGTTATTGCTACGTTTTTTATTACGTGCTTTTACCCGTTTTATATCCAGTTTATGTTGCTTGATTTCTACCGATTTTAGATGCAGGAATATATCCTGCGGCATTTCATCGGGCAACTCAACAAGCGTGTAGTCGCCTTGAATATTAATATTGTTAATATTGTTTTTGTCGACGCCGGACTCTTCAATCAATATTTTTTTAAGCTCTTCCGACGTAACCTGCTGCTTACTCCCCACGTCCAGACGATAGCGAACCATTTTAATGCGTGGTTGAACTATAACTGTTGCCGCCAGTCTCGCATCCATGCCGTCGTCGGTAGCTGCTCCCTGCGTTGCTCTCGGCAACTGCTCCCTGCGTTGTTCTACCTCTTGCGTCCGTGCAGTCGTACCTCCTGCATCCATGCAGTCGCGTATATTATTGCCGCTCATTCCGGTTTCAACGGACTAGCCGCACCGCACTGTTTCAAAGTCTATCCTGATAAATTTCTACAAAAGCCTCATCGCGCAGCCTGCGCACCCAAAGCTCCGTTTCCTCTTCAATTTTCCGCTTACGAATAGCTTCTCTTACCAGGTTCTTTTTAAACTCGCTACTATCGTCCTTATTTTCCCGGCCCAAGACCTGAATGATGTGCCAGCCAAACTGCGTCTGTACGGGGTCGCTCACTTCATTAATACCGAGTTTTACCATGGCTTCTTCAAACGGCTTAACCAGATCGCCGGGGCCTACCCAATCAAGTGAACCGCCTTTTAATGCCGAACCTTTATCATCTGAATGCGCCCGTGCCAACGCGGCAAAATCATCACCGTCAGCAATGCGGGCTTTTAACGCCAACAAGCGTTTATTTGCCTCGGCATCATCGACCAACTCATTGGTTTTAATTAAAATATGCCGAACTTTGGTTTTGGTAATCATGTGATTATCCGTGCCTTTTAGTTCCAACATTTTAACAATATGAAAGCCGCTCGGACTGCGTATGGGCTCGGACACATCGCCTTGCTTCATTTGCCTGATTTCATTAACAAACAAGGTGGGTATTTCACTTAAGGTGCGCCAACCCAGATCACCGCCCTTGAGGGCATTGGCATCATCCGAATCGCTGATCGCCGTTTGACTGAAATCTTGTCCGCCGCGCAGACTCCCGACAATACCCTCGGCTTTGCTCATCGCTTTTTGTATTTCTGTCGATGACGCGCCTTCTTTAACCGCAATTAATATATGCCCCAGATGATACTGCGTAGACTCTTCACCGATTTTATCCTGGGTCTCCATGTAGTGCTCAACCTCACGGTCGGTCACCTTAATGCGTCCGCCGATCTCCCGCCCGCGTAATTGATTAATAATGATTTCATTACGCATATTATCCAAAAAGCTTTGATAGCTAATGCCCTGCCCTTCCAACTCCGCCCTGAATTGCTCTATATCCATATTATTTCTTCGGGCTATATCGGCGGCCGAACTGTTGAGCATTTCTTCGCTGACAGTAATCCCGGCCTTTTCCGCCAACTGCCGCTGGAGTTTATCAACAATCATTTTCTCCAGCACCTGCTTGCGCAGCACATAAGCGGGCGGAATCGCGGCGTTACTTTGCTGTATTCTTTGTTCAATAACCGCCACTTCTTTTTGCAATTCACGCTCAAGGATAACGTCCTCTTCAACCACTGCGATAATGGTATCAAGAACTTCAGCGTGTACTAAAAAGCTGCCGAACAATAAGTTACACAATAACGCGACGACAATAGTTCTTTTGATGTTTTCTTGCTTAATCATCTTTCGGTGCCCGATAACCATAAATTTGCTGTTCAAAGAACTTATCCAATTTTTCCCCAATCCCGGTCAAGCCTTTAAGTTCTATCTGAAAAAATACGCCGGTCTGACTTATCCCTGTCGCATCGACAATAGCGGGACTGTTCACAATATTCGGATTTTGATTCAGCGTTAAGCTATTAATCCAGCGTCGCCCAACAACACGGAAACGCCAGCAGCAATTTTCTTTTTCCAGGCCAAAAAAACTTTCCTGAGTTGAATTATTCAGCAATGAATACGTCCAACGTCCAACTACAGACCAATCGTTATAAATCGGCCAGTGCGCGGAAACATCGCTTTGAATAATGTCATAAGGTCTGGTCCCCGATAATTCAGGATAAATCGTATTTTTCCTGTAACGATAACCCATATTAATAATCTCACCGGGTTCGTTAATATAATGCAGCATGGCGCTGTGCCTGACAACCCGGTTCAAATGAGGATTCCATTGCGCCCCTGAACTAAACGATATATGGTCCGTTAATCCGGCATTGAATTCAGTCACCAGATTTGAGAATTTATCGGTATCCGGAAAATAGCCCGGCAAAGTTTGCTGGTAACCGGGATAAATAACCTTTCTATCCTGAAAATAAGAAATTTGCCCCACACTGAGTTTTAATTTTTCCCTACCGGATTTAGCATCAATCAAGCGTGTTGTTAAGGCTGCCGTAAGCTGATTAGCATCCCCTACCCTATCCGGACCGCTAAAGCGGTTTTCCAAAAACATACTGTTAAAAGAAAAATCATTTGGTGCGGTATCGAATACAGGAATATCGTCCTGGACTGTATTGGGGACGTACAAATAAAACAATCTGGGCTCGAGGGTATGCAGATAAGATCTATTGAAAATATTCATGTCCTTTTCCAGATACAATCCGCTATCCGTAGAAAAGACAGGCAAGGTTCTGGACATACTTGAGGAGACGACTTGGCCTGTCGGTAGTTTTATTAAGCCTCCGCTTGGATTGCTTAACGCATACTGGGTAGACTGCAAGGAAATCTTGGGCGTTAAAAAAGCGCTAGCCGTTTGCAATGGAAAACTGATTGACGGCCTGACATTGGTTCGTTGCGCATTCACCGGCGTAAGATCGTTTTGTTGCCCATTCGTCATTTCCACTACTGAATCATGCTGATAATGCACATACTCAGCATCCAGCAAGGTTGTCAACGGCATAAATTTGAATGAATGGTTCAAATTCAGGTTAATTTGCGGCAACCTCCGATACGGTATCCCCGCTTTGGTTATCGCTTTATCGATCGATTGATAATTATCAACATGGCCTGTTAAAGAAACCCCGGTATTTACGTAGCCAAGATTAGCTTGGCTTAAAAGATAACTACTGTAAGTTGACGTACTCAGCGCGTTGCCCAAGTCGGAGAAATAATCTTTATCGGACACATAATTCAAATCCATATTTGACTTAATATGGGACGTAAATTGGGTGTTATTCTTAATCGCTCCCAAATACCGCGCCTTATCACGGAGACTGTCATGCGGCATAAATTCCAGATCTGTAGATCCGCGTGTCATCTCTGTCAAATAACGGAAGTCGCCTCCCAATATGGCGCCCCTATTTGAAAGATACCGTGGCCGTAAAGTGGCATCGTAATTGGGGGCTATATTCCAGTAATAAGGCGTTTCCAGTCTTAACCCGCCCCGTTGCGTGTTGCCAAATGAAGGCGCAAGAAACCCCGAAAGCCGCCTGTTATCTATCGGAAAAGACATATAAGGCGAATAAAACACAGGCGTACCTTTAAACTCAATCCATGCATTTTTAGCAGCGCCTTGACCGCTAATTTTATTCATCTTCAACTCAGTCGCATGCACAACCCAGTCCTGGTTGCCGGGACGGCAGCTGGTATAAGCAACACCTTTATATCGAGACAGAGTGCTGCTCTCCCGATAAATCGTTTTCGCCCGGCCTCTGAGCGGCGTAGCCGGAGAAATAAACAGGGCTTCCCGGAGGCGTGCCTGATCGGAAGCCAGGTTAAGGGATGCCGACTCACTGTGCAACGCCAATTCATCTTCGCTGTAATAGACACTGCCCTGTAAATCCAATGTTTCCGACACCGTGTCATAAGTCGCTTTATTAGAGACTGAACGTTGATCTGCACGAGTCATTTCAACATTACCGGTATAACTGTAAATTTCATTCTCGAATATTTCAGCATAATCGGAATCGATATCCAGAGGAGACGCCTCTCTCAAATCCTTTTCAGGCACAAAGCCGGGCTTTCCGCCGCCAGGTGCAGCACAGTTTTGCCAGGGATCATATTTCAGTTGTGATTTAAGATTGCTGAAGGTTAGTTCTTCGTTGTGGTCAAATGCCGGAGTAAGCAGACTCACGCCGGGTTCAGATGTTTCAATAACCCGCGCCTGCCCTTTAGGATCGGCGCCGACCAACTTACAATCCCAGTTTTTATCTGCGGCCTTGGCATCGCAAGTCCAGCCTGGACGATTAGCTTCAGTTTGCAGTGTTTTTTTCAAATTGGAATCGGCCGAAGGCTGAGCGATTGGCTTAGCCTCTACGCTAACTTGCTGGGTGTCTTTATCAGCCCTGGTGTTGACGGGGAGTTTGGGCGCGACGACCTTCTCGACCTTCTCGACCTTCTCGACCTTCTCGACCTTCTCGGCAGGGACGGGCGGTGGCTCGGTATTCTCAACGGGACCGCGCTCAGGCTCCGCTACAACCGGCTGGGTATTTTCAACGGCCTTTGTCGGTATCGACTGTTCGTCTTTAATCGGCTGCACGTCTTTAACGGGTTCGGCGTCGACAGGAATCTTTGTCGCACTGGTTTTCTCCGCAGGTTCTTTTTCACCTACACAAACCCACTCTTTGCTATCCTTGTTTTGCACACAATTCCAGAGTGCTTCATTGGCAATGCTGACAGGCGCATAAATAGAAGGTAAAAAAAACAGTAATAAACGGCGGCGCATAGGTAATATGAAGTTTAGTAGCGTAGTGGATCGTAAATCGAATAAAATGCCGGACGTTAATTTTACCTCACTACCCCTCTATTATACTAATCTATCCTAAACATCATGATGCCTGAAGACTTAAGAACGATATCGATGTTCGACTGGCTTGAAAACGATTTATTGCTCTCCATTACCGCATGCGCCCCCGCTTCCAGCGATGCCAGTTTTCGACGTTACTTTAGAGTCTGTACCCCGGAACAACAATTTATTGTCATGGACGCCCCACCGGACAAAGAAAACATCGAACCCTTCATCAGAATTGCCAAGCTGCTGACACAGTCTCAAATCAACGTCCCGAGCATTTTTCAACAAAACCTGACTGACGGATTTTTACTGCTGGAGGATTTCGGTAGCCAGTGTTTCCTGGACCAGCTGAACGAAGCCACTGCCGCCGATTTATATCAAACCGCTTTCGACAGCTTATTCAAACTGCAAACCCAAACATCAATACAAAACTCCGGATTGCCTAGCTATGACGAGCCGCTCCTGCACAGGGAACTGGCTATTTTCGACGAATGGTTTTTAGGCCAGTTACTCGACATTCAAATTCCCTCAGCTGTTTGGGAGACGGTCCGCGCCCTTCTCACCACATCCGCATTGGAGCAACCCAGCACCTGCGTACACAGGGATTACCATTCCCGCAACCTGATGGTTTTAGATAGCGACTCACCCGGCGTCATCGATTTTCAGGATGCCGTCATCGGCCCGATCACCTACGATCTGGTGTCTTTGTTGCGCGATTGCTATATCGCCTGGCCTGAACAACAAGTTGAGCAATGGCGATTTAATTATTTTGAGCGGCTCCAGCAAGCAGACCTCATTGATTGCAGCCCGGCCCAGTTTAAACGCTGGTTCGACCTGATGGGACTACAACGCCACCTTAAAGCCATCGGCATTTTTTCCCGCTTGCACTTGAGAGACGGCAAATCCAACTACCTTGGCGACATACCGCGCACCCTGAACTATGTCACCAGCGTTTGCGCAGCCTATCCTGAACTTGCCGGGTTCAATGACTTCCTGCGCGAGCAGGTACTACCCGCACTGAGCGTAGTTGAAGCATGAAAGCCATGATTTTAGCGGCAGGTCGCGGCGAAAGAATGCGCCCGTTAACCGACCACACCCCCAAACCCTTGCTTACAGCCGCAGGCAAACCGCTGATCGAATACACGATCAAACAACTGGTCGCGGCCGGTTTTAATGATATAGTCATTAATCACGCCCATCTGGGATTGCAAATAGAAAACCGGCTGGGTAACGGCAATCGGTTTGGTGCAAACATAAGCTATTCACCGGAAGGCGAACAAGCGCTGGAAACGGCGGGCGGCATTATTAACGCCCTGCATTTATTAGGCGACGAGGTGTTTTTGGTGGTCAATGGCGATATAGCCACAGACTTTCCCTTTGCCGAACTCAAAAACCTGACTGTCGATTTGGCCCATCTGGTTTTGGTCGATAATCCGGCGCATAATGCACAGGGCGACTTTGGCTTGGCTAAGTCCGGCTTGGTTGTTTCAAGCGGCACCGAACAATTCACCTTTAGCGGCATAGGGCTGTATCGCCCGGAACTGTTCAGCAACATGCCCGCCGGACCCAGCAAACTGGGGCCTTTGTTACGCCAAGCCATAGCAAACGGCCGGGTTTCAGGACAAAAAATGGACGGTTTCTGGATGGACATAGGCACACCGGAGCGTTTGCAAGAACTGGATTTTTATTACACTCAACAGAGGTAAAGATCATGACTGAACATGTTTACAAAAAAATAGAACTGACCGGTTCATCAGCCGTCGGCATGCAGCAAGCCATCGAAAACGCCATCAGCAAGGCATCAAAAACTATCCATGACATGCGCTGGTTCGAAGTCGTCGAAACCCGCGGCCACATAGAAAACGGCAAAATCGCTCACTGGCAGGTCACCGTTAAAATCGGCTTTTCCCTGACAGAATAAAGGCTTTGCCATTCGACAAACCAGGCTCGATCGTATATGCCCCATCAATCGGACAAAAGCGCCAATACCCTATGGCACCGCGCCACCGTCACCCGGCAACGCCGCGAACAAAAAAATGCGCATAAATCGATAGTGCTCTGGTTTACCGGCCTATCCGGCTCCGGCAAGTCAACACTGGCCCATGCCGTAGAAGAACAATTGCACCAAAACGGCTTAAATACCTTGGTCCTGGACGGCGATAATGTGCGTCACGGCTTGTGCAGCGACCTGGGATTTAGCGATACAGACCGCAAGGAAAACATCCGCCGTATCGGTGAAACAACCAAACTGTTACTTGAAGCGGGCGTAATAACATTGACCGCATTTATCTCACCGTTCAAGGCGGAGCGCGCCACGGCAAGAAGCCTGATGCCGGACGGCGACTTTATTGAAATTCACTGTTTTTGCCCGTTAACGGTTTGCGAGCAACGGGATGTCAAAGGACTGTATAAAAAAGCGCGACTAGGCGAAATACAAGACTTTACCGGCATATCCTCGCCTTACGAAGAACCGGAAAACCCGGATTTAAAAATCGACACTCACCGGCTTACGCTCGGAGAAAGCGTGCAGCAGGTCATATCGTTATTACGCGATCGAAACATCTTGCCCGCCCTGGAATAAACCATGCATTTCGATGTCTTCAATGGCGATGCAGACGGCATCTGCGCCCTGATTCAACTACGCCTGGATCGACCGCAGGCATCGCGGCTCATTACCGGCATTAAACGCGATATACAATTACTGGATAAATTTACCGTCACCTCAGGCGACCGCATCACAGTACTGGATATTTCCCTGCAGACAAACAGCGTACGGGTTAAGGAGTTTTTAAATCGGGGCGCTCATATTTTTTATGTCGATCACCACCAACCCGGCGATATTCCCAATCATCCCCATCTAAAAACGCTGATTAATACCGACAGTGCGATCTGCACCAGCCTGCTGGTCAATCAGTACCTGAATGGGAAATATCCGTTATGGGCAATAACCGCGGCCTTTGGCGATAATTTAAACCACAGCGCCGAACAACTGGCTGCCACCCTGAATTTAAGCCAAACAGAACTTGAGACCCTGAAAAACCTGGGCATCTACATCAACTATAACGGGTACGGCGGCTGTATTGACGACCTGCATTTTGCCCCTGACAGACTGTATCGGGAAATGGCGGAGTTCCAATCCCCTTTTGACTTCATCGGCGGCAATCGTGATATCTTTACGCAACTGGAACAGGGCTATCGAGAAGACATGGCAAATGCCCAACGCCTTGTCCCCGAATGCCAAAGCGACGCGGTCGCCGTATTCATCCTGCCCGATACCGCCTGGGCAAGACGCGTTAACGGCGTATTCGGGAATTTCCTGGCCAACCTTCACCCCAGCAGAGCCCATGCGGTAATCACCCATAACAAGGGCAACGATTACCAGGTTGGCGTCAGAGCGCCTCTATCCAATAAAACCGGCGCTGACGCATTATGCTCCGCCTTTCCAACCGGCGGCGGACGCAAAGCGGCGGCAGGCATCAATCATTTGCCCGGCGATCAGCTGAGTATTTTCATCAAAAAGTTTGAGGATTTTTATTCGTGAGTAGCTGTTACAATGCGAGTAAAAGGCTTACGTTTTAAATATAAGTACAATGGAACACAGATGACGGATGAACACATTTTTTGCCTTTAGCCTTGTGTCATCATAATTATTAACGTCATCAACGTTCTATTTTTGGCCACTGAATAATAACTACAATCTTAAAGACCGCCGGAACCGACACGCATGAACTCACTGACCGATCAACACCAGCCCGACTCATCCAACCCGAAGCGGATGGAACAATTACAACACATCAACCTGCAACTTGCGGCGCTGGGGCAACCGACCTGCGAAGTGGAAAACGACCCGCAATACCTGAAAATTGCCGGCGGCTTATTAAAAAACTATACTCAGCAACGCCGCCTGCTGGCGCTGGCCAAGTACCGCTGTCCGGCCGATCAACGTATTCAGGATTTCCTTAACAGCTACTTGACTGAAAACGGCATAGAAGGCCCCGTCAGCTTGCCGGGCGAAACCTTTGTGCTGGAACAAAAAGAATTGGCAAGGGAGTTGTCCCTGCCCTTTCAACACAACGAATTTCATTCGGCTTATATTGATTCCTACCGGATTCAACAAGGCGTACTGCATAACCCGAAAAACGACCGGCGCACCACCAAAGGCGTGTTCCATATTGCCGCCGGAGGCCTCCCGGTTCCGGCCGATAAAAACGAAGTGCCCGTTCAGGCTTATGCGGCGCTGCTCCGCGCAGCCCTGACGCCTCCCGACGACCTTTTGTCCCTGCCCTTTACCAGCGCCCAAGCCAATACCGCCAAACTCTGGGCGTCATCGCTGATAAGACCCATCGTGTGCCCGGAAGTTTCCGCATCAATGCCGGTCAAAACCATGGAAATCCGCTTTTTTGCACCCGGCGGACTGGTCGCCAACCTAGATTTTGTCGAATCCATTTTCGGCAACGCGGGCGACCCGTTCCTGCCCGAGAACGATGCCGCATTGGATATTGACCACTGGACCGGCCATACCGGCTGCATCATTCTTGCCTCGCATTTGGTGCATTGCCGGAAAAAGGATCTGGGTCTGCCGCATGTTGACGATGCCACCGAGCGTCAGCGCAAAGACGGCATGTGCTGGAAAAATGCGGATGAACTGTACAATAACGGCCAGCCCTTTAAACTGGTGTGCCGCAGCATGCAGGGGGTGATTGTCACCATCATTGCCGACAACTATTTCGGCTACAGCAAAAAGGAAATCAAGTCCCATATCAGCTATTCAGCCAACCTGTACGGCGGTGCTGAAGAAGAGCATTCGGGCGGCGCACTGGCCTTCCCGAGAGTCATCCTGGGCGAAATATTTTTGCCCCATACTTCTTATATCGGCGAGCATTATTCTTTCGATAAAGTCTGTCAGCAACTGGCGTCGGTCATAGAACCTAAAGACGAAGGCTATGCTGTCGACAAAAACTACCCCGACATCCTTTATATTCCCAATACCGCGAAGTTCAACATTCCGCAGCAGCAAGTCAGCTGGACGCATAACCGGCAGACGCAAACGCTCAAATTGCTGTTCGGCAACACCTATGTCTATCCCAACGGCTTTAAAATCCACATGGAACGCCACCCTACTGCGCCCAGCTGGCGCTTGATCGGCACCCATCAGGAAGGCACTTTCTGCCACAAGCCGAGCACCGTATCCGGGGGCGGCAAGTCGGAAATTTCCAAATCGATTGCCGGAGCCATCATTTCCGGCCCGGTTTTTGTCGATAATTTCGACAAGGACATGGACATCGTCACCGCCATCTTCGAACACGATTATTCCACCCGGTTTCGCGATCCGGCCCTGCATGGCCTCGACCAACGCCGCCTGCTCAGCAATGAACGCACCCTGGGTTCGGTGATCAAACTACTGACGCCGTCCGAAACCGAGTTTTCGGACGTCCACAACCAATGGCTGGCAACCATACCCCAGCACATATTGGCCGTGGCGCTGATGATCAAACGTTTTTACAAGGAAGAATGGGGCCACGACTGGAGAAAATATTTTTCCGTCGACATGGTCAACAGCCACCCCGGTAACGAACTGAAATTTCAGGGCCGCAAACTGATCGCCAGTTACCTGCGCGTAGGTTTTGACGAAAATGGCGCGTGGCGCGTTTTCAAACTGCGTCAGGATTTTATCGCCTCGGCCAAAGTCCAGATGGAAGACGATATTTCCGCGTCCACCGTCGTACCGGCGCGCCTTCTTACCGGGCTTAATCCGGATTATAAAAACCCCAGCGTCAAACTGGTCGATAACTGCGAACAAAGCTTCTTTCAGCGTCCTGACGATGCGATACACCGGGGCACGGATTTGCAGACCGAGCTGGATTTTTCGCGTACCGACAATTTTATCTCCAATTTTCAACCGCTCACCCCGCAAGACGCGCGCGAGTTCATCGAAGACGTCATACACTTCGACGAATTCAGCGAGCCGATGCAAAACGTCATCCGCCAGGCCACCCAGGGCAAAGACGGCGAGTACTTCGTCTCATCGGCGCATCCTCGTCTGGTTGATGGAAAACCCAGCCTCAACGTCCGCTATCTGCAACTGCGCCCCGATATAGCCAACCCAAAAATGCGCTATATTGCGGAACTGTCCACTCGTTTGGCGCGGGGTCTTGATACCGATCAAACCGTTTATTTCCCGGTTAACGCAGTATTGACCGGACGACGCAACAATCCTGCCGACCTGGAGGCAGGCATCCGGCCGCTGGCAATCTATAATCCGATCCATTATCAGGAATTGCCTGAGCTGTTTATGGATTTTATTTGCAGCCTGACCGGAAAATCGCCGTCCACAACCGGAGCCGGTTCCGAAGGCGCGCTGACCAAAGGCCCGTTCAATGCCTTATCCACCACCGCCGACCTGAATACCGCATTGGTTTCGTTCATATTATGCGGCTATGACGGCTTTTCCACGGCGGCGGGTTTCATCGGTTCCAAACGCCAAATCGATCATGACATCAGCCTATTGATTCCTGAAATCTGGTCACGCTTGCCGGTAGACCAGCGCGACCCGCAGTATTTGATTGCAAAAGGGCAACTGGAAAAACTGGAGGATTTTGAATACGAAGGTCGTACCGTATTCCAAAGCCGATTGGGCTATCGCATTACCGAACGGTTTGTGCATACCAATTTCGGCAAGATGTTCGATTACCCGACCGCGGTATTTGACGATGCCATGTTGAAACCGGAAACGCAGGATATGCCCAGCTATGTTGACGGCATCGACAACGTGTACGAAGCGCAGCAACGGGTCGCGCAACAGTATTTCCAGGACGGCTCCATCGATGACGCCTGCCCGCCGTTAAAAGCACTGCTGCACATTATGGCCGAAGGCGAATATGCCGGGCAAACCATCAGCGATCCGGCTATTCGCGCGATGTTCACCCGCGACTATTTGCTGCAAAGCGACTGGTATCAACAGCGCCTTGAAATCAAACAACAACGCGAGAGCGAACTTTGGCAGCAGCACAAGGCTTATATCCAACAGCAATTGACGGCAACGGAAAAGTCAGCCGGCCGTGCCGAGTTAATCCAAAAACTCGAAGCGACAGAGCTCAAGCTGGCCGAGATCAACGATCCGGCTTACCTGCAACAGCTGCAAGGGACGTTAGGGGCTGATTGGGTACATCATTCGTAGACAGAAATACGCCGGTTCGAGCAACAGCGAAAACCGGCGTTTCCCGCACCGCCTGGTAGAATGGGGCAGAAAACGTGTCCCGCAGGTATCAAGTTAAAACATATCGCCACGAAGACAAGAACGACTGCACCGCTACAGCAGGTAGAACAATGCAAGGAGCCATTGCCTATAATGTAGCGTTCCCACACTCCGCGTCACTGACCCAATTCACCGTCGTAGAATCTGAGCGATCGGCTTCTACAGTAATAGTATTTTGTTTACCGAGCATGATATGATCCGTTAGCCCAAATGGACGCTTACTCTAGGCGCTAACAAAAATTCACAGTTTTTCTTTTTGGCCGCGCTGCCGTTATTTGAGTCATGGGTAAAACAAGTTAATACACGTTTTTTTATTTCTGGTGGAGTAATTGTCATGCAAAATACATCCGGTATATTAGATGTCGCCATAGGATTGGTGTTTGTCTACTTGCTATTAAGCCTTATCTGTTCCGCACTGACGGAAGCCGTCGAAAATCTGTTTACGCGTTCCCGAGGAAAAAAACTCTGTGAGGGCTTGTATGAGTTATTTGGCGGTAATACCGACAGTAACACAAGCTTTACGCTGCTCAAGGAGTTTTACAAAAATCCGCTGATTTATGGTTTGTACCACGGTGATTTGAAACTGGAGCAGCAACCTCAACAAGCAGAAACAGAACCCAGTCATACATCGCCGCAAAAGCTACTGTTACCCGTTAATCTACCCTCTTATATCGCACCAAAAACTTTCGCGCTGGCGTTTGTTAGCCAAATTCTGGATGACAAACCCTTTGATACGGCGACACTTATCAGCCAGATCAATGCCTCTAGTAACCTCCCGGCCAATCTCAAAAAAGCCCTGACGCTATTTGTTAATACGGCCGATGGCGACATCCATAACGCGCTTAAAAATATTGAAGACTGGTATTCCGCAATGGGAGAAAGAGTCAGTGGCTGGTACAAAAAACATGCACAACTTATTGCCTTCATTATTGCTGTAGCGATTGTTGTAGCCGGTAATGTCGACACGCTTACCATCGCTAAAAGCCTGATGGTCAATGGCAATCTACGCGATCAAATGGTTAGCTCGGCTGACCAGTTTATCAAAGTCGATTTATTGAAAACCAAACAACAGGCGCTTGATGGCGCTCAATCCTCAAATAACCAGCAACAAATCACTCAACTCAGCGCCGAAATAGCCGCAATTAAAGCGGCGGCGTCTACTAAAGAGGCTCTTTGCCAGACTCAAGGCATTGATCCTCAACAATGTTATAACTTGCAAATGGCACGATTAGCCGAACTGAATCGACTTGGCTTGCCGATAGGATGGCGCAACTCTGACGATCCGAGAACTCAGCCTCACAGCGCCGAGGCTTGGCTGGAAAAAATTATCGGTCTTTTTATTACGGCAATAGCTGTTTGTTTGGGAGCGCCCTTTTGGTTCGATATCCTCAACAAGTTTATGAATTTCAGATCAACCATCAAGCCACAAGCCGGCGATAACAAAACAGAAAACAAACCGCAACAACCGGACAACGTTAAAGTTCCAACGCCCGGCGTGGGCTGAAGCTTTACAGTGTCCTTAATTCAAGCAAAGCGGAGAGCGTGTTATGTCGAGACAAATTAACAACGACGGTTTAAATCTGATCAAACAATTCGAGGGCTTGCGTTTAGAGGCCTATCGCTGTCCGGCCGGTGTCTGGACCATCGGCTATGGGCATACCCATGGCGTAAAACCAGAGGCAATAATCAGTGGAGAACAAGCGAATCACTTATTGGCTGAAGATTTAGCGGAATCGGGTGTGCAGGTAGATCAATGTGTGAATGTCACGTTAAACGACAACCAATATGCCGCCTTGAGCAGTTTTGTGTTCAACGCGGGCATTGGAAATTTAACGGCGAGTACCTTGCTGAAACGCCTTAACACGGGTGATTACGATTGTGTACCTAGCGAGTTGTCCAAATGGGTTAAGGCAACAGACCCCAAGACCGGTAATAAAGTCTCTTTAGCGGGACTGGTAAAGCGCAGGGCAGCCGAAGGTGAATTATGGCTAAAAACCGATAGCGACGACCCGTTTTTAACCAGTACGGATATGCCGCAACGCGTTTATGCCGACGATCCTCGCGTTTCTTATCGGGTTGCCGCCCGCGATGGTCTCCGAATGCGTTCCGGCGCCGGTGTGAACTTCGACATTTTGCAGGTGCTTCCCATAGATACCGAAGTTTTTATCATCAAAGAAAAAGACGGTTGGGCAGCCGTCGACCTGCAAGGCGATGGGGCAATTGATGGCTGGGCATCCCAGGACTTTTTAAAATTGAAATCCGCCTAGGTTCTGTTGATATTTTGTCTGAAAATTTAATCTTTACTTGAGGGTGTAAATAATTAAAGCTTCATCAAAAATAGAATAGACAATACGATAATCGCCCGATCTTATTCGATAAGTATGAACTGATCCCGCTAGTTTTTTATGCCCGGACGGATAGGGATTACCCTCTAACTCATCGATTAATCCAGCTATTTTTTAATCACGGGTTTAGGTAGATTGGCTAATGATTTTTTAGCGGAGGTTTTAAGTTCGATCTTACAGCAAGCCATTGTCCATCAATTCCTTTTTTACCTGTTCCCAGGGAATTGCCGGCTCGTCTCTCAATTCTGCAACCGCCGCTAAATCCTTCAAATCTTCCATCAATTCTATATATTCTTCCATCGGCAATATAACGGATATTTTTTGTCCTTCTGTGTCGGTAATGTATTGTTTGGGCATGGGTTTAATTTCCTCATTGATTTTTGATAAACATTGGTCAAAAATTGATTATTTTGGTGCAGTGCGAGTGATGGGCTTCGTGCATCCTCCTGTCCTATGCGCTACCATATTTTTTAAAATCGTAAGCACATAATAATTTTCTATAGTTTGTATCTTCTTTATTTTTATATTCACGCAGATAACTTTCAATATCTTCCAGCCCTATAGTTCCTTCTAAAACTGCCCACATAATGGCATTATTTTTATTACTATTAGTAATGGAGCCATCCATTTCAATTAATTTAATAGTACTATGTAGGTTTTTACTAGATGATTTAATTGAGTATTTTGCGGATTTTAACTTATCAATTTGTTGTTTTTTTAAACTATCAATTTTTTCAATTTCATTATTTATTTCACTAAATCCAAACACTGGAAAGTATTGTTGCTTATTAATATTATACTTATTGATAAGCATTAAAATCTGCATATTTTCCTCATCAATTATTTTGAAATAATTTGACATCATTTCCGACGAGTTTTGATATTCATATCTAATAGTTTTTGCTGAACCAATTACAAGTATTTTATCGCTATTTTTAAGTGCTTCTAAATCCTCAGTTATATTAACCCTTATTTCTCCGCCAGAATATATTTCTTTAACAATATCTTGAACCTTCCTTACATCCATTGCAGATATTGGCAAATGTAAATCAGATAATGAACTATAAATTGCTTTATAATTGTCGGTTTTAATTTTATTAATTCTTATTGTTCCAAACCCTTCCATATCAATATCATGCTCACTAATATCTTCACAATCAGATTCAGGATCATACTCAACTAAAAGAAAATTCTCTCTTATTTTTTCTGCATCAGCTGAGTTTGGTTCAATATATGTAAAAATAGTTTTTAGAATATTTTTTATATTTTCATCGCCAATATTATAGCCAATGAATATAATTGGATTGTGGATAAACAACGACAAAAGCTGGGCTCTTATCAGTTCGTACTTTTGTATAAAACGATCATAGTCTTCTGAAGTTATAATTATCTTATCAATATCTGAAACACAACCATGTATCTTATATACAGATCCATAAGGGTTGCTTAGCAAAATATTATTTCCAATTAAAGGGTTAAACTCGAATATTTTTTCAATGAACTCATCATAGTTTGTTGTGATTATTGAACCAATATTCTTGCGTATTTTTTTTAGTTCAGCGAGTTCTTCCAACATTTCTTCTTTAAATTCGATTGAAGAAAGAAGTTTTGATATGTAAATTTTAAATCTACTTAGATTTATGTCATTTTTCATATTGCTATAGAAAATATCATTAATCTCTTTAAATTGGCCATTTTTATCATCTTTCAATTCATTGTTAAATTCTTCCTCTAAAATACTGGCTATTTTTTCAAACTTGTACCTATCATTCTCTTGGCATGTTGATTTTATGTCTAAATAGTATTCTTCATTACCTTTCAAGTCATAAGCAATCTTACTCAAAAGATCATTCCACCTATAAGAATTTATTAAATATCTTAGGCTCATACCAGTCCCAACAAATAAGACTGGATGGTTTTTATAATTCGCAATGAATTCTTTAATATTCATATTTATATCTTTTTTGTAATCCACTATAACAAGTTCGTTTCGTTCTTCATATACAGCATGCTCTCTATGTGCGGCGTGAGCATGATAGACTGGGAGACAAAGGCCAACTTAAGACATAATCTAATGAATAATAATCGCTTTTTAGTAGGCCATCAAAGCTATTTAATTTATATCATTATCCCATATGCCAAGTTGGATAGATTTTAATATTTTTCTTGCCGTATAGACTTTTGTTTTGTTGCATGAGAAATGTTAGCAGCGGATATGAGAAACAAAAATCACTCAGCCCGCAAAGCTTCCAGAGGCTCCAGCCGTGCGGCTTTCATGGCCGGAGCTACTCCGGCGGCTATGCCGATCAGCAATGAAACCATAAAGGCCGCAACGATATAAGCCCAAGCCAGTTCCACCGGCAAGGCGGGCAGCGCGGCATCAAGGATTTGCACCATGGCTATGCCCAGCAACACGCCGCACAGTCCGCCTGCGGCGCTTAGCGCCAAGGCCTCGCACAGGAACAGCTGGAAAATGGTTCTGCGTTCTGCGCCTACCGCCCGCAGCAGGCCGATTTCTGAAATCCGTTCGGAAACGGCGATGGTCATGATGGTTAATATGCCGACCGAACCGACCAGCAAGGAAATGCTGCCTAGTGCCGCTACCGCCAGCGTCAGGATGTTCAGGATGGAATCCATGCTTTTCAGCATCTGATTCTGGGTGACGATAGTGAAGTCTTCCCTGCCGTGCCGGGCAATCAAGTTTCGTTTGATTGCTTTTTCTACGCGCTCAACTGCCGTATTGCTTTTATAGAGTAGGTGGATTTCCATCAGGCTTTCCCTGTCGAACAGCTCCAGCGCCTTGGCGGCCGGGATGTAGATGGTGTCGTCCATATCGAAGCCGATCATCTGGCCTTTCTTTTCCATCACGCCGACGACCCGAAAACGGTCGCTGCCGATCCTGATGCGCTGGCCCAGCGGGCTGGCCGTGCCGAACAGCTCGGTTGCCAGTTTATTGCCCAACACCGCGAAGGCGCGCGGATTGCTTTCTTCTTTCGGTAAAAAACGCCCGTTGACGACCTTGATTTTCCATATTTCCGGCACGGCTGAACCGACCCCCAGCACATTGGTGCGCCGTTGTTTTTCTCCCGCTTCAATACGCGCATTGCCTTGCACCATGGGGGATGCGGCAATGATGTTTTCCACTTTGCTCAAGCTGACAACATCGGCTATGACCAGCGGTCTAACCGTGCTGATCGATGCTCCCGACACGCCAAAGGTGGTAATTTTGCCGGGATGAACGCTGATCAGATTGGTGCCGAACTGGGTGAATTCGGCCAGTACAAAGGTATGAATGCCGCGCCCTATCGAGGTCAAAATCACCACAGCCGCAATGCCGATAATCAGCCCCAATGCGGTCAGCGCCGAGCGCAGTTTGTGACTGATAACCGTCCGGTATGACAATGAGAGGAGATCGGCGTAGCGCATGTTTTACCGCTTTGCCAATGCGGCGACAGGGTTTGCTAGTTCCCTAGCTCCAGCTCTTATCGTTATACGCGAGTGTCTGTGGAACAGCGTCATTACTCCTCGTTCCCACGCGCTGCGTGGGAATGCAGTGTTGGACGCGCTGCGTCCCATATATACAAGACATTGTGCGTGACTCGCGGCGCAGCGCGCCTTGACTGCGTTTCCACGCAGCGCGTGGGAATGAGAGCAAACCAGTGAAAACGCGGTCAGCGCCGAGCGCAGTTTGTGACTGATAACCGTCCGGTATGACAATAAGAGGAGATCGGCGTAGCGCATGTTTTACCGCTTTGCCAATGCGACAACGGGATCGAGATTGGCGGCTTTTCTGGCCGGCAATACGCCGAACACAAGGCCGGTAAACAACGACACAGCCAATGCGGCAAGCAATGCCCAGCCCGGCAGTTCCATAGGAAAATCCGGGTAAAAAGCCTGTAAAACGCCAATGGTTAGGTAGCCCAGCATCACGCCCAACACTGCGCCCGCCAATGACAACATGGCCGCTTCGGACAAAAACAGCCACAGCAGCTGCCGTTTGGTCGCGCCTAAGGCTTTCAGCAAACCGATCTCGGAAGTGCGTTGCGTCACGCTGACCAGCATCACATTCATCACCAGCACACCGGCCACCGCCAGGCTGATTCCGGCGATGCCGGCTACGGTCAGGGTCAACGCGGTTAATATCCTGTCGAAAGTGCTGACCACGCTGTCCTGGGTAATCAGCGTCACATCGTCTTCGCCCTCATGACGAGCCTTGATGATGTCCCTGATTTCATCGACCGCCTTGTACATGTCCGGCTTGGATTTGGCTTCAACCAATACCCGAAATAATGAATGGGTATCGAACAAAGCCTGCGCGGAAGCCACCGGGATGATCACGATTTCGTCAAAATCGATGCCGACCGATTGGCCTTCCGAGGCCAATACGCCGATCACCCGGAAGCGCCGGTCATTAATGCGCAGCCATTGCCCCAGTGCCGGTTGATTGGCGAACAGTTCATTGCGTATGGTTTGGCCGACCACGCAAACCGACTCGGCTTTATCGATCTCGGTTCGGGGCAGGAAACTGCCCTGCGCCACGGTCAAACGGCGCACCCGTCTTAATGCGTGCGTCGAGCCCAGCACATTGGTTTCTCGCTCCAGACCCAGCGATGAAACCGGCGCCGAGCCGACGGTCAGCGGTGCGATAGCGGCAATATGACGGCTGCGGAATAAGGCTTCGGCATCATCCAGCGTCAAGTCCCTGGGCGTTTCGCCAAACAGCGGCGGCTGTCCGCCCGTGGTTTCGGTGCGTCCCGGCAGCACGATGACCAGGTTTGTGCCCAATGCTTCAAACTCGTTAACCACATAACGGCGGGCACTTTCGCCCAAGGCCGTCAACACCGAAACCGAAGCTATGCCGATACTCATTGCCAGGATAATCAACGCCGCGCGTAAGCGCTGGGTGCTGAGTGCGGCTAATGATTGGATTAATGTGTCTTTGATGAGCATGGTTTATCAGACTTACCCATTCTCGTTCCCACGCGCTGCGTGGGAACGTCATAGTGGGCGCGCTGCGTCCCGTGTTTGTGCTGCCTGCATTTTCGGACGTTACGCGTGACTCGTGGCGCAGCGCGCCTTAACTGCATTCCCACGCAGCGCGTGGGAACGAGGTAAAACTTCGTGTCTCGGCAATTGCTCCTGCATTGCTCTACCTCCTGCATCCATGCAAGTCGTTCGTGGTGATCATCTTTTATATTTTGATTGCTCATCACCCTATCTGCCCATCGACAATACGGATTTTACGCCGCGCCCTGTCGCCCAAATTCTGGTCATGGGTAATAATCATCAGCGTTACGCCTTGCCGGTTAAGTCCTTCCAGCAACTCGATAATTTCCTTGCCGGATTTGCTGTCGAGATTGCCGGTCGGTTCGTCCGCCAATAAAATCTCCGGCCGCATGATCATGGCCCTGGCAATCGCAACACGCTGTAGCTGTCCGCCGGAAAGCTGGTCCGGCCTGTGGTCGGCGCGATCTTGCAGACTGACCGATGCCAGCGCTTCCTGTACCCGCTGCTTGCGTTCCTTAACCGCCACGCCCGCCAGTATCATCGGCATTTCGATGTTTTCAGCCGCCGACAACCGCGGAATCAAATGAAAAAACTGGAACACAAAACCGATGTTTTCGCGGCGAATCTTGGCGAGCTCATCATCGTCAAGCTGGGTAACCGGCTGATCGTTTAGCAGATACCGGCCCGAACTGGGCTGATCAAGCAGGGCTATCACGTTTAACAAAGTCGATTTTCCGGAACCCGACGGTCCCATCACCGACACATATTCGCCTTTTTCGATAATGACGTTAATGTCATTCAAAGCATGAACGGTCTGCTCTCCTACCTGAAAATAACGATGAATATGTTCCAGCCGTATCATTTTTGTACGCGGGCATAAGCGCCTGCCGCCACGCCCTCCCGACCTACCGACAACACGACTTTATCGCCGACATTCAGGCCCGACAATACTTCCACGGCATTCCAGTTGACCAGCCCAGGTTTAAAGCTACGCTCTTCCAGCAAACCGTCCGCCCGCATCACCAAGACCCGGTTATTTTCCAATACCGCCTCGGCAGGCACTCGGAGCGCTTGGGGTTTGCTGGACAGCAGGACTTCAATGTCGGCACTGTAGCCGGGCAGCAAGCCTTTAAGGTCTTTCGGATCGGTTAGCTTAACTTCAACTTCGACGGTGCGCGCCTGCTTTTCCTTTTCCAACACATAGGGAGCGATGCGGCTTACCGTGCCGGAGCAGCGTTTATCGGTAAAGGCATCCAGCGACACACAGGCGCTCATGCCGGTTTTGATCTGCGGCGCATCCACTTCATCAATCGGCGCGGACACATACAAACAACTGACATCCAGCAAATCGATGGCAGGCAAGGTCGGAATGCCGGGCGGCGATGGCGTTATAAACTCCCCCAATTCGGCATTGATTTCAGCCACGGTGCCGTCGAAAGGCGCGAGAACCAGAGTGCGTTCGACAGCGGCCTGAACCGCATCGCGGTTGGCCTGGCTAACCGCGATGGCCTCAAGAGCGGCGGTGCAGGATGCCCGCTTGGCGCGGGCGCCGGTCGCTTTAATATCGACCTGTTCTTCAGAAATAATATGATCGAATTTTTGCAAACGCAACGCACGGTCTGCCTCGCGTTCGGCGCCCGCACCAAGCTGACAGGCTTGTTCGGCCGATGCCCGGTTAGCCCTTATTTGAGCGTCCTGTAATTTGACCTGCGCTTTCAGATCCTTATTCCAGATCTCCAGCAGCAACTGATTCTGTTTAACGTTGTCGCCTTCCTTGACATGCAATTCGGCAACCTGCCCGCCCGTTGCCGGCGCAAGGTAGGCGCGCCGACAAGCTTTAACCGTACCGACGCGGGTATTGGATACCGTCGCCCTCACCTCGCCTTGTTCAAGGGTGACTATTTCAACATCGACAAATTTCGGCTGTTTGGTAAAAAAATAAACGGCAATAATCAACGCAAGGCCGATGATGATTATGAGTGGTTTTTTGCCCGGTAAAGTCATAAGTTGAGTAGCCAAAAGTCGTTTTGGAGCGCCTATTAAGCCCAATCATCAGGCCGGCGGTCAACTTAAAAACAACATTACCCGACAATCACCAGCCAATCGGTCAAATAAGTCATTTTTACCGACAGATTTTTCCCCAAGACTTTCAGCATGTCGTCCGACTCACGCAAATTGATACGACCATTGATTTTGAGTTCTCGCAAGGTATTGTCCTTATAAACCACCACACCGGTTCGATAGCGGCGGATCTGATTAATGACGCTTTCCAGAGGAGCATTCTCAAACACCAGAAAACCGTTCACCCAGGAGGTGGCCAGCGCAGAATCCAATATCCGGGTTTCGCCAAGCCCGGCGGCATTAATCGATACGGCTTCGCGATCATGCAAAATCTGCGGCTGTTTCAACGCGCCCCGGTCGCTCACTTCAACCCGGCCAGACACGACTTTGACTTCATCGCTACCGCTCTTTTCATGCACGAAAAACCGGGTTCCGAGTACGCGGGTCGTCGAATGATCGGCCTGGACAATAAACGGCCGGTTGGGATCGGGTTTGACTTCGAAATAGACCTCGCCTTTCAGCAGCTCGACCCCGCGTTGCGGGCCCTCCATGCTGACTGCGATGGAACTGTCGGTATTGAGCATCGCGGTGGAACCGTCATCGAAATAGACGGTTTTGCGTTCGCCCACTCGGGTCGAATAGTCGCCTTGCATCAAAATCGCAAGTTCGTTTCTAAGCAGAAAAGTTAAGGCCAGACAAGCCGCCATCGCCAGCGGTAATTTGAAATAAATGGCTGCTGTTTTCTTTTGCGGTGCGATGCGGTGTTTTTCGGCGGCTTGACCCAGCGCTTGCAGCAGACCGGCATCGCCCCACAGCTTGCTGATTTCATTAAAAGTTTCGCGATGCAAGTCATCCTGATTCAGCCATAGAAGAAATAACGCCTTTTCCTCGCTAGAGACATTGTCGGCCCGTAGCCGTATAAACCAGGCCACCGCTTGCTCGTCAATATCGTTATTAAGCCCGGATTCCAAACTATTCTTCTCGTTTTCCTGTTTCATAGGTCACTACCCGGTTTCTTGATAAAAAGCTCCCCGTAGACAGGATAAGCGAGCCGCGTAACCGGCGATAATCCACGGTAATAAGCGCCAATAGCAGTCAAAACCGCTGAAGAGTTACGTTTCATAATGATTATTCTACCTAAAACCAATTGCTTATTATATTCCGCCCGGATTTTTTACTTAACTGATGTTACGCATGTACCTAATAAAAAAGCATAGTCCACGAAAGGCACAAAAAGCACGAAAAAAACCAGGTACAGGAACACTAAGTAAAGCCCATCGTCAAGGCACACCGTAAGCTGGGAAACATACGGCCCTCTATTTTTTCGTGTCTTTCGTGCTTTTCGTGGACCGTGCGTAACATCCGTTAATCATTCGGTTGTAACAATAACATGTGTTCCGGCTTTCCGGCTGTCAATGGCATCGATAAACCATTGAGCCAATAGCCCTGCTGATCCCGGTAATAAGGCGACAAGGGTTGGCCCGATTGGCCGCCGGGCATGTGCAGAATGGCGTCTTCAAAATGACCCGGCGAAACTACCAGCCGCTCGCTGGCTCCAAAACCCGGCCCCGCCGCGCGAACGCAGAAACCGCAACCCGGCAAGGCCTCGCTTGGCATATCCAGTAAATCGCTCAGTATCGGCAAGGCCTTGGAAAACGGATGGGACTGCTTGACCTTGTTCTGTTCGCCCCAGTTCAATTCCATTAACGCCACGCCCGGATGCTGGGCTTGTACCTGCTGCAAACCGTGTTTCAATTGTCCCAGAATAAAATCGTCCCAGTTCCGGTAATGCGCCGCATCGGGCAATGCGCGCGGCGGCTTTTCGTTCAACAGGGCTTGCAGCGGCGTATCGATATAAGTCCACGAATAGCTGAAATTTTTATCGGCGTCCCGGCCAGCCGACAAAAGCGGCGTAAATACCGCCTCGATCAATTGCTTGCGGAACTCGACCAGCAAGGCAAAACCCAGGCTGCCGACATCGGCCCGGCCGTTCCAGGCCAGCAAATAGTCGCGCGCTTCGGCCAGATCCGGTTGCCTCGCAATCACTTCGCCGGTCAGGCTATTCAAGGCCAACTGCTGATAGAACACATAAAACTCGCTTTCGGTATCGAGCTGCAAATCGAACATGGCCCATTCGCCAACCCTGGGCATTTGCGTCAGTTGTCGGGTAATCCTGTAGGCGCGGTAGCCGTTGCCGAACTGGTGGCCGATCACATACGGATAATTTTTGCCGAAACGGCGGTCGTTGGCCGATGCCAAAATACCCTCGGGCGGGTCGATAACGCGCGGCAAATCCTCAGGTTCCACATAGCCGTTCCAGCCCACGCGGCCGTCCGCCCATGAGCGACTGACCAAACCGTCATTGCCGAGGCGCTTGGGGATTTTGCCCATCACCGTCCAGGCGATGCTGCCCTTGTCGTCGGCCAGCAAAATATTCAGCTGCGGACCGCCGCTGCTGTTGACGATTGTTACCGCCTGCTCCAGGGTTTCGCCTTGCTCCAAATCAAACAAATTGAGGTTGAACGCATCGACATCCAGCGCCGTCCAATGAATCGCCACCGGCTGATCCAGCAGCAGTTGGTTGGCGACCGGCCCCCAGCGCGTCTGCTTAACCACAATCTGCTTGGCTGCGCTGCCTTTGACGATTATGGTTTCCGGATACTCGACGAAGCGCTGCCATTGCTCGCCTACCCGGTATTGATCGGGATTGGCGGGATTGATCTCAAGCCGGACCAAATCCAGGAAATCGCCGGAAAGATTGGTCGCTCCCCAGGCGATATGCCGGTTGCTGCCGGCAATTAACAACGGCGTACCGGGCAAGGTCAAGCCTGCGGCATGCACAGCGCCGTAATTCAGCTCGATGCGATACCAGGTGTTGGGCACCGATATGCCCAAATGCATGTCGTTAGCCAAAATGGCCCGCCCGTCCCAGGTCTTCTTGCCGCCGACCGCCCAGGCATTGGAACCGACCATTAAATCGGATTGCCGAACCCGTTGTGCCAAGGGTGCTTTATCCGACGACGGATGGGCGAGTGCCGTTGCCAAAGCCTCGACAGGAATCGCTTGCGCCGGGCGCAACGATTCGGCCTGTTTTTGCAGCTGTTCGGTATAAAAGTCGGTGTCCGGCGTTAAAAAACGCATCGCGGCGTCCGGCAAGGTTTTTTCCATCACGCTCAGCATGCGCTCACCGCGCTCCTCACCGGCAGTCAAGTTCTCGCACATACCCAATATGACCAGCAGACTGTCCTCGGGAGTCCAAGGCCCCGGCTGATAAGCCAATACGGTAAACTCGAAAGGCAGTTTGCCGGACTCCGCCATATAGCGATTGACGCCGTCGGCATAGCTTTGCAGATACTGTTGATGGGCTGGCGGCAGTTTTGCCAGAATGGCTTTTGCCTCCCTATGAAAACCGTAGGTTCGGGCCTTGATGTCGCTGTCCAGCGCCATGTCGCCAAAAATTTCCGCCAAGCGCCCTGCGCTTTTGCGCCGCATCAGCTCCATCTGAAACAGGCGGTCGCGCGCGGTAACATAGCCCAATGCCCGAACCGCATCGACGCGGTTAGCGGCATTGATGACCGGCATGCCGTGCGCATCGGTCTGTACGCGAACTTCTGCCGTAAGCCGATCCAGCTGTACCGTGCCGTCAAGTTGCGGCATGGACCGATGCATCACCCAAAAACCGCCGCCGAGGGCTATCGCCGCCACGCTCGCCAGTCCCAAGCCGCTATATAAAATAACTTTTCGAATCTTCACCATTGCCATCCAATATTATGAAAAAAC
>Ga0123388_1082741_pt1 | contig 41555 bp, 40 predicted proteins | sample T0HHNO3metaT_FD_89916 | JGI IMG/M metagenome (GOLD analysis project Ga0123388, IMG submission 89916) | Methane-oxidizing artificial microbial communities from Washington, USA to study methane cycling - T0-HHNO3 metaT (Metagenome... | ecosystem: Engineered > Modeled > Simulated communities...
CACCGGTTACAGCGATGCGCAAAAAGCCCTTATTTCTGAGGCGGCGAAAGACGTGGCGATCGTGATGGCTCCCAACATGAGCGTCGGCGTCAACCTGTCGCTTAAATTGCTGGAGATGACCGCTAAAGTCATGGGCGATTACACCGATATTGAAGTGATCGAAGCCCATCACCGGCATAAAGTCGATGCGCCATCCGGTACCGCATTGCGCATGGGCGAAGTGATAGCCGATGCGTTAGGCCGGGATTTAAAAGACTGCGCGATTTACGGCAGAGAAGGCAATACCGGCGAACGCGACAGAAAAACCATCGGTTTTTCAACCATCCGCGCCGGGGACATAGTCGGCGAGCACACCGTCATGTTTGCCGATGACGGCGAGCGGGTGGAAATCACCCACAAAGCCACTAGCCGCATGACCTTTGCCAATGGCGCGATTAGGGCGGCGGTTTGGCTGGCCGATAAGGACAGCGGTTTGTACGATATGCAGGATGTTTTGGGGCTTTCTTGAACTAAAAAAATCATTGTGTCCACGAAAAACACAAAAAGCACGAAATTTTTCAAAATAGATAGATGTAGGTCGGGTTAGCGTAGCGTAACCCGACATATACGCTAAATTATTCTACGCTAGTCCGACATGGCTAAAAATATTGGCATGTTAGATTTGGTTCCTCAGCCATTCACACGGATGAACTTTAGGCTATGTTATGATTTAGCCACTATATCAGTCGGTAAAAATAACACAGCATGATTCGCAAACTGCAAATAAACAATTATAAATCTCTGCATGATCTGACTTTAACGCGGTAAGGCGTAATTTGCAGGGCCGTAGGATGTGCTGAACGCAGTGAAGCGCACCAATCGCGAACGATGCGGTTCCAGCGTCACCACATCCTACTGGCCACCTATCTTGGGTGTTTGTTTTTGAGCGAATTAACGATGATTAGCTTTTTAACCGATGCCCCCAAATCAATCTAAGGGTTTCTTTATATGAACGCATCATCAATCGTTAATCAAATGTTCAGCCAAATAATAAGCGCCTACTGGTGGGTGATTCCACTGCTTTTACTCATTGCTTTTCTGAAATCGCCTTTCATGAAAGGTATGTTTGGCGAGTTTCAGGTTAACTTGGCAGCAAAGTTCTTTCTGGACAATAAAATCTATACGTTGTTTAAGAACGTAACATTATCAACAGAGGACGGAAGCACCCAAATCGACCACATCATTGTGTCGCGGCACGGTGTCTTTGTGATCGAGACCAAGAACATGAAGGGCTGGATATTCGGTGGTACTCAACAAAAAATATGGACTCAGAAGATATACCGGCACACGAGCAAATTCCAAAATCCGCTACATCAGAACTACAAACACACCGAGACACTGCGGTCTGCTCTCGGACTCGAACCGGATAAGGTGTTTTCGGTTGTTGTCTTTGTCGGCGACAGCACTTTCAAAACAGCAATGCCGGACAATGTTGTTTATATGGGCGGCTATATCCGCTTTATAAAAAGCAAAATGCAGGTCATGCTAAGTGATAGTGATGTTCTGTCCATTTGCGCCAAAATTCAGTCCGGCCGGTTAAATCCATCAATTAGAACCCATGTCGATCATGTCAGGCATGTCAAAACACTGGTCGAGGAAAAACAGCGGCAAGATGATAATTCATGCCCAAAATGCGGCATGCCAATGACATTGCGAACTGCGCGGCAAGGCGCCAATCAAGGTAAACAGTTCTGGGGATGTACCGGTTATCCCAGATGCAAAACGGTTAAACAATTAGCATAAACGCCCATCGTTCACCTGAAATTTCCCTCGCTGAGCAACCGTCTTCCCCCCATTCGTAACGTCTGATTGGAACTGCAAAGCCGATTTTGAACGGACAACGCAAGTTTTGTACTCCAAAAAACATTGATGCCGGAGTTCAACGCTTGCTTTGCAGCTTAAATAACCGGCCATCGTCAAGGTTTCTCACGATAAGGCTTCCCGAACATTGGAGCAATTTTGCCGGTTAAAAAGATTGATCCGCTACAGACAGCTTTTCTTTGTTATATTGCTTACCATTAAACCCTTTAAAACAGGCAACCAATGTTAAGAATATTTCACACCGCAGACTGGCACCTCGGTCATCACCTGCATGGCGTATCGAGGCAACTGGAACATCAGCATTTCCTGGACTGGTTGCTGGATGAAATGCAAAACCAACAGGCCGACGCGTTGATTGTTGCCGGTGATATTTTCGATTCGGCAAATCCATCCTCCGCCGCGCAATCTCAGCTTTATGACTTTCTGGTCAAAGCCAGAACCCGGCTGCCGAATTTGAATATTATTTTAATAGGCGGCAATCACGATTCCGCTTCACGCCTGGATGCGCCATCACCCATTCTCAATGCGCTGGGCGTTACTGTGGTCGGCGGCTTGTCGCGCGACGCTCAGGGCAATATCGATTGGGATCGCTTATTGGTCCCGCTGACCAATGCGGCGGGCGAGGTTAAAGCCTGGTGCGGGGCCATGCCGTTTTTACGCAATGCCGATTTACCCGGAAGCGAGCAAGACACCGATCCGTTAATCTCCGGTATGAAAACGTTGTATGCCGAACTGTTTTCGCAGCTGCAACAAAAGGCAAGCAACGCAGAAAGCCTGATCCTGACCGGGCACTGTTATATGGTCAACGGCGCAGTGTCCGAATTAAGCGAGCGCAAAATACTGGGCGGCAACCAGCATGCGCTGCCGGTTGAATTATTTCCCGATGACATTGCTTATGTGGCCTTAGGTCATCTCCACTTGGCACAAAAAGTCGGCGCGAACGAGCATATTCGTTACAGCGGTTCGCCGATTCCGCTGTCGTTTGATGAAACCGATTATTTGCATCAGGTTGTTCAAGTCGATGTTCGACTGCCAGGGATGGCGGCCGAGACTACTCCCGGCAGTCTTCGGCATTCCCTCCCTCCTTGGAAGTCAGAAGTGTCGCAATCGGTAGGGAACCGATGCGACAGGGCCGGTCAATCAGTTGAAATTACTGCCGTTAAAATACCCCGTAGCGTTCAATTGCTCAGGATTCCCAACGGCAAAGATTTTGCCGTTTTGTCTGAGGTGATCGGACACTTGGAAAACCTGATTCTTGATGATTTGCCGATCGAGCAACGGCCGCTGCTTGAATTGCGCATCAGACTGGAAAAACCCGAGCCGGGATTGCGGCAGCAGATTGAAGAAGTCATCTCCAAACTACCGGTGCGCTTATTGAAAATATCTACTGCTTACAGCGGCAGCGAAAAAAGCCTTGCCGATTTAAAAATCGAAGAACGCCTGGAAGAACTGCAACCGCTGGATGTTTTCCAGCGCTGCTATCAAAACAAATATGACAAGGACGCGCCTGAAGCCATGAATGCGCTATTTAACGAATTGGTTGAAAGCCTGCAAGGAAGCGAATAATGCGCATTTTAGCGATACGCGGAAAAAACCTGGCAAGCTTGGCCGAGCCGTTTGAGATTTTGCTGAATTCGGGGCCACTGGAGCAAGCCGGATTATTCGCCATTACCGGACAAACCGGAGCCGGTAAAAGCACAATTTTGGATGCATTGTGTCTGGCGCTGTACGACAAAATCCCACGCCTGCCGGACGGTCACGGTTTTGCGGTAGGCCATAAAGACGAGGATGAAAACCTGCGCGTGGTCAGTACCGACGTGCGCTCGATATTACGCCGGGGCACCAGCAACGCTTACGCCGAAGTGGATTTTATCGGCAAGGACAAGCATCACTACCGCGCGCGCTGGGAAGTCAGTAAAGCCCGAGGCAAAGCGGACGGGCGCTTGCAGGCGCAGGAAGTCACGTTGAGCAAGATTGACGACGGCCAGCGCATCGGCCAAGGCAAGAAAAACACGCTGGAAACAATCAGCGAACTGATCGACCTTAACTTCGACCAGTTCCGCCGCTCGGTGTTATTGGCTCAGGGCGATTTTGCCGCGTTCTTGAAAGCCAAAAAAGACGAGCGTTCCAGTTTGCTGGAGCGCATCACCGGCACCGAACTTTATTCTGAACTGTCCATCGCCGCATTCGATCGGGCCAGGCAGGAAAAAGACGCGCTAAACCTGATTACAAGCCGAATGCAGGATCAAATCCCGCTGGATGAAGAAGCCCGGCAACTGCTGGAACAGCAACGGGATCAATTCATAGCCCAGTTGGCCGATCTGGATCAACAAATCGCAAGCAACCAAAAAATCATCGATTGGTATGCCGAATTGAAAAAGCTGCAAGAAGCCGAGCAAGTTGCCCGTGACGAACTTACAATCAGCCAACAGGCGTGGGATGCGGCAGAAGCCGGGCGGCAACTCATGCAAAAAGTCGAAGCCGCGCAGCCTTTAAGGCCTCTGTTAGCTCAGTACCAAACGGCAAACGCCGAGCACCTTGATGCCCAACAAAAACTCAAAGACAGCGTCGATCAGCAAGCCGCCGCTGACATAAAACTGCAAACGGCAAAGGAACAGCTCAGCATTCTGGCAGGTACGTTAGCCGAAGCCGAACAGCAACAGCAGCAGGCGCAACCGGTATTAATCAAAGCGCGGGCCTTGGATACCCGTATCGATGTTATCCGGAAAGCTGTCGGCACGTTGTCTGTAGAAGAAAATCAATTGCTTCAAGCGTTGGACGGCGCCAGAAAAGAACATCAGGCCCTGTTAAATCGGCAGGCCGAACAAACATCGGCGCTGCAACAGCTTAATCTCTGGCTGGAACAAAATCAGGCGATTAAACCCATCTCAGCCGAATGGAGCCGTTGGGATGCCGAGCTGGAGCGCTATCAAACCTTGAACGTCCGGAAAACGGACGACGCACTCAAAGCGGAGCAGTTAAGGCTGGCGGTGACCAAGGATGAACACAGCCTGGCAGAGTTAAAGCTTGCGATTGATGACAGTCACAAAAAACTGGAATTGCATCAACAGGCGCTGGCGCAACTGAAAACACAGGACAGTAAGCAATCTCTCGAAGACCTGCATCGCTCAAAAGACGCGCTTGAAATCAAGCGCGAGCAGATCACGCGGGCCCTGAATCTGGCGAACGATGCGCAGGAGCTGCAACAGGCTATCAAGCAGGACACGGATCAGCTGGCGGCCACCGAACAGGCGATTAATGAAAGCACGCTGCAACTGCAAACATTAAACCAGCAGCAGATGGCTAACGGCATCGCTCTGACCGAGGCAAAAAAGGCCTTGGAGCTGATACAGGCAACGACGCATAAAAACGCCGAACAGTTCCGCTCCTTGTTGCAGGAAGATCAGCCTTGCCCGGTTTGCGGCGCGCTTGAGCATCCCTGGAAAGATCAGGCCGGCATAGGCAATGAACATGCGGCAGCGCAGTCGGCACGGGTCGCCGAGCTGGAAAACCTGAATGAAACACTGATTAAAGCTATCGTCGAATTGACCAAAAGCATCAGCCAGGGGCAGGAGCAAAAAACAGCGCTGGCCGAAAAGCTGGCCGAGGCGCAGACCAAGCTGGCTCAATGCGGCAATGATTGGGCCGTATTAGCTATGCACAATAAGGTCGCATCGGTTCCCGACCGATTGCGACACTTCCACCCTCCTTGGCAGTCGCCTGATTTTTCCATCACCGATATTCAGCTTTTGCCTGCACTTAAAATTCAAAACGAGCAAATCAATTCTGCGTTGGAGCTAATCAAGCAACAGGAAAAAGCGGCTCTCGAATTACAAAGACAGCTTAAAGCGGCACAGGATTTATTCGATGCGGATCAGCGGAACAAGGAAAAACTGTCTGCCGAATACGCCACGGTGGATAAGCAACACGCCAAAAACAAAGCCGACCTGGAGCATGTCACAATCAGCATTCAGGAGCAGGAAAAACAACTGCAAGCGATTGTCGATTTGTTGGCGACACCGTTCCGGCAGTTGGAAGACTGGCAATCTCGTTTGCAGGATTCCACCGCAGCATTCAGGCAAGATTGCACCGTAAAAGCGCAGCAATTCCAGCGTACCGAACAGCAGATTGAAACTGCTGCCAAAGCCTTGGAAAAAATCAACCATGATGAAAAGCTTGCCGAGCAGGCGCTGAAACAATGTCAGCAACAACACCGGATTAAACAGGCCGAGTTAAAGACCCAAACCGAAGAACAGCAAAAACTGTCAGTCGAACGCGACGCGGTGTTGCCAAGGCTTACCGCCGACAGTTACGAGCAAACCGTTAACCAAAGTCTACAGGCCGCAAGAGCAGCTCACCAGCAGGCCGGTCATACCGTCAGTCAGGCTGAAACGGAGCTGGCGACCCATAAACAGAATCAGCAGCATTGGCAAACCGAGACCGGCAGACGCTACGACAACCTGGAAAAAGCCCTAAGCGCACTGAACCAGTCGCTGGAAAAGCAAGCCATCGATCTTGAGCAGTTAAGCCGGTTGCTGGAAAAAGACGAGCACTGGCTGGCTGCACAGAAAGCCCAAATGGCGGCTCTGGAGCGAGGCCTGCAAGAGTCCGCGGCCTTATTAAAAGTTAAAGCCGACGATTGTTTGAAACAACAAAGCCATTCTGTCGAAATACCCGAAGAAGATGCCCATAAACTGTCGGCCGAATTACAGCAGCAAAGACAGGCCATTCATACCCAAAAAGAAGAGCAGGTCATACTGCTGCGGGAAGACGATAAAAAAATCGAAGCCGGGCGTGCTTTGAAATCGGAGCTGGACAGCCAACAAGACCGTTGGGATCAATGGGAAAGCCTGAATGAATTAATCGGCTCAAAAAGCGGCGCAAAGTTCCGTACTTTTGCCCAAAGCCTGACCCTGGAAGCTTTGCTGGCGCACAGCAACCAGCATCTTGAAGACTTCGCCAAGCGCTACGCCCTGCAACGCGTACCGGGCAGCGATCTGGAACTGCAAATCATCGACCGCGACATGGCCGACGACGTGCGCAGCGTACACAGCCTGTCCGGCGGCGAAAGCTTTCTGGTGTCGCTGGCGCTGGCCTTGGGTTTGGCGTCGTTGTCATCCAACAAAACCCAGGTCGAATCGCTGTTTATCGACGAAGGCTTCGGCAGCCTGGACCCGGAAACGCTGGACATCGCCATCGCCAGCCTGGACACCCTGCAAGCCTTGGGCAGAAAAGTCGGCGTGATTTCGCATGTACCTATTTTGGTCGAACGGATTGGTGCCAAGGTGGTAGTTGAAAAGCAGGGCGGGGGGCGGAGTAGTGTTTTGATTGTTGGGGGGTATTGAAAGGTACTGCCACAAGCATCGCGAGTTTATGCATGACAACAGGGGCAAGACTATGATTTTTAAAAACAAGAAGATTATAAATAATGAATAATTCAGGTGCAAAAGCGGCATTAAAAGGCTACCGTCTCCAAACGTTATACACTTTAGTTGAAATACTTGATTCTTGTGAACCCGATAATATCTTTCAACCAGAAGGAGAAGAAGATTTAGCCGTCCGTAACAGTGATCAATTAACACGTGTTATTCAAGTAAAAGCTAGAAATGAAAAGTTGACGTTATCCTGCTTTAGCCCTGAAAAAAAGGATTCATTTTTCCATAGAGTATCCGCTCAGCTACGTATACATGACTCGTTGTCTATTGAAGTTATCAGTTTTGGAGAAATAGGTAGTGAAATAGAAAAAGCTTGGTCTGGAGATATTAATAGCCGTACCTCAGTTGGTAAAAAACTAAAAAATCATGGTATCGATGAAACAAGTATTGAAATCTTATATGAAAAAATAAAATGGATAGTCGTATCTGAAAAGGATTTACAAACCAGACTGCACAACCATTTAACTAAGACAATGACGGCAGGCGACCCTGATAGTGCTTTCTCATTATTATTGGCTTGGCTTTATTATGCCGCCGAACATAAAGAAAAAATTACCAAACAAAAGCTGATCAATAAAATTTGCGCTGTTGGTAAATATTTATCGGAAAGAGCGGCTCATCATCAGGAATGGTTTAATTCAATAAAACCATTAATAGAAACAGATCAAGCTACTCAAAAAGACAGTCTTGCAAACGAGTTTTATAAAGGTGTTTCATCACGCTTCAGCCATATTCAAGCCGGCTTGGATATATCCCGTACAGAACAAATAAGCAAAATTGACCAAGCATTTCAAAAACATCAAACAGTTATCGTTCATGGCGCATCAGGGCAGGGAAAAACAGCTCTGGCTTATCGTTATCTACATGACTTTGTTCCCGATGAATGGCGCTTTCAAGTTAGATTTATTGATAATAGAAGCCATGCTCAAAATATTGCCTTGGCAATAGCAGATCATCTCTCAGCATTTAAAGCAAACCTGTATCTTTATATCGATGTATCGCCCAGAGATTTAGACTGGACTGCTCTAGTGAAATCATTGTTGGAGCAGCCAAACATCAAAATTCTAGTTACGATTCGTGAGGAAGATTTGGCTCGACAAAATGTTGCCAGTGACGAACTGGGCTTTCCTGTCGGTGTGCCATTGCAGTTCAATAAATCGGAAGCTAAAACCATCTATCAAAATCTGATTGATAAAAAAGTGGCTAATCCTTACCCATCTTTTGCAGAGGCTTGGTGTCGATTTGGAGGTAATGGTGCATTGTTAGAATACGTCCACTTTCTTACACAAACAGAATCACTCAAGGAAAAGTTAGCTCATCAAGTTAAGCGTTTACGCGAGGAAGTAAGGCAGCAAAACTTAGAGCCAGCCGCTTTGAAACTATTACTTTGCTGTGCGGTTGCAACAGCGTTTGAATCACGTATAAAAATAGCGGCGTTAGTCGATATGCTCAACTTGCTTGATCCTGCGGGTACTTTTGAGTTGTTTGAAGAGGAATATTTAATTCGATGCTCAATTGATAAACGGCACGTTGAGTCGCTACATCCCTTGCGTTCGAAATTGCTGGTTGAAATATTAACTGATCCTGCTTTCAATCCATGGATAAATGCCGCAACAACAGTGCTACCTTGTTTATTGGAATCCGATTTGGAAAGTTTTTTGCTCTATGCATTTGTTGAACATCCACAAGAATATACGGCTATTTCCCATAAGATTTCTGAATTAACTCTTCATAGTTGGCTCGGTTATGCTGGTGTAAGTAGAGCTTTAATCTGGTATGGCATTTACGCTTATGTAACAACTAATAATGACGTTATTGAGCAGGCCCGATTAATTGCAGGGAATAGTGCTTGGAAGATTCTACTTAGACCCGATATAGCAAATGTACTGGACGAAGATCCTACCAAGTCTCTGTTAGAGATTTTCGGTAAAAATAATTCAGAGAAATTAAAACAATTCATGCACCTTAGAAATCAAGTTTCGCCATCGGAAATTATTTATCAAGGGTTGAAAAGTTGGCTAAGTGCCGGGCAGCTAAAATTAGGAAAACCGGACAATGAAACCGATTGGCTAGGCATGAGTGAGATTCTGTTTTGGTTAGGCTGGTTAAATATTCCTTCATATTATGATGCAACTTGGTTACTTAAAAACGATACAGTTGAAGAAATATTAACTATTACCTGTTTATCCGAATTGACTTTAGCTCTTTATTATTACGATACAGAGGTGTATCAAGAATTTATCTGCACGAACAAAACAAAAATTGAACGCTTGATTCAAAAGCAAACCAATACCTTATGGTTGGAGCATAAACCAGAAAACCCAATTGCACATTATATTGTTCCGATGGAGTCGGTTGATGAAAGAAAAAATGGAATAGTCACTAAAAGCTTAAACGATCAAACTGTTTATCGTGCTGAAATTCTTAGAAACCTTTTTCCAGGAATGGAAAAATTTGGTGGGAAGGGATATGGTCATCACGTCCCATTTATCGATCTACCCTTTGATGAAGCAAACAAGCCAGGCATATTAAAATCCTCATTGCCAATAAATCGGCTAGTGAACATCAATTCGACTTACACTAATTTGGCTGATTATATTCATCGTCCAGATGATTGGAAAATGTACGCTGAAAATATCATGTCAAGCAGAAAGAAAATTGTTGACGGTTTGACATGCCTAAACAAAGCTTTAATTGCCTATTTTAAAAACAACAAGTCACAGTCAATCATGGGATGGAAAATTGAGCATAGTTATTGGGAAGAATTATCGAGAGTTAATATGATGTCTTCTATGCTCCCAAAACTGGCGGTTGACTCTTGGGGATATACCAGCGAAGGCACAAATAATAACCCAAAGGAAGCATTATTAAATCGCCCTACGTCTATCAATGCATCAGTGATGTTGGCGCAATATAAAAATTACCAAAAAGCATGGAATGACTATTTGAACAGTATTATGAACTTCATTAATCAATCAGATCTTGTATTGGTTGTTAATGGGCTCATCGGACGCTTACCAGAATCACTGCATGCCCCTTATTTTCAAAAATCTGAAGAAATTGGTCGTCCCTATTCGACACACCATGTTCATCTGACGGTAGTAAACCTGAATAATGCTAAATGTGAGTTGGATAAATTCCAGACTGAGTTTAGAAACAGGTTTAAAGATTTAGTTGATGTAGCAGCTTTAAAAAAGCTTGAGGAGCAAGAAACTAGTAAGCTCGAAAAAGCATGGAGTCTTTGGTATCAATTTGCTCATCATCCTGAAAAACAGTGGCAAGACTCACCAGATGTACGTACAGCGGCAATCACTCGAAAAACATCCGCAGATTTAATAAGTATGATAAAGAATACTCTTGCCAAAAATACAGCAGTAAATTGGAAGGCGAGGATATTAAGTGAAACATTTTGTTTTGAAGAACAACCGGCTTTATGGGTTGGTTTAGATTTACAAGATTTATCTTCATTGGAGGTGGCTTATTTTGAACTTGCTCAGGTTCTTACGAATGCAATTCGTCCCATTGAATATAAAGATTTAAAATATTTTGTGCTAACTAACAATTGGAAAAATATTGTTATTATTCCAATGATGCAGGGTAAAACATTAAGTGATATTTCTTGGCGAATATTTACGGGTTCATTTGCAGGTCAAGAGCCTGTCTTAGATGAAAATAAAGCTTGGTTATATATGCCACAGCCACTTCCAGAAACTGCTGTAAGCTATTTCCAGTTTGAGCAAATTAAAACTAATAATTTTGAAAAGATGCAGTCTCTAAGCAAAGAGTTGGCTGAACTATGTGCAGTTACTATACATTTTTCTAATTTTATTGAAATTTTGCCAAACCTAAATGAAACAGGCGGGAAAATATTAGAAAATTATTTGTCGGAATTTTATAAAAAAATGGCTGGAAATATATTAAAGGCTGATGCCATCATAGCTGATTTAAAAACAGAAATAGAAAGCGATGATATTAGTAAATTGGAAATAATACGAAATTGTGAAGGCGTCATTTATCATTATGGAAAACCTGATGATAATCAAATAACAATTAGTTTAAGAGATTGTAAAGAATGGGCTTTATTACTTCAAGAATCACTGAGTATATTGCAATTATCTATATGGAATTAGCTGTCAGATAATTTAAATTAAAGTTCATAGCTTGATAGATGGGTTACAGCAGGAATCATATCGCTTGCGATTGATGTGCTTCAATACGTTCGGTTGCGCGGAATGCAATGAAGCCCAACAAATCGAAGATCTTGAATGTTAGACTTCGCTATCGTTCTGTCCAACTTACTGTGCTTGAGGGAGATTACCTATGAGTGAAATAAGCAAACAAGAGCTTGAAGACTTTACCCAACGTTATCTGGAGCTGATGGCATCGCAGCAAACGCTATTGCTGTCAACGGCTTCAGCAACCGGCGTTCCTGACATCAATTACGCACCTTTTGTGCGGGACGATGCCGGAGTTTTTTATATCTATGTCAGCGAGCTGGCCTGCCATACGGTTAATTTGCTGAATAACCCGCAGGCATCGATATTGTTTATCCGCCCGGAATCAGAATCGCCTAACCTTTTTGCCCGAGAACGGGCGGTGCTAAGTTGCAGTGTCTCGGAAATAATCCGTGACGATGCAATATACGCTGACCGGATACAAGCCTTGCAGGATAAGTTTGGCGAGGTGGTTAGTGTGTTGCGCTCATTATCGGATTTTCATTTGTTTGCATTGCGTTCGGAAAATGGGCGATACGTTATTGGTTTCGGTCGCGTCTTCAGTATTAATGCGAGTGATGGTTCCTTGCGTCATATTTAGCCGAGTATCTGTAAAACAGATCGGAAAATAGTTGAGCTTTATGCCGTCAATCCACTCCTATTTACACCGGTAGCCGGCTGTCGCCCATCTGGATTAAACGCTTGTAAAAATACCAATAGTTATTAATAATTGGTATATCGATGAAAGTGAGGTTATAGATTATGCAAAAAAATACCAGCGTTTCGATTGGACTTCATTTTGAAAAATTCATTGCCGACATCGTCGAAGAAGGGCGCTTCGGTTCTAAAAGCGAGGTTGTCAGGGCGGGGCTTAGGCTTTTGGAGGCTCAAGAAATAAAATTGGCTGCTTTACGTTCCGCGCTGATAGAAGGAGAAGAAAGCGGGATCGCTGAAAATTATTCGCTGACAGGTTTGATTGAAGAGCTTGATAAAGAAGACGGCGCGTAATGCCGTCTTTTCGATTAACAAAGCAAGCCAAGGATGATTTGAAATCTATTGCTCGTTATACGCAAGAAATCTGGGGGCGTGATCAGCGGAATAAGTATCTTGGCATATTGGACAATTGTTTTCACCTGTTAGCCGATGAGCCGGATTTAGGTGTGGCTTGTAATGAAATCCGAAAAAATTACCGTAAATTTTGTATTGAACGACACATTATTTTCTATCGAAAAGTTGCAGAGGATATTGATGTTGTTCGTATCTTGCATTGTCGGATGGATGTAGAGAAACAGTTATTCGATTGAATTTGAAGTCCATTAATTTTGTCTCGTTCCACGCGCTGGGTCGCGAGTTGTGGTCAACAGGCTGAAATGCAGAGTATATCGAAGCGGACGCAGCGCGTGGGAACGAGGACAAACTTAAATATTTGCGCGAAAGCTCCCTTCTCTGAAAAGACTTTGCCATGGCTTCGGCCGAAAAGGTCATTTTCGAACTCATTCTGGCTAAACTGATAATTTGATGTGAAAATTGATTCAACTCGTTATTACCTGAACATTTTCTAATCAACCAATGCCCGATATTTCCCAACATGGTCACAGCACCAATTTAATCGGTTTGGCGACGGCTTGTATGGCCAGCCATGCCTTTAACGAAAATCCCCAACCCTTGCATATTGCAGGCACCCGCGAATCGGCTTCAGGTCTGTTTGAGCAATTGCTCAGGCAGCCGACACGCGATGACTGCGGCCGGATATTCCAGGACTATATGTGTATCGTTTTCGGCTTTGAAACGGAGCAACGACTACGCAACGACCATTCGGGAAGGCGGCGTTATCGTAACAGTTATCTCCGGTTAATCCAGGATTGGGGGCTGGATTCGAACAATGCCCAGGGCGCGGTTTTTAAAGGCTGGGTCGAAAGCCGCTTCGGGCTGTTTCCCACTTATCATAAACAGCAGATAGCCAGTTTCATCAGCAAGGACTGGGTCATGTATATCGAAGAAAAGATGAACAGCCGTTATCACAACAACTGCATTTACATGCAGCTGGATCTTCTTTACGAATATTGCCAGTGGGTTATCGAACGTTTTCAGCTTCCGGCGGCGACGCATAAAACCCTTTATCGCGGCGTCAATTCACTGGACGATGATTGGCTGGTTCTGGATGAGGATAAAACCCATAAAATCGTGCGATTCAATAATATTGTTTCCTTTACCGACCGCCGCAGCATTGCCAGCGAATTCGGCGCTTATATTCTGGAAGTTGAAGTGCCGATGGTTAAACTGATTTTTTTTAATGAACTGTTGCCGCATCATGCCTTGCACGGCGAAGCGGAATACTTGGTGATTGGCGGCGATTATCGGGTCAAAGTGCAGCGTTAAGGGGGGAGAAATATGTCGACAGAGCAACTATTGAACAGGGCGTTGGGAGCCTATTTGGGCTTTGCCTGCGGCGATGCGCTCGGGGCGACGGTCGAGTTTATGTCGCCGAAACAAATCCAGAGACGCTACGGCGTGCATCGGGATATTATCGGCGGCGGTTGGCTGGGGCTGGAAGCGGGCCAAATCACTGACGATACGCAAATGTCGCTTGCAGTAGGGCAAGCCATTATCGATCATCAGGGCTGGAGCATTCAGGCCGTCGCCGATAATTTTGTCGCATGGATGGAAAGCGACCCGCCGGATATAGGCAATACTTGTCGGCGCGGCATCATGCGCTATCGGGATAGTGGGGAACTATACGGTTTGCCTCGCGATGACGATGCGGGAAACGGCGCGTGCATGCGTAACCTGCCGGTAGTGCTGTCGACCTTGAACCGGCCGGACTATTTTAGTCTATGGAGTTTGCAACAAAGCCATATTACCCATAACCACCCGTTGTCTAACGCAGCCACCTTAACGCTGGGACGGATCGTCAATCAGCTGATTAACGGGCTGGATACGGACGCTTGCAGACAGGAGGCCGAACGCTTGATCGGTCAATACGGCGAATTCGCCTATAGCCCTTATTCGGGCAAAGCCTCGGCTTATGTCGTCGATACCGTGCAGACGGTTTTGCATTATTTTTTCAGCACGGACAGTTTTGAAGCCTGCCTGATTGCCACCGTTAACCAAGGCGGCGATGCCGATACCACAGGCGCGTTGGCCGGTATGCTGGCGGGCGCTAAATACGGCGTTGGACAGATTCCGGAGCGCTGGTTAAAGCAATTGGATCAGCAGGTGGCCGAGCAAATACGACAACAAACGACTGAACTTATCCGGCTGGCGGAGTCTTTGTAAAACGCATAAAGAAACGCGGTAAGGCGTAATTTGCAGGGGCTTGTATTACCGGGCATAAAAACCGCGACAAATCACAGCGCTTTGATAGAATTAGCTTAATTTCAATTGCCCTGATTCTTATCGTCAGCCCAACTACTGCGCTAAGCCATTATTCTGACATGCAAAAAGAACCAGCCGCCAAATATTACAATAGCCATCAAGCTGTGCTTGATCTTTTGCAAAAGCACAAGCTTATCGCAGACTTGGTGCATAAACAGGACATGCCGCATCATGGCCTGGTGGAAGCGCTGGTTCGCAAAGAGAACATGGCGCAATTGCAGCAGATACTTAATCATTTACCGCCTTCGGAAATCGCCCATATTCTGGAAGAATTGCCGCCGGAAGATCAATTGCTGATCTGGGAACATCTGGATGACGACCATAAGCAACCCATTTTGCTGGAAGCCCCGATTTCCGTGCTGCAAATTCTGGGGAAACAAGACTACAAGACTGAAAAATCCAGAGTCAAAGCGTTTAATTTGCACGAAGGCCGCCTGCACGAAATTTCGATTAATACGCCCCAGGATTTGCTTGAGGCCAAACCTATCTGGATAGATCTGGTTGCGCCGACGTTTGAGGATCGAATATGGGTCGGCGATATTTTCGGCATAGAGATTCCTGACCCGGATAAATTGAGCGACCTTGAATCAAGCGCCCGGTTTTATGTGGAAGAAAACGGTGAAATTCATTTGCATTCGGATTTCCTGCTGGACAAGGATGACGTGTCACGCAACGTCGCCGTCGCTTTTATCCTGTATCGGGATATTTTGTTCTCGATTCGTAAAGAAGAGCTGCCGATCTTCCGACTTCAGCGTTTACGCGCGCTTAGCCAGCCCAATTATGTTTCCGACTCAAGGGACATGTTGCTGGATCTTTACGCCGCCAATGCCGAGTATTCGGCTGACGCACTGGAGGAGGTTTATCTTGCTTTGGAAGTGGTCGGCAATCAGGTGCTTAGTAAGCAAATTAGCGATGAGGACGCCGCTAAGATATTGATTAATATTGCCAATGAAGAGGATCTGAATGGCCGGATTCGCAGGAACGTGATGGATACGCGTCGCGCGGTTTCGTTTCTGATGCGCAGCAAGATTCTTGCAAAAAACCAACTGGAGGATTCCCAACAGATCCTGCGCGATATTGAATCGCTGGACGGCCACACGGCATTTCTTTTCGACAAGATCAACTTTCTGATGGATGCTTCCGTGGGTTTCATCAATATCAACCAGAATAAGGTCGTCAAGCGACTGACCGTCGTTAGCGTTGTGTTTATGCCGCTCAATGTATTGGCCGGTATTGGCGGTATGTCCGAATTCTCAATGATGACGCAAGGAATTGCCTGGCCCGTCTCTTACAGTATTTTTACCATTGGATTGGTGGTTGTCGGCTGGCTTACTTTTGCCATTTTACGGTTTCTTGAAAAGCGCGAGCACGGCAAATCAGGCAAACGCTAATGCGGCAAAAGGAGAAAGGGTGAGGCTTTGCTCTAACGGAAATCGGGAATCATCAATTCGCTGAGTTTCGGCCTCGGGTATAATGACGGGCTGGAATAACATCAATCTAAGAGGAACACAATGCCGGTCGATATTTTACTTACAGTGGTTGCAACATCCGTTATTCAGTCTATTTTTGGGGTAGGCGTGTTGTTATTTGGCACGCCCCTATTGCTTTTGCTCGGTTATGATTTTGTCGATGCACTGGGTGTGTTGTTGCCGGTTTCCATTGCCATAAGCGCTTTACAATTTCTAAGGCATTACGAAGACGTTGATACCGGGTTTTATAAAAATGTGCTGATTTACAGCATTCCATTGGTGGTGCTGTTTTTAGTGGTGGTCACTACGGTCAAAATCAATATCAGCCTGGTCATTGGCCCGTTACTGATTTTTGTCGCGTTAAAAAACTTTTCAACGGTTATTGATAGGGCACTGCAATCCGTCGTCAAGTATGAAAGAATTTACCTGATGGCAATGGGGCTGGTTCATGGTATCAGCAACTTGGGCGGCTCAATGTTGACCGTGATAATTTACAGCAAGCACTATCCCAAAAACAAAACGCGGGTGACCGCTGCAGCCAGCTATGCGACGGTTGCCTTATGTCAGTTGGCAACGTTGTTGTTTATCGGCAGTGAGTTTACGGTGTCATTTGCAGACAAGATAAGCTTTATCCAGATTGCCGTGGTGATGTTTTTATTGACTGAAGAAATACTTTATAGCGGGATCGATAATGAAAAATACAGCAAGATTTTTGCAATGTTTTTGTTTGCGTCCGGCATCCTGTTAATAGCGAAATCCTTATAAAACTGGAGAGAAAAATGAAAGAGTTAATTAAAAGGCTGTTGAATTATTTCCTGATCGGTATTCTTGCGGTGATTCCCATTGTGGTTATTTTGCAAATCATGATTTTTGTAAAAGACCGGGTTTCCGATTTGTTTCAAATGGTTTACGGCTATGCGGATAATTATCTCTATACGATTCTGGTTTTCGCGGTCAGCTTTTTTATTCTGGTCTACATCGGTCGAAAATTAGTCCAGGAAGGCCGTTCCTGGGTTATTGGCGCGTTTGATCATGTTATTGAGCGAATCCCATTGATCAATACGCTTTACCGGGTGCTTAAAAAAGTGATCAATATGTTTTCATCCCATGACCGGACTATCGCTAAGGAAGTGGTTTATGTCGAGTATCCAAAAGATAATATGTGGATGACCGCTTATGTTACTAACCGGCACGAAGATAAATACGTATTGTTTATCCCTACATCGCCTAACCCGACTTCCGGTTATACGGTGATTGTCGATAAATCGAAAATAATTAAATCAGCCATGAATATCGAAGAGGCCAGCAGTTTTATCATCAGCGTTGGCGTTGATTACGGTAAGGTTTCGGAAATGAGTCAATTGCCCTGAATTTGAACCGCAGAATGGAAATATAGATGAAATTATTAATTAGAGTGGCGGCGATCCTGGTGCTGGTTTCAATCTCCGGCTGCGATAAAGACGATAAACAGGTTAAAGCCGCCGATACAGGGCTGTTAAAAACGCAGCTGGAAACTTTGGAGCAAGCCAAGCAGGTTGAGCAACAGGTTCAGGATGCTGCGGAGCAACGGCGTCAAAAGATAGAGGCGGGAACGCAATAACCTGCGGGCGTTGTTTCGGTTCGTCCCGCTGTGTTATGCGATGCGGCGGATGTAAAAAAAAGCCTCTGCAGAAAGTCGCCGCAAGCATTTGCGATTGATTTTATTGACTTTAAGCCCCTTGTTTGTTATGAATGATCCTGCCTTTATCGGCAAAAAATAATAATAAACAATTACATAAGAGGGGGATGGGTATGAAATCTGATAACAGCACCAAAACAGGCAAGCTGGCTAAATTAACTCAGCTGGAAGCGGAGGTGGCTAAGCTTTCCGAGCAGCTGAAAACAAATAAGAAAACTATTGTTCTGCTGAAAAAATCTTTAACGGAGCGCGATTTAAAGATTCATGAATTAGAATCGAAATTGATATACGCTCAACAATCGTTGTTGAAAAAAGCGGTATTTACAATTCATCAATGCAGGGATCAAATCAAAAACGGAATTGACGAAAAAATAATCAACCCTGCTTTAGCGCAAATTCAGCAGCAGATTGAGGTCATTCAGGACATTGTCTGTGAAGCCAAGGACCTCATCAGCAAGAAAAAAATGCTGATTCACGAAAATATTCAAACGACTTCAAATAGAGTCCATCAATGCCCCGATCAAGCGATAAGGTATTTTGAAAAATGGCTTGTCGAGCCGGGCAGGTTAGCGATCAATGAAGTGGTTGGATTGATTGACAACAATGTAAAAAACGGTCAGGATCTGGTCGAGCAAAAAATCATCTATCCAGGCAAACTGTGCTACGACAAGGTTGTTGAAGTTGCGCAGGCGCTACCGACGCAGAGTCGGGTGATTTTTCAAGTGTGGTTGGCGGATCCCGCTATGCGAAAAATAGAAGCGTTGCCCGTTATTCGAAAGGAGCTTGGCGCCAATGCAGACGCATTAATGAAGCGATTGATTGACCAGCTAAAATCAGGAGCGGAACAGGGTTTTGAGCATGCAGTCGATGCCGTAAAAAAATCATCCTTTTGGGATGGAAAGCGGAAGATGGAAGCGGCTTAAGATTCAGGTATTTAAAAACGACGAGGCGACCGGGGTGGGTCGCCTGTCTCTATTGCAAGCTTATTTAACCAAACTCAATAAAACTCCCGCCGCTACCGCAGATCCAATCACCCCGGCAACATTAGGCCCCATGGCATGCATCAGCAGGAAGTTATGCGGGTTGCTCTCCAATCCGAGTTTGTTGACTACCCGTGCCGCCATCGGTACTGCGGAAACACCGGCTGCGCCGATCAGGGGATTGATCGGGGTACTGCTGAATTTATTCATGATTTTCGCCATGATCACGCCGGCCGCTGTGCCGATGCTGAAGGCAATCGCCCCCAAAGCCAGGATACCCAGCGTTTTGACCTGCAAAAAGGCTTCGGCGCTGAGCTTTGAACCTACCGCCAAGCCCAGGAAAATAGTGACGATGTTGATCAGTTCGTTTTGTGCGGTTTGACTCAAGCGTTCGACCACGCCGCAAGCGTTCATCAGATTACCCAATGCGAACATGCCGATTAAGGGCGCGGCTGACGGTAACAACAAGGTGCAAATAACCAGCAGCATTAACGGGAAGACGATTTTTTCGGTCTTGCCCACTACGCGCAGCTGTTGCATTTCGATCTTGCGCTCATCTTCGGTGGTTAAAGCGCGCATGATCGGCGGCTGTATCAGCGGTACCAGAGCCATGTAGGAGTAAGCCGCGACCGCGATGGCGCCCAACAAGTCGGGCGACAGTTTTGAGGCCACGTAAATAGCGGTCGGGCCGTCGGCACCGCCGATAATGCCGATTGCGGCGGCATCTTTTAAAGTAAACTCCAGTCCCGGTATGGCATTGAGCGCCAGCGCTCCCAACAGTGAGGCAAAAATACCGAACTGCGCCGCAGCGCCCAGCAGCAATGTTTTAGGGTTAGCCAACATCGGGCCGAAATCGGTCATTGCGCCTACGCCCATAAATATCAGCAACGGAAACAGGCCGGTTTTAATGCCGTAATACAGGTAGTACAAAATACCGCCTTCCTCGGCGATACCGGCAACCGGGATATTGCTGAGGATGGCGCCAAAGCCTATCGGCAATAACAGCAAGGGTTCGAAGCCTTTTTTGATAGCCAGGAACAGCAGCAAAAAGCCGACCAGCATCATAAAGGCCTGACCACCGGTAAAGTTGTAAATACCGGTGCTGTGCCAGAGTGAAATGAGATTTTCCATGGGATGACCCTTCTATTTTAAATTTTTTAAACCACTTAGCGCACAAAGAACACGAAAAAAGCGATGAGCTAGTCCGATGCTGAATGAATAAAGCAGGGTACGTTCAAGAAGATTTTTTCGATGGTTTATCGCTTTTTATCTCGATTATAAAAAAATCAACACATCGCCACCGGCAACGGCGCTTCCTTCTTTGATATTGATAGTACTGACAATACCGGCCGTTTTGGAACGTACTTCAGTCTCCATTTTCATGGCTTCCATGATGACTACGACATCGCCTTCGGCAACGATGCTGCCTACATCGACAAGAACTTTCAAGATATTACCGGCCATCGGCGATTCAACCACGGCACCGCTGCTGGCTATCAGTGCGGCATGAGTTATGCTGGCGGCGGGCTGAATCGTCAAGGCGGCGTTGTTGGCGCCGACGATGACGCTGAAATTTCTGCCATCGACGTTGACGGTATAGGTTTCCGTTTGCGGCTGGGCGGTTGCGCTGTCGACAGTGACTGATTTTGCCTGAGCTGCGTTGTTGGCGGCAAAGGCTTGCGCATCGGGGGCGGCTTCAAAGGCGGCCGGGTTGCCCCGGTTAGCCAGAAACTTCCAGCCGACTTGCGCAAACAAACCGTTGATCAACGCATCTTCTTCGATGTTGGCGCCGAGAGTCACGCCTTCGGCTTGGGCTTTTTCCCGTACTTCGGCAATCAGCTTGTCCATTTCCGGCGCGATCAGATCGGCGGGGCGACAGGTAATCGCTTGTGAGCCGTTCAGCACTTTGTCTTGCAGGGCTTTGTTGACCGGCGCGGGCGTTGCGCCGTATTCGCCTTTTAAAACACCGGCGGTTTCTTTAGTGATATTTTTGTAGCGCTCGCCGGTCATCACGTTGATCACGGCTTGGGTGCCGACGATTTGCGAGGTCGGCGTGACCAGCGGAATAAACCCCAAGTCTTCGCGGACACGGGGGATTTCCAACATGACTTCATCGAACTTGTCGGCGGCACCTTGTTCTTTCAGCTGGCTTTCCATATTGGTCAGCATGCCGCCCGGCACTTGGGAAATCAGGATGCGGCTATCGACGCCTTTTAAGCTGCCTTCGTATTGCGCATATTTTTTGCGTATGTCCCTGAAATAGGTGGCGATGTGTTCCAGCTCAACCAGATCCAGTTTGGTATCGCGCTCAGTGCCTTCCAGGCTGGCGACGATGGTTTCGGTGGGACTGTGTCCGTAAGTCATGCTCAGCGATGAAATGGCGGTATCGACATTGTCCACGCCGGCTTCGGCGGCTTTGATTAGCGTGCCGACGCTCAAACCGGTGGTCGCATGGCAATGCAGATGAATCGGAATTTTGGTGCTTTTTTTCAGGCGTTTGACCAGTTCAAAGGCATCGTAAGGCTTGAGCAATCCGGCCATGTCTTTGATGCAAATGGAATGCGCGCCCATATCTTCAATCTGTTTGCCGAGATCCACCCATAAATCCATGGTGTGTACAGGGCTGGTGGTGTAGGAGATGGTGCCTTGCGCATGAGCATCGGTGCGGAGTACGGCTTTGATGGCGTGCTCGATGTTGCGCATGTCGTTCATCGCATCAAAGACACGGAACACATCGATACCGTTGATCACGCAACGCTCGACAAACTTATCCACTACGTCATCGGCATAATGACGGTAGCCCAGAATATTCTGGCCGCGAAACAGCATTTGCTGGGGCGTGTTAGGCATGGCTGCTTTCAACAGGCGCAGTCTTTCCCAGGGATCTTCGCCCAGATAGCGTATACAGGCATCAAAGGTCGCGCCGCCCCAGGACTCAATAGACCAATAACCGATCTTGTCGAGCTTTTCGCAAATCGGCAGCATGTCTTCGATGCGCAACCGGGTTGCCAAAATGGATTGATGAGCATCACGCAGAACGACTTCGGTGATACCTAAGGGCTGCTTTTTAACGGTGGCCATGCTTGTTGTTTCTCCTGAAACCTTTGTAAATTTTTAGTCATTGACCCAGCGGTCATTAATTGGGTGTCGTTAGTTATGCTTCTTGCGGTACTGGTGTACGGCGGCAGTTATTGCGGCAACAACGCTTTTATCAATGTCGGCGGTAATGCCGGGAACCGGTTTTGATACCGGTATGTCCGGGAAATAGCGTTGCACCAGTGCAGACATGATGTTTATAGCGATTACCAGCATGATCAAGAACAGGAATACGATGCCCATCCCGGTAAACATTAATTCGATCCCGCTAGTCATTTGTTCTGTCATAGTTGATCACTTATTAAATTTCTTAACTATTGCATTGTATCATAGGCAAAAATCATAACTAATCGATGTTTTTTTTCATATCGATTTCGACGTGCAGTCTTTTGGCTATGCGGCTTTGAACGCGTACAATACCAACCATTATAAACGGTTGTTATGGAGTGAAAATATGACAGACAAAGATGAACAATGGCAACAGAAATTAACCCCCGAGCAATTTAACATTTGCCGTTTGAAAGCCACCGAACCGCCTTTTACCGGTAAATACGCCGATTGTAAAAAGGACGGCATTTATCATTGCATTTGCTGCAGCAATCCGTTGTTCGATTCGGCGACCAAATACGATTCAGGCTCCGGCTGGCCGAGTTTTTGGGATGTGTTGTCTGAACAGAGCGTGGCGGAGCATGCTGACGTCAGTCACGGCATGCGCAGGGTTGAAGTGACCTGCAAGTCCTGCGATGCGCATTTAGGCCATGTTTTCGAGGACGGCCCGCAACCGACAGGACTGCGCTATTGCATTAATTCAGCGGCATTAGACTTGAAAGAAAGATCATGAGTGGTAAGGAGCTGGTCCAAAACTTACTGGATTTTATCGATGCCAGTCCCAGTCCCTGGCATGTCGTAAAAACCATTGAAGCTCAGCTTGCGACTCAAACACCGCCGTGGCAACGTCTCGACGAAACCGCCAAGTGGGCATTGCAACCGGGCGGGCGTTATTACGTGGTGCGCGACGATTCGTCTATCGTCCTGTTTGTACAGGGACAAAAGCCGCCGGCTGAAACCGGGTTTAAAATTATCGGCGCGCATACCGATTCTCCCGGCTTGAGAATCAAGCCGAATGCGGCCAGCGGCGCGGACGGCTTGGTAAGGCTGGGTGTCGAGGTTTACGGAGGCCCGATACTGGCGACTTTTACCGATAGGGATTTGAGCCTTGCAGGAAGAATCGCTTATAAAAACGATCAGGACCAGATTGCCCGCATGCCGGTCAAATTCGATCAGCCGCTGCTGCGTTTGCCTAATCTGGCAATCCACATGAACAGGGCGGTTAACGAAGAAGGCTTGAAACTGCAAAAGCAGACTGAATTGCCGTTGATCCTCGCGACATCGACCGAAGAGCAATTGCCGCCAGCTTATTTTTCAGCGTTGCTGCAACAGCAATCAGGTATAGCCGCCGAGCGTATTTTGTCCTGGGACTTGGCCGTGTACGACACCCAGAAAGGTGCTTTTTGGGGAGCGGAAAGCGAGTTTTATGCGGACAGCCAACTGGATAATCTGGCTTCGTGTCATGCCGCATTGCAGGCGCTGCTTAATGCCGACGGCATCGATGCCACGCGAGTGTGCGCGTTGTTCGACCATGAAGAAATCGGCAGCCAAAGCAACAAAGGCGCTGACGGCAGTTTTCTGCCCGACGTGCTTGGACGCATCGCTTTGGCGACCGCCACCGACAGCGAGGATTATGCCAGGGCGCTGGCGAAAAGCTTCATGATCAGCGCGGACATGGCGCATGCCTATCAGCCTAATTTCCCTAATGCTTACGATCCCGGCCATAAAGTCATCGTCAACAAAGGTCCGGTGATCAAAGTCAACGCCAATCACAACTACAGCTCGGAAAGCGTCTCGGCGGCGATGTTTGTAGACTGGTGCGAACAGGCCGGAGTGCCGTACCAGACCTATTCGCATCGCTGCGATCTGCCCTGCGGCAGCACCATCGGACCGATTACCTCCGCAAAACTGGGCATCCGCTCAATCGATGTCGGCAATCCGATGTGGGCGATGCACAGCCTCAGGGAAAGCGCCGGGGTGCTGGATCACGATTACATGATCAGGGTAATGAAACGGTTTTTTGCCGAGTAAAGCTGCGAATTCGCGTAGGGCGCGCCGTGCGCGCCTTTTAATTATTGTGCTGTTGTTTGGCGCGCACGGCGCGCCCTACTATAAATTTAAGCCTCTTCCTCTATCCGGCCGATGACTGTTAACCTAGCCCCTTTTGACGGCGAACTTTATTTAATCAAGCAATTTTACAGCTTGCCGGAGTCCGACCGGCTGTTTGCGCAGTTGCAAGCCGAGCTGGCTTGGCAGGAAGAGGCCATTTTCATCTACGGTCGCTGGGTTAAGGTGCCCCGGCTGATGTGCTGGTACGGCGATAATGACGCCTGGTATCGCTATTCGGGCGTTAATCATCAGCCGCTGCCGTGGACTCCGGTGTTACAGGCCATCAGGGAGAAAGTGGAGCGGCAATGCCAATGCACCTTTAACAGCGTATTAGCCAATTTGTACCGTGACGGTAACGACTCGATGGGCTGCCACGCCGATGATGAAAAAGAACTGGGGCCGAAGCCGGTGATTGCGTCATTGAGCCTGGGCGACGAGCGTTTATTCAGGCTGCATCATAAAGAAACCAAAGAAAAACTGGATATTGTTTTAGGTCACGGCGATTTGCTGGTGATGGCCGGAACCTTGCAACACCACTGGATGCATTCGGTGCCGAAAACGAAGAAATTGAAAACGCCGCGGATTAATTTAACGTTTCGGACAATTAGGGCGGCCTCGGCTCATGCGCAATCGGCAAATAGGCTATTAAACCACTCCACCTCAAACCCATACGGGAAAAGCCGGTCATGAACGACGATAGACGATCGCACGAAGCCTCTATTCTTAGAACATTTTTCGACGACCAATTACAGCACCTGCATCAGCTTGTCAGTAATCTGAGTAGCCATATTCACGACGCTGAACTACAGGCGAATGAAGACAGGCAGATTGTCGAAAGTTTCGTCGATGCATCAAACATCAAGATGCGAGCCGTACAGGGCTACTCCGATAAGCTAAGCGAACATGTGCGGGCGTTGCATAGACATGTGCTCCAAGTCGCGGATCAGATTCCGCCTCCCGTCGATTTGAATGGGGATGCATTTGAGTCGGATCCGCTTGTCAACGCCCTGTTCGTCAATAGCAAAGACATCGAGAAGCTATTTGCAACCGATCCCGACGCGAAGGTCTATTTACGTTCCCAGAGTAAAAATCAAGTCCCGGTGCTGTATGCGCTGTTAACTGCCGTCAAGAGTGAAAAGCGAATGCTGGGCATGGACATGCACGGAGACATGCTCATTCGCGAAGTACCTCAACAAGCGGTCAATTTTTCTTTACACAAAATCCACGCGCCTTGCTCCGGCGGTGCAGAGCTAAGCTCCGCACTAAAAGAGTATTTGTTCGGTTGCGTAGTGGAGCTTGTCAAACGGGAGATGGTGTCTCGCATGGCAACTCATCAGCCGTTCAATACCGGCGATGAATCTTACGAGTCGAAAGTCAAGAGTCTGGCCAACCCGGATGTTTACCTGGACGCATTGCTTGGCTATATCGAAGCCCCTGACAAGCTGTTAAGTATTGATAAAACCCATTTTAAGCTCAGCAAACTGGGTATTAAATTAGAAGATGACGATAGCGGGCAGCGCGCAAACGAGTTTGACATCCATGAACTCACCTGGAGCAACGACACCCGAAACGTGGTGTTGCAAATTGCCTATTTCCGTTAAGTCAGCAGAAGGGAGAATAAAATTTCGGGTCTTGGTGGTTTTTGCATGATTAACGATATTTTGTTAGTATCCGCAGCAGACAAAGGAGTAAATATGAACGAAATTTTCTTTATTGTAGAAGATGCCCCGGAAGGCGGCTATACGGCCAAGGCGCTCGGCGAGTCAATTTACACTGATGCGGATAATCTTGAAGAACTCCACGTCAACGTTCAGGACGCAGTTCGCTGCCATTTCGACGAAGACAAAAAGCCAAAGATGATTCGTCTGCATTTCGTTCACGAAGAAGTCATCGCAGTTTGAAACTCCCCCGCGACATCGATGGAATCAAGCTTGCAAAAGCCCTTGTCGAGCTTGGATACCATATCACCCGCCAGACCGGTAGCCACATTCGCCTGACAACTTTTGAAAACGGCGAGCATCACATAACCATCCCCGCTCATAATCCTCTGAAAATCGGTACATTGGCAGCGATTTTCACCGACATCGAATCACATTTCAAGCTTACTCGTGATGAGCTGTTGAAACGACTTTTTCTTTGATTTTCTTTGATTTTCTTTGAGTGGAGCTTTTGGACAGTCCGGCTAATGGACGCGTTAGTCGACACGCTGAATAGACTCTGGATAAGACATGAAATAGATGGCACGAAAGCCCGGATTACTGACGGCAAGGTGATGAGCTTCAACAAGCTTTCCAGAGTTGAATGTTCGGTCAGCAACCAGAAGGAGTTCGGTGTTTTCATACTTCTTCTTATAGAGTGGTAAGTTCGCTTGCTTTCGGTTGACCGCATTCTGAAGGTCGGTTTCAGTTACCTGTCTTAACCAACCGGCCTTATCGTCGACATAGATCCAGCGAGAATAATCGAACCACGTAGTGGGGAGTGGTGTCATGAAGACTTTCATGTTGTGGGCTTCGAACACCACATTCGCCCCCGGATACCTTGGCGCATCAGCGATCATGCACTTCGCCATAGATGCGTTCTTGTACTTTACTGACCATTCGGACTCAGGTGGCTAACGTTGTGGCAGAAAGGTACGCATAGCGTACCCCCTACGAGGATTTTATAGCCTTAAAGCCAATGTCGGTACGGTAATAGACATTATCCCAGTGGATGCCGTTAGCTAACGTATAGGCTTTACTTTGAGCTTCCTCAATATCATGACCCAAGGCGCAGGCGCATAACACACGTCCGCCGGTTGTAACCAGATCGTTGCCGACTTGTTTGGTGGCCGCATGAAACACCTTGCTGTCTTCGTACTCCTCGGCAGGCAAGCCGGAAATGACCGCGCCGCTTTGATAGGCGTCAGGATAACCGCCAGCCGCCAAAACCACGCCTAATGCGGCGCGTTCGTCCCAGTCGCTGCTGGTTTTGTCGAGATTGCCGGCCAGCGCGGCTTCACAAAGCTCTACCAGATCGCTTTTTAAGCGCATCATGATCGGCTGTGTTTCAGGGTCGCCGAAGCGGCAATTGTATTCCAGCACTTTAATGGAGCCGTCGGCACTAATCATCAATCCGGCGTACAGAAAACCGGTATACGGCAAACCGTCTTTCGCCATGCCTTTTAAAGTCGGTTCGATCACATCGCGCATGACCTTGTCGTGTATTTCAGGGGTGACGACGGGGGCAGGGGAGTAAGCGCCCATGCCGCCGGTGTTGGGGCCTTGATCGCCATTGTCGCGGGCTTTGTGGTCCTGCGAGGTGGCCATCGGCAAGGCGTGTTTGCCGTCGGCTATGACAATAAAGCTGGCTTCTTCGCCGGTCAGGAATTCTTCGATGACGACCCGGTTGCCCGCTTCGCCGAACACATTGCCGGACAGCATGTCTTCAACGGCGGCTATCGCTTCCTGTTCGGTCTGGGCGACGATCACGCCTTTGCCTGCCGCCAAACCGTCGGCTTTGACCACGATCGGCGCGCCTTGCTGCTTTATGTAATCGATGGCTTGCTGCTTGTCGGTAAAGGATTGGAACGCGGCGGTTGGGATGTGGTGGCGGATCATGAAGTCTTTGCAGAACGTCTTCGAGCCTTCCAGTTGCGCGGCTTTTGCGGTCGGGCCGAAGCACTTGAGTCCCGCTTCCTGAAAACGGTCAACAATGCCCAAAACCAAAGGCACTTCGGGGCCGATGATAGTCAGGTCGACAGCTTCTTTCTGGGCGAATGCCAGCAGCGCGGCAATATCGTCGACGGCAATGGCGATATTTTCAACCGATGGTTCCAACGCAGTACCGGCATTGCCGGGCGCGACAAACACTTTTTCGACTTTTGCTGATTGCTTGGCTTTCCAGGCGAGGGCGTGTTCACGGCCGCCGCTGCCGACGATGAGGATTTTCATGGTGATTCTCGTATGTTCTGTAGGGGCGACTTCAGTCGCCCAGTGTGTTAAAGGGCGACTGAAGTCGCCCCTACAGTTAATTAATGCCGGAAATGACGCATGCCGGTAAAGACCATGGCGATATTATGCTCATCGGCTGCGGCTATGACTTCATTATCGCGCATCGAACCGCCGGGCTGGATGACGGCGGTGATGCCCGCTTCGGCTGCGGAATCGATGCCGTCCCGGAACGGGAAAAAGGCGTCGGAAGCCATCGCGGAACCCGGAACATCCAGGCCCGCATCGGCGGCTTTGATACCGGCGATTCTGGCTGAATAAACTCGGCTCATTTGTCCCGCGCCTACGCCGATAGTCTGGCCGTTCTTGCAGTACACAATCGCATTGGATTTGACGAATTTGGCGACTTTCCAGGCAAATAGCAAATCGGCCAGTTCCTGTTCGGTCGGGGCGCGTTTGCTGACTATTTTGAGGTCGGATGCGCTGATTTCACCAAGATCCTTGTCTTGAACCAATAAGCCGCCGGCAACGCGCTTGAAATCAAGCGCAGCCTGATTATCGCTGTTCCAGGTACCGCATTCCAACACGCGCACATTTTGTTTTTCCGCCAAAACGGTTTGTGCGGCTGCGCTGATGGACGGCGCAATAATGACTTCGACAAATTGACGCTTGACGATTTCAGCGGCGGTTTGCTCGTCCAGTTCCCGGTTAAACGCGATGATGCCGCCGAACGCAGAGGTCGGGTCGGTTGCATAAGCCTTGTCGTAAGCGGCAAGCAGGTTGCCGGCTTGGGCTACGCCGCAGGGGTTGGCATGTTTGACGATAACGCAGGTGGGCCGGTCGCCGAATGATTTAACGCATTCCAGCGCGGCATCGGCATCGGCAATATTGTTGTAGGACAGTTCCTTGCCTTGCAATTGCTTGGCGGCGGCAATCGTGCCGGCGGCCGGTGTTTTTTCCCGGTAAAACGCCGCGTTTTGATGCGGGTTTTCGCCGTAACGCATGGTCTGGTTATGGTAAAACTGCAAATTCAGCGTGTCGGGAAACTGGACGCCGTTAATGTTGCCCAGGTAGGCCGAAATTGCGGTGTCGTAACGGGCCGTGTGTTCAAAGCTTTTCAGCGCCAGATTGAAGCGGGTTTGCTGCGAAAGGCTGCTGTTGTTTTTCAGCTCGCCAATAACCGCTGCGTAATCGGCCGGATCGACGATGACCGCGACATCGGCATGATTCTTGGCGGCGGCGCGGATCATGGTCGGGCCGCCGATGTCGATGTTTTCAATGGCCGTGTCCAAGTCGCAGTCCGGATTGGCGATAGTCTGTTCGAAGGGGTACAGGTTGACCACCACCATATCGATCGGCTTAATGCCGTTTGCAGCCATCACTGCATCGTCGATGCCCCGGCGCGCCAAAATGCCGCCGTGGACTTTGGGGTGCAAGGTTTTAACCCGTCCGTCCATCATTTCCGGGAAACCGGTGTAATCGGAAACTTCGGTCGCCGGAATGTTATGTTCGGCCAGTGTCTTGGCGGTGCCGCCGGTAGACAGGATTTCGATGCCTAATTGATTGAGTTCCCGACAAAAATCCACGATACCGGATTTGTCGGATACGCTGACCAGCGCGCGAGTTACTTTTTTGTTCATGTAGATCTCAGAATGAAAGAGGGGGGTAAAACCAGCCTTGTTTGGGTATTAGGACAGGCCGTAGAATTCCAGTTTTTTGCGCAAGGTGCTGCGACTCAAGCCCAATGCTTTGGCCGCTTTGGTTTGGTTGTAGCCTGAATGTTCCAGCGTTGCCTGCAATAAAGGCTTTTCAACTTCGCCGATGACCATCGCATGTAAACCCACCGCATCATGACCGTTCAGATGCAGGAAATATTGCTCCACGGTCTGTTTAACATGTGCGGATAAGGGAATGGTGGCGATTTTTTTGCTGTCTATGTTGATGATTTCGGCACTTTTTTGGGATGCGTTCATATTATGCAGCACTGTCGGAGGTTAAAAGATTAAATGCCGAATTAATCAGCGCTATTTGTTGGGATGGACATTGCGCCCGGTTGATGTTGCTTTGGGCATCCTGGGCTACGGATTCAAGATGCTTAAAATACCAGGCTATATGTTTGCGCGCTATTCTAACACCGCTCGCATTGCCGTAGAAGCTATATAGTTTGTCCAAATGGCTTGATATTGTGTTGTGTATATCCGTAACTGTTGGTTTTTCAAGGTGTTTGCCATGGTTAATAAAGTGACTTATTTGACTAAATAGCCATGGATTTCCTTGAGCGGCCCGACCGATCATAATGGCATCCGCACCGGTTGACTCAAGCACAAATCGGGCCTGTTCGGGGGAATCAATATCGCCATTGGCGATAACCGGAATACTGATTGCTCGTTTCACTTTTTTAAGGGTTTCATGTTCGGCTCGGCCTTCAAATTTGCAGGCACGGGTTCGGCCGTGAATCGTCAACGCGGCAATGCCCGCATTTTCGGCTATGCGGGCTATTTCAACGGCATTGCGGCTGTGTAAATCCCAGCCGGTACGGATTTTCAACGTGACCGGAATATCGACGGCATTAACGACCGCATCGAGTATTCGTTTTACCAGTGCTTCATCTCGTAATAGCGCGGAGCCTGCGGCAACCGAACATACTTTTTTTGCCGGACAGCCCATATTAATATCGATAATCTGGGCGCCTCGTTGGGCATTAAGTTTTGCCGCGTCAGCCATAAGTTGCGGGTCGGTGCCCAGAATCTGTACCGAACGTATGCCGGTTTCACCGTCATGATCGGCTTTTAACAGCGTTTTTTTATGCTGACGTAACGCCGGATTGGATGCCACCATTTCGGACACGGCCAAGCCTGCGCCGAATTGCTTGCACAATTCCCTGAACGGGCGGTCGCTGATACCGGCCATAGGCGCGAGAATCAGGTTGTTTTTAAGTTGGTAAGGGCCGATGTGCATGGGGAAGGCTAAGGGCGAAGGGCTAAAGGCGCACGGGAGGTTTTTTTCGCCTTGCGCCTTTAGTCCTTCGTCTAACTCACTTATCTCCGTCCTCATTCCAAATCGGATTGTCGCGGTCTTCCGGTTCCAGTTTGGCAGCGTCTTCCGCATAGATATGCCAGAAAGACTTATCGATTTTGGCGTTGTTATAGCCTTCTTTTTTGTCGTGGGCGAACGGGCACCACCAGTTCTCGACAATCTTGACCATATAGGCATGCCATTCGAACAGGGCGACACTGTACGGGCAGTACCAGGTGCAGTTCAGTATCCAGAACAGTTTTGACTGGGAGGTGCTGGCCTTGAACGAGGCGTCCATGGTGATTTGGTTTTTTAAGGTATAACGATGGCTGGCCCGGTCAGGCAGGAAATCCGAGTAGGTCTTGAGGTTTTTGGCGCCCATCATCAGCAAGTGCCAATAAGTCATATAGGCGCTGGCAAACACAAAGGGAAGGGTAAAGATGGGCATGTAGACCAGGACCATGCCAATGGCTCTTTGCAATACCGGGATTTTCTGATGGTTTTTGCCGATTTCAACGCGACCGGAACAGGACTCACAAGCTTTCATTATTTTTATATCCTCATTTTTTTGTTGTTAGTAGGGGGGTTATAGTCGGTTTGGTATTATCCTCATTAAGTAACTGATAAATGCTCAGACACCCGGCACAGCAAAACTTTTGCAGGCCGTCACTGGTGGTCAGGGAAAATCCGGTGATTTCTACCGGTTGACCGCAGAGTACGCAGGGTTCCTTATCTTTTGCATTGACCATAAATTGCCCTTACATTTTACAAGCTTGAAGAGACAGAACAAAAAAAAGTTTTCAAATATTCGGTCTCGGGCGCTGCCGGGTCGATAGGGTGATCGGGTCCTTGTCCGCCGCCGGCAAAAAACACCAGATGACGATCTATGTGTCGTCCTGACGAGCGTAAAATCTCATGCAGGTTTTCGCGGCTCAGGTGATGAGAGCAGGATGCCGAGACCAGTATGCCGTTTTTGGACAGCACTTGCAGGGCCAGGTGATTCAGGCGGCGATAAGCTTCGTAGCCTTGTTTGAAATCTTTTTTGCGTTTAATTAAAGCGGGCGGATCCAGTACGATAATGTCATAGAGCTGATTTTCCAGACGAGCCTGCTTCAGGAACTCAAATACATCGCTGCGCACAAAGTGCATTTTATCCTGAACCTCGTTTAGCGCGGCATTCTCCGCTGCCAATGCCAGCGCGCTTTCCGAGGCATCCACGCAGGTGACGTCCAAGGCTCCGGCCAACGCGGCAGGAACGCCCCAGGCTCCAGTATAGGAAAACAAATCGAGCACCCTCTGGTTTTTGGCAATGCCCGCCAATTGCGCGCGGCTGCTGCGGTGATCGTAAAACCAGCCGGTTTTTTGTCCTCCCAGAATGTCGATTTTAAATTGCGCGCCATTTTCTTCAATGATCAGCGGCTCGGGGAGCTTGCCGTAAGCCAGCTCGGATTCCAGGCTTAAACCTTCCTGTTGCCGCTGGCTGTTATCGTTTTTCAGGATAATGGCTTCGGGACTCAGCAATTCAATCAGCGCGGCAAACAGTGATTCCTTGCGCTGTTCTATCCCGGCGGTGGTTATTTGCACCGACAACACCGGGCCGAAACGGTCGATGACCAGTCCGGGCAAGCCGTCGCTTTCACCGAAAACCAGGCGGTAGAAAGGTTTGTCGAACAGTTTTTCGCGCAAAGCCAGCGCGGTAGTCAATCGCTCTTTAAAGAAGTTGGCGCCGCATTTCAAGTTGGGTTTTCTGGACAGAAGCCTCGCGCAGATCAGGGCTTGGGGATTGATGTAGGCGGTGCCCAGCACCTTGCCGTCGTCGCTTTTTACCTGAACCAGGTCGCCGGCGCTGAACAGCTCAAGCGGCGAGCGCTTGGTGTCGACTTCGTTGCTGAAAACCCAGAGATGGCCTTTGCGCAGACGTTTGTCTTCGTTCTTTTTTAAATAAATTTCCGGATGAGCCATATTAATCAATGAGTTTAAAAGTATAACCGCCGACATTGGTTTTTGGTGCGGCGATGTTCAGGCTGATTGCGGCAGTCGCATCAGGGGACATGACTGACGTTGCAGCCTGGGTTTTGAGCAAATAGTCTTGCGCTCGAAAAACGCGTCGGGCGAACGGATTTTCAGCGTAGTCGAGCAAGGCCAGTTCCAGGTTCGGGTAAGGCTGCGCAAAAGCGGCCCGGTTGCGGATCACCGCCCTGAATAACCGGCTATGATCCGGTAAAGTGGATAAGGAACCCTGCAATACCGCGACCTCGCCCGGATTTTTATAGGCGGGCAGTTGGCAATTCAGTTGTCGACATATTCTTTCCAGTCCGGGCCGAAAGGTCGGGTTCCGGCTGAGCGCCGTGCCTTCAAAATACACTATTTGCCCGGCCAGCAGTACTAAAGCGATAATCAGTCCCGTGCCCCAATAAGTGCTACCGGGTACGATTTCTCGGTCCCAGGGTAAACGAGGCTGATTAGCGCTTGATGCCGTCAAGCCTGATCCAGTCTTCCTGTTGCACCGGCGCGTTGAACGCTATGTATTGCTGATAAGCGTTCATCACCGACTCGGCCTGTTCATGCAAAATGCCGGACAAAACCAGTTGGCCGCCGGGGGCGACCAGGTTGCAAATCTGCTCCGCCATGTCGATTAAGGGCTTTGCCAGTATGTTGGCCAGCACGATGTCCGCCTGAAACGGCGTAAATTGCTCGGGCAGATAGCAGGCTATTTTATCCTGCACCTGGTTTTTTAGCGCATTGCTTTGTGTTGCGGTGATTGCTTGCGGATCAATATCCACCGCGTGAGCTTCCTTGGCATCTAGCAATATCGCCGCAACGGCCAGTATTCCGGAACCGCAGCCGTAATCGATGACGGTTTTGCCGGTTAAGTCATGGCTCGCCAGCCACTCCAGGCATAAAGCGGTGGTCGGATGAGTGCCGGTGCCGAAAGCAAGACCCGGATCGAGGGTCAGGCAAACCGTGCCGGACTCGTACTGTTCCTGATCGGTCGGGCAAACCCAGAGTTTGTCGGCAAACTTCATCGGCTTATAATATTCCATCCAGGCGCGTTCCCATTCCTGGTCGGCAACTTCTTCATATTTCCAGTTGCGCAATTGTTCTGCTTTAAACTGGGCGTAAACCAGCGTCTTGATCAGCTCGGGTTCGGCATCCAGTTCATAAAGTGCAATGACTTCGGTGTTGCTCCATATTTTGGTTTCGCCGATAGCCGGTTCGTAAACCGGTTCGTCCTCAGCGTCCATATAAGTAACGGACACGGCGCCGAGATTGTCGAAAAAGTCGGCAAGCCGGGGCGCGATGTCTTCATTGGTGATAACGGTAATTTGGTGCCAGGCCATGATTTGGAAATATATGAGTAGGAGCGGATGATGGGTTAGTTATTCACCACGAAGGCACGAAGATTTTAAGTTTTACGTTGAGCTATCGGTAATGGCTCCATGCAGTCGCGTAAGGTACGCTGTGCATGCCCTACGCAATTCAAAAACTTCGTGCCTCGGCAACTGCTCCTGCGTTGCTCTACCTCCTGCATCCATGCAGTCGTTCGTGGTGAATTTTTAATAAATCCCCAGCTTTTTTTCCAGGTAATGGATGTTTTGCCCGCCGACTGCAAAGGCGCTGTCATTCATGATGTCGTGCTGTAGCGGGATATTGGTTTTAATCCCGTCGATGATGATTTCGCTTAACGCGGTGTTCATCCGGGCAATCGCGCTCTTGCGGTCTTCGCCGTGGGCAATCAGTTTGCCGATCATCGAATCGTAATAAGGCGGCACTTTATAGCCGTTGTAGATATGAGTCTCGCAACGGATGCCGGGGCCGCCGGGCATATGGAACTGGTCTATGGTGCCGGGGCAGGGCATAAAGGTTCTGGGATCTTCGGCATTTAACCGACACTCGATGGCATGACCCTGAATTTTAACCTGATCCTGAGTAATAGACAGTCGTTGGCCCGCAGCAATGCGCAGTTGTTCCTTGACGATGTCAAAACCGGTCACCATTTCGGTGACGGGGTGCTCGACTTGAACGCGGGTGTTCATTTCAATGAAATAGAACTCGCCTTTTTCATACAAAAACTCGAAAGTGCCAGCGCCCAGATAGCCGATGTCGACACAGGCTTTGGCGCAACGCTCGCCGATGGCTTTGCGTTGTGCTTCGGTGATGCCCGGCGCAGGGGCTTCTTCAACCACTTTTTGATGGCGGCGTTGCATGGAGCAGTCGCGTTCGCCTAAATGGATCGCGTTGCCATGCGAATCGGCCATGACCTGGAACTCGATATGCCGGGGATCTTCCAGGAATTTTTCCATGTACACCGTGGGATTGCCGAACGCAGTTCCCGCTTCGGCTTTAGTCATCGCGATGGCGTTTAATAGAGCCGCTTCGGTATGCACCGTGCGCATGCCTCTTCCGCCGCCGCCGCCTGCAGCCTTGATGATGACCGGATAACCGATTTCATGAGCCAGCTTCAGGTTCTTTTTATTGTCATCCGATAAGGGGTCATTGTTGCCGGGAACGCAGGGAATTCCCGCTTCCAGCATGGCTTTCTTGGCGGAAATCTTGTCACCCATCATGCGGATGGTTTCGGCATTCGGGCCGATAAAAACAAAGCCGCTTTGTTTTACCTTTTCAGAAAAATCGGCATTTTCAGACAAAAAGCCATAACCGGGATGAATGGCTTCCGCGTCGGTCACTTCGGCGGCGCTGATAATGGCCGGAATATTCAAGTAGCTGTCAGCGGATGACGCAGGGCCGATGCAAACGGATTCATCGGCGAGACGTACGTGTTTTAGATCCCGATCTGCCTCGGAATGCACGGCAACAACCTTGACACCCAGTTCCCGGCAGGCGCGTAAAATGCGCAGAGCTATTTCGCCGCGATTGGCGATAACGATTTTATCGAACATGAGTTCCCCGTTCCTTGTGTTATTCAATGATGAATAATGGCTGGCCATATTCGACAGGTTCGGCGTTTTCAACCAGAATTTTGGTGATGGTGCCGCTTTTATCCGACTCGATCTGGTTTAGAATTTTCATTGCCTCAATGATGCACAAGGTGTCGCCGACTTGAACGGATTGGCCGACTTCGGCGAAAACCTTGGTGCCGGGCGAAGCGGAGCGATAAAAGGTACCGACCATTGGCGACTTGACCACATGTCCGGAGATTTTTTCTTCGGCAGGCACCGCTGCAGAAGTGGCTACGGCAGGAGCGGCGGCAACCGGTGCGGGCGCATAGGCGACGGCAGCGGGAGCGGCGGAATAACGGCTGATGCGAATGGATTCTTCGCCTTCTTTGATTTCCAGTTCGGCGATGCCGGATTCTTCGATAATCTCGATGAGTTTTTTTATTTTTCTAATATCCATAGTTTTAATGTCTCTCGGCTAATATCTGATGAGCGGCTAGTAAGGCCAGTTCGTACCCTGTTGCGCCTAATCCGCAGATAACGCCTATGGCAATATCCGAGAAATAGGAATGTTTTCTAAAAGGTTCACGTGCGTGGACGTTTGATAAATGAACCTCTATAAATGGGATCTTGGTTGCCAGCAGCGCGTCGCGAATGGCGACGCTGGTATGAGTGAAGGCTGCCGGGTTAATAATGATGAAATCAACGTGGGCTTGGTAAGCCTCATGGATTAGTTCTACAATTTCGTGTTCTGCGTTGCTTTGATGGAAGTTAAGTTGATGACCCAGTTCGGCAGTCTTTTGTTCAAGAGTGTGCTTAATGTCGCCGAGGGTTTGATTTCCGTAAAGACCGGGTTCCCGAATACCTAACAGGTTTAAATTCGGCCCATTTAAAACGGTAATTGTAGCCATCAATTTTTGCAGTCAGTTTAGGGGTTAAAAAGCATTATTATCTGTTAATTTTGCCCAATTTATGGGGTTTTGTCCAGATATTCTGTTTTTAGCAAAAGTTAGCGACAGAATTCAGGCTGTTTGGAGTCGTTACGCACAAATCTGCTGATTTTAAAAGTTATTTATGCGTTAGTGCGGTAGCCGGGCGGAAAAGAATTGTTCGTTCGAACGTTATGTTGTGTTTTACGCGTTGACATGAATTTTTTGCAGGTATATAAAACCGGGCTCCGCGACATGCCGTTGCGGCTTAACCCAAGAGAAATAACATGAACGTTCACCAATTTACCGGCGCATTGATGGTTGTCGCATCGTTGTCTATGGGAGCGATGTCTGTTAATAATGCGGCGGCAGCCGAATCAGAATATTCGTTTAAAGTACACAATGGCACCAAGGTCAAGATCACCAAGCTTCTGGTGTCCGAAAACAAGAAGGAATGGGGTTATTTCGATATTGGGCAAGGTATTGCAGCGGGCGGCGACATGAGGCTGGTTTGGGATCAAAGCACCAACAACGAAGGCTGCGATCAGTATGTAAAAGCGGCCTATGCCGACGGGACGGAATCCGAAGAGGCTAAGTTTAATTTTTGCGAAGCCAATTTAGACTTGGAGTTTTAAGGGCGGTTGCTTGACCCTAAACCGGTGAGGTCAGTTCAGCAACGGCGCAATAATTTCCAGTATTTGCTCTTTGGAAAACTCCCCCGGATGTCGACTTATGATTTGCCCTTGCCGGTCAACAATAAGGGTGTAGGGAACCGCATCAACGCTATTGCCCAGTTGATGAGCCAGGGTGACACCATTATCGCCGCCCAATAAAATCGGATAATTGATTCCGTTTGCAGAGAGGTACTTGGCAACCGGTTCCTTATCCTCCAAAGCGATGCCGATAAACTGTACGCCTTGGTCGGCATATTGTTCCTGCAAGGCGACAAAACCGGGAATTTCTTTAAGACAGGGCGGGCACCATGTCGCCCAGAAATTGATCACCAATACCTTGCCCTGCCATTCGGCAATGTTGCGCTGCTGGCCCGACAGGTCGGGCAGGGTGAATCCGGGCAAGGCGCTAGGAGTGGTTTTTTCAGCGGATGAAAAAAGATGCCGGGCGGTTACGCCAAGACTCAGGGCAATAATCGCGGCAATAATAATCAGGGCTGTTTTTTTCATAATGGGTTACGTTGCAGTGATTTAAGAAAGGTTTCGGCATCCTGGTAGCCGATGACCCGGGATGCGGTTTTTTCCTGGTGGTCCAAACCGAAAAACAAGATGGCCGGTGGCCCGATCAGGTTGAATTTCGTTAACAGCGCTTTATCGTCATCCGAATTATTGGTGACATCAATTTGCAGTAATGCATAGCCTTTGAGCGCCTGTTTAACGCGCGGGTCGGCAAGAGTATAAGTTTCCATTTCCTTGCATGAGATGCACCAGTCGGCGTAAAAATCCAGCATGACCGGTTGATGGTTGGCATTGGCCTGCTTAATTCGGGCTTCCAGCGCCGCTATTGACGCGACTCGTTCAAAAACAATACCCGGTTCCGCGGCTTGTGCAGTGCTCACGCCGAGTCCTTGCAGCGGTTTTAACGGATTGCTGTTGCCCAGGCTGAAACCGATCAGCAATAACAGGCCGTAAGCCAGCATCATCAAGCCTAAGCCTTTCCACAGCTTGCGCCAGCCGGAACTGTTTTCGGGCAGCGGATCGACGGCGCTGAGGTAAATGGCCGGAAATATCAGCAGCATCGCCCACAGCATCATGATCACGCTGCCCGGTAAAATGCGGCTGAGCATCCATACGGCGACCGCCAGCATGATGACGCCGAATACCGCTTTGGTGGAATTAAGCCAGTCTCCGGCTTTGGGCAGCAGTTTTCCGGCGGACGCGCCCAGCAACAGCAACGGGATGCCCATGCCTAAACCCAAGGCAAATAAGGCGCTGCCGCCCAACACTGCGTCGCCGGTTTGGCCGATATAAATCAATGCACCCGCCAATGGCGCGGCAACGCAGGGGCCGACGATCAACGAGGATAGCGAACCCATGATAGCGGCGCCCCAGAGCGAGCCGTCACGGTGTATCTCACTGGAATTATGCAGTTTGACTTGTAATGATTTGGGCAGTTCCAGATGATAAAAGCCGAACATCGACAGGGACAGCGCTACAAAAACGGCGCTGAACAGGCCGATGATCCAGGGTTGCTGAAAAGCGGTTTGCAGGTTGCTGCCGAATAACGCGGCGAGTATGCCGAACACCGTGTAGGTCAGCGCCGAGGCAATCACATAACTTAAGGACAGTGAAAAGGCCCGGCCGGTGGTAATCCGGTTGCCGTGGCCGACGATAATGCCCGATAAAATCGGAATCATCGGAAAAATGCACGGGGTTAGCGATAACAACAAGCCGAAGCCGAAAAAGCTGAGCAAGGTTATCGGTAAGCTGTCCTTGTGCAAGGATTGTACGATTTGATCCTGTTCGGAAAGTTGCGGCGCTGCCGGTTGCAGGGCGATCGGCAGCGCCAGGTCGATTTTTTTGCTCATCGGCGGATAGCAAACGCCGCGGTCGGCACAACCCTGGTATTTTGCCAGCAGGGTAATGGTTTGTGCCGCTTGGCTGGAGCGGATAAGCGGCAGGTCAAAGTCGAGTTCGTCGTGGAAGGTTTCAACTTGGCCGAAGGCTTCATCCTGCTTGGGAGCGCCTCTGGGAATGTCGTACGTTCCAAGCTTTACGCCGTCGGCGTTAATCAGTTCAAATTGGACCTTTTCCCGGTACAGGTAATAGCCGTCGGCAATACGCCAGTTAACATGCACGGTGCGATCGTCTTTGACCGATGCAAAAAACTCGAAAGCCTGATCCGGCTGTAGCAGTTCATAACGGGCTGTCCCTGCCCGTTCCCCTTCGGGCGCTGCGCGTGCCAATCCGCTCCTGGCGGATTGGTCGTCTTCAAACAAGTTAAGTTTTAAGCTTTGAGCGCCTTTTAGCAGTTGCTTGACCGGATCGATTTTGGCAGAAGGTGCGGGTAGTTTGAGATCGAAAGTGGTTTTCTGCGGCGGATAGCAAATGCCCCGGTCGGCACAGCCCTGATATTGCACTAACAGCTGCAGGGACGATGCGCCGTTTTCGACGGTTAAGGCAACCGGAACGTTCAGGGTATTGCGGTAAATAATCACATCACCGAAGTTTTCATCCTGATGGGTTTGCCCGGACGGGAATGCAGGCTCACCTAACCGGATTTGCCCGGTTTTGGACTCGAAACGCATTTTATTGCGGTAAAGATAATAACCTTCGGCGATGTCCCAGGAGATTTCAATCCGATCGGCATCAAGCGCTTTGGCCGAAACCTTGAAGGCCTGATCGGGCGGCAGGATTTCGTCAGCGCCCAGCGCAAAGGTCGATTGGCTGACAAGCGACAGGAAACAGAGAACAATTATTTTAAAGAGTGGCATGAATCTATCCAATTCAGGTATTCGGGTAAGCCGCGTTCAATGGTGACGGCAATTATTTCAGGCAGTTCGTAAGGATGATGGTTGCGCAGGGTCGTTTCAATAGCCTGATAGTGGTCTTTATGCGCCTTAATCAGCAATAGATGTTCCTGGGCGGATTCAATTTGTTCCTTCCATGTATAAATAGAGGTCATGCCGGGTAAAATATTTACACAGGCGGCCTCGTTATTTGCGACCAGCAGTCGGGCTATTTTTTCAGCCGTGTCTTTATCAGGGCAAGTGCAGAAGATTATTTGATGGTTGGCAGGCATGTTACAGGTCATAAAAGCTGGGGCGTCGGATATTATCCTAGAAATTAACCGGAATTGCCCTTATATTGTAACGACGATGATTACAACACGGGTACTTTAGATGAAAATTTTTCAAACGCTATTTCTGGTCGTCCTGATTATCCCTTTTGCAGAAATTTATTTGCTGTTGCAGGTAGGTGGAATTATCGGTGCATTCCCGACCATTTTGCTGGTGGTGTTTACCGCAGTGCTGGGGGCTTGGCTATTGAGACAGCAAGGTTTTGCAACGTTTCAGCGATTTCAGGAGAGTTTGGCGCAGGGCGAGATTCCCGCTTATGAGATGGTGGAAGGCCCTATTATTCTGGTAGGAGGGGCATTATTGCTAACGCCGGGATTTATTACGGATATAATCGGCTTTGCCTGTTTAATTCCGCAGTTGCGCAGGAAAATCGCCCAGTATGTGATTGAACATTATCTTGTTCAGGCCGGGGCGCATTTTCAGCAGGCAAAAGCGGCTGAAAATAATGTGTTGGAAGGCGAGTTTAGTAAAGAAGAGTAGGAAAGCGAAAGATTCAAGGCAAAAGGCACAAGACTAAATTTCGGTTTTTGTCTTGTGCCTTTATGACTTAGCTTTCTGTAGAATCGTTTTCTGTGGAGCCGCTTTCAGCTGTTTCGCAGGTGTTTTTATTGAGTCCTGAATAAACCGGGCACCAACCTGAATAACCTGTTGC
>Ga0123388_1086871_pt1 | contig 41475 bp, 37 predicted proteins | sample T0HHNO3metaT_FD_89916 | JGI IMG/M metagenome (GOLD analysis project Ga0123388, IMG submission 89916) | Methane-oxidizing artificial microbial communities from Washington, USA to study methane cycling - T0-HHNO3 metaT (Metagenome... | ecosystem: Engineered > Modeled > Simulated communities...
GAAAAATAAAAAGACATTACTTCTAGGTGCTACAACAAAACCAGATCGTTATGCATTTAGAGCCATAAATATGCTTACTCAAAAAGGGCACACAGTATTAGCAATTGGTCAAAATACTGGAGAGGTAGCTGGTGTAAAAATTCATACAAAAGCAATTCCTGTAAAAAATATCGATACAGTAACTTTGTATTTAAACCCATCTCGTCAACGTGATTATTATAATTATATAATTGAAGCACAACCTAAAAGAGTAATTTTTAATCCCGGAACAGAGAACCCTGAATTGTATCAATTACTAGAGTTGAATAATATTGAGGTCGAAGTTGCTTGTACATTAGTTTTATTGGCTACAAACCAATATTAATCGAAAAAAAGCGTTTTAAAACTTTCCAATTGTATTGGGAAGTTTTGTTTTTTATTGGCAGATAGAAACAAGATAAATCCCTATTTCTTTTAGAGTTGAATTTAATTGTTTGAAAGATGCTGATACCGTTAAAAATGTTACTTTTGTCGTCATGGAATTTTCATCAAAATTAATAGAGAAAGCGGTTAATGAAATGTCGCAATTGCCTGGTATTGGTAAACGTACAGCTCTGCGATTAGTTCTTCATTTGCTTAAACAGCCAAAGGAGCAAACAGGCTTTTTGTCTCAGGCACTTTTAAATATGCGTGAGGATATTAAATTTTGTGAAAATTGCCATAACATTTCAGATACAAAAGTGTGTGAAATATGTGTCAATTCATCTAGAAATCATCAGACTATTTGTGTTGTTGAGGATATTCGTGATGTTATGGCTATTGAAAATACGGGTCAGTATAAAGGGATTTATCATGTGTTGGGAGGAAAAATTTCTCCAATTGAAGGTGTTGGTCCAAGTCAGTTAAATATTTCAACTTTAGTCGAAAAAGTCAAATCCGGAAAAGTTGTTGAAATCATTTTTGCATTAAGTTCAACCATGGAAGGTGATACGACCAATTTTTATATCTATAAACAAATTGCAGAATTTCAAATTATAATTTCTACGATTGCAAGAGGAATATCAGTAGGAGACGAATTGGAATATGCTGATGAAGTTACTCTCGGCAGAAGTATTTTGCATCGCGTTCCATTTGAAAAAACATTCAAGAACAATTAAATAAACCCCAATTGAAATATAGATTTTCCGAAGATTAAATGGAAAAGCTATATTTGCGATAAAATTTTAACAATGACAAAAAATAGTTTTTATATCCTGTTGCTGATTAGTATGCTTTTTACTTCATGTATTCCTATAAAAGATTTAGTATATCTGCAGGATAAAAATTCTTCTGAAGACTCAAATACTGTTGCAGTAGTTGAAACTAAGCCTTACAGGCTTCAGGTTAATGATGTTTTAAGTATTAATTTAAAAGCCATAGACCCTAAATTAGTTGCAATTTTTAATAAAACAGAGAGTACATCTCTAACAACCGGAAGATCTGAGGCTGCCTTATATTTTGACGGATTTACAGTTGATGATCATGGGAATATTCGAATTCCAATTTTAGGCGAAATAAATGTTATTGGTTATACTCTGGAAGAAGTTCGAGTGATAATTGAGAAAAAATTGCTTGAAGAATATTTTAAAACAGATGCTAATATATTTGTGACAATAAAATTAGCGGGTTTTAGATATACAATAAATGGAGAGGTTGGAAGCACAGGTACAAAAACAATGTTTCAAGAGCATGTGAATATTATGGAAGCTGTTGCAAATGCTGGAGATATTAATACAGTGGGAGATAGAAAATCTGTGACTATAATTCGACAAACACCTACCGGAGTTCAAATGAACGAGATTGACCTTACTGATGTGAACGTCATGAAATCTCCTTACTATTACTTACAACCTAATGATTATATTTATGTCAAGCCATTGAGACAAAAAACATGGGGAACTGGGCAAACGGGAATACAGTCAATAGGTACAATTATTACTTTATTGTCACTGGCAACAACAGTGTATTTAATTATAAAATAAGAATCAAAACTAAAAATTAGGCTCGAAAATGTTAGATATAAAAGATTTGTCGATTTTTGAAAATCATTCAAGTTTTGATTTTAAAGGTATGTTGCTAAAAATTCTTAGCTATTGGAAATGGTTTTTAGTGAGTTTAATTATCGCGTTTACTATTGCATATCAGGTAAATATTCGTAAAGAAAAAATTTATGGAATGCAGACTTTGATTTCGATTAAAGAAGAAAGCAATCCTTTTTTTACCTCAAATACAAGCTTGGTTTTTAATTGGGGAGGAATTTCAGATCAGGTAAATGGAATAACAACAATATTACAGTCAAGATCTCATAATGAGTTAGTAGTTAGTAAACTTCAATATTATATTGATTACCTAACCATGGGTGAATACAATTTAATTGATGCTTATGGTAGCGTGCCATTTTATGTTGATATCGATAAATCTAGAGGGCAGCTTGCAAATACCTTGATAAAAATTAAATTTATCAGTGCAAATGTATATGAGATACATATTCCTTTTGAGAATAATTCGGTTTCATTGATTAATTATGCTGAAAATTCATATTCTAAAACAGCAGTTCAGCCTGTAGAATTTGTAAAAAGGTACAAAGTTGGTGAACGCGTTTCTTTGCCTTTTTTAAATTGGGAATTGCAAATTAATGATAATCCGGGTTTGTATATAGGAAACGAGTATTTTGTCAAATTCAATGATTTTGATGGAACAGTTTCCCGTTACAAAGGCATAAGTGTTGGTTCTGATGATAAGGGCGGCTCAATTTTGACTTTGGGAATGCAAGGCACAAACAAAGCGAGACTTGTTGAGTATCTTAATTCAACAGTAAAAATGTTGATCAAAATTCAATTGGATGGGAAAAATCAATTTGCAAACAATACGATTAAATTTATTGATAGTACTTTAGTTGCTATGGAATTGCAATTAAAGCAAACAGGGAATGAGTTAAAATCATTTAGAAAAGATAAAAATATCTATGAAATAGAAGATGGAGGGGCGAAGGTTTCTGACAAAATAATGAATTTTGATGTCGAAAGAGATCAGATCGCCAGAAAAATTACATATTATAATTCACTAAAATCGTATCTAAATAACAGTGTTGATTATTCGAGATTACCAGCACCATCAGTTGCAGGAATTGAGGACCCGAATATTGCGACAAATATTTCGAAGCTAATTGCGCTCTCAACTCAAAGGTCAGAAATGGCATATGCCGTTAAAAGCGATAAGATTTTTAAGGATTTTGATAATCAAATGGAGGCGCTTAAAAGCGTTTTGCTTGAAAATATTGTTTCTGCAAAAGCATCTCTCGTTTATGATTTATCGTTAGTAAATGCTAAAATAGGAGAAGCGGAAAATACAGTTAAAAGGTTGCCAGAAGAGCAACAGGAGCTATTGAAGATAAAAAGAAAATATGATTTAAACGACAATATTTATACAACATTTCTTCAAAAACGAAATGAAGCAGAAATTGTAAAAGCATCTAATTTATCTGACATCCATTTTATTGATCCGGCTAAAGAAATAGGAGGAGCTTTGGTAGGTCCTAAAACTTCTGTTAATTATATATTAGCGCTGTTTTTAGGAATACTGATTCCCTTGTTAATTGTTTTACTGATTTTTTTTATTAATAATTCCATTCAAAACACTGAGGAGCTTACAAAGTTGAGTCAAATACCAATAATTGGTGTAATCGGTGTAAATAAAGGAGGGGTTAATCTCGCTGTTTTCGATAAACCTAAATCGGCACTTTCTGAAGCTTTTAGGGCAATTCGATCTTCATTGCAATTTTTGTATAAAAAACGGCAGGTAAGTGGTTCAAAAACTTTAATGATAACTTCATCAATAAGTGGTGAAGGAAAAACATTCTGTTCGATAAATATTGCAACAGTTTTTGCCTTGAGCGAAAAGAAAACGGTTATTGTAGGTTTGGATTTAAGAAAGCCAAGATTGGCAGATGAATTTAATTTAACTACTCAGACGGGAGTTGTGAATTATTTAATTAGACAAAATAATTTGAGTGAAATTACGAATTCTACAGAGGTTCCAAATCTTGATGTTATTCTTTCTGGACCAATTCCTCCAAATCCATCAGAGTTGATTTTGAGTGAAGCGATGGGAGAATTAATTGAAGAATTAAAAAATAAATACGATTATATCATTTTGGATACACCTCCTGTAGGTTTAGTTTCAGATGCATTAGAATTATCTCAATACTCAGACGTAACTTTGTATATCGTGAGACAGAATTATACTAAAAAAGATATGATAACGTTGTTGAATACCAGAGTTAAGAGAGGTGAACTAAGTAATGCAAGTATTGTTTTCAATGGATATGAAAACAAAGCAAAATATGGTTCAGCTTATGGTTACGGATATGGTTATGGAGATTATTCTAACGGATATCTGGATGAGGAAGAAAAAAAGAAATCAATAAAAACTTTTCTAAATAAATTGAAAAAATAAATTTGATTCAAATGGGAACATCAATTCAAAGGACTATTTTAATTACAGGAGGTGCGGGATTTATTGGCTCAAATTTGTGTGAATATTTTTTGAGGCTTGGTGATAAAGTAGTTTGTCTAGATAATTTTTCAACTGGACATCGTCATAATTTGGATAATTTTATTGAAGATTCAAATTTTGAATTAATTGAAGGTGATATTCGCAATTTAACAGATTGTATTTTAGCCGTGAAAGGAGTCGATTATGTTTTGCACCAAGCGGCATTAGGTTCTGTTCCTCGTTCGATAAATGATCCAATAACGACAAATGATGTAAATGTTTCCGGTTTTTTAAATATGCTAGTCGCATGCAGAGATGAAAAAGTTAAACGTTTTATCTACGCTGCAAGTTCGTCAACATATGGAGATTCTGAAGGATTGCCTAAAGTTGAAGATATTATAGGGAAACCATTATCACCATACGCCATAACTAAATATGTGAATGAATTGTATGCTGAAATTTTTAGTAGAACATACGGTTTAGAAACTATTGGCTTACGATATTTCAATGTTTTTGGACAGAGACAAGACCCGGAAGGAGCTTATGCAGCAGTAATTCCAAAGTTTGTAAAACAGTTGATAAAATATGAAAGCCCTGTGATAAATGGTGATGGAAATTATTCAAGGGATTTTACCTATATCGAAAATGTAATTCAGATGAATGACTTGGCGATTAAAATCCAAAATACTGAGGCTACTAATACAGTTTACAATACAGCATTTGGAGAACGCAATACATTGAATGATTTGGTAGAATGTTTAAAAGAATATCTTTCAGAATTTGATTCGAAAATTGCTGATGTCAAAATTATTTATCGAGAAAATAGAGCAGGAGACATTCCACATTCGTTGGCAAGTATTGATAAGGCTAAAAGTATGCTAGGTTATGATCCAAAATATTCTTTACAAGATGGTTTGAAGGAAGCGGTAAACTGGTATTGGAATAATTTAAAATAAAAATAGACTAAGTTAATAGTATAATAAATGAAAGTTACAAAAATTTGTTGCATAGGTGCAGGTTATGTTGGAGGTCCAACTATGGCAGTGATTGCTCAAAAATGTCCACATATTCAAGTGACAGTTGTCGATTTGAACGAACAAAGAATCAAAGACTGGAATGATCCAGATACTAATAATATTCCTATTTACGAACCAGGTTTATCTGAAATTGTTGATGAAGCAAGAGGAAGAAATCTTTTCTTTTCGACAGATGTTGAAAAAGCAATTGATGAAGCCCAAGTGATTTTTATATCAGTTAATACGCCAACGAAAACATACGGAAAAGGTAAAGGCATGGCAGCTGATTTAAAATACATTGAATTGTGCGCCAGACAAATTGCAAAAGTAGCAAAGGAAAATAAGATAGTTGTAGAAAAATCTACTTTACCAGTAAGAACAGCCGAAGCTATAAAAAGTATTTTAGATAATACAGGAAATGGTGTGCAATTTCAGATTTTGTCTAATCCTGAGTTTTTAGCAGAAGGAACTGCAGTTACAGATTTGTTGAATCCTGATCGAATTTTAATTGGTGGAGATACAACTCCAGAGGGTGAATCGGCAATAAATGCTTTAGTTGATGTTTATGCGAACTGGGTCGATAAAAATAAAATTTTAACAACAAATGTTTGGTCTTCAGAATTATCGAAACTTACGGCAAATGCATTTTTAGCACAAAGAATTTCTTCAATAAATGCAATGTCTGAATTATGCGAAAAGACAGGAGCTGATGTAAGTGAAGTTGCAAAAGCGATTGGAATGGACAGTCGAATTGGGCCAAAGTTTTTAAAAGCTTCAGTCGGATTTGGAGGTTCTTGTTTTCAAAAAGACATTTTGAATTTAGTATACATAGCGAAATCATATGGATTGAATGAAGTGGCTGATTATTGGGAACAGGTTATCATAATGAATGACCATCAAAAAAGAAGATTTTCTAATAAAATTGTTCAGACTTTATATAACACTGTCGCTGATAAGAAAATAACATTTTTAGGTTGGGCCTTCAAAAAAGACACGAATGATACCCGTGAATCAGCTGCAATTTACGTTGCTGACGATTTAATTAATGAGCAGGCAAAAATATCAGTATATGATCCTAAAGTTTCAGGAAGTAAAATGTTAACTGATTTAAATTATTTGCAAACTAGAACAGATGAAGAAAATAATGCTGCGCTAACTGCGTTTGATAATCCTTATGAAGCTTGTTTAGGAGCACATGCTATTTCAATTTTGACCGAATGGGATGAATTTGTCTCTTATGACTGGCAAAAGATTTACGATGCAATGCATAAGCCTGCTTTTATATTTGACGGACGAAATGTTTTGAATGCAAAAGAGTTAGAGTCAATAGGGTTTATTTATAAAGGAATTGGTTCATAAATGTAAAAGCCAAATATTGAATTAAGATTTAGTATTATAGAATGAATGAAGTATGAATGGAATTTTGTTTCAATATAGTGTTTAATTTATGAATTGGTATGTAGTTTATACAAAGCCCAAATGGGAGAAAAAAGTAGCAGAGAGGCTGACTCAAATAGGTGTAGAATGCTATTGCCCATTAATTACCCAAGTAAAACAATGGTCAGACAGAAAGAAAAAAATTGAGGTTCCTCTTTTTAACTCTTATGTATTTGTTCAACTTTCAGAAATAGATCGAAATTCCGTTTTTAATATTCCAGGTGTTGTTAGGTATTTATTTTGGCTTGGAAAACCTGCAATTGTCCGTGATGAAGAAATTGGTATAATTAAATCGAGTCTTAACGCGACAAATGTAAGTGATGTTTCAGTTTCATCAATTCAAGTGGGAGACCGGATAAAGCTTGAATCAGGAGCTTTTAGTAATCAAGATGCAATTGTTCAGGAAATTTCAAAAACGCATTATATTTTGGTATTAGAATCTTTAGGTTGTGTGCTAAAGGTTAAATACAAATAAATGATAAAATTTTTTAAAAAAAAGCAGAGGATAAAATCAATAAAAATTAAGGTTTTATTTTCTGTTTTTTTTATGGCGTATTTTTTTACAGTCTGACAGATAACTAGTTGAGTTTTTAAAGATTTTCTTATTTTTTGTTTTCTAAGTATTACGGGAAACCGTGTTGAATAAATTGATTGAATGTGCTATATTTGCCGTGATTATACTTTTTTAGTAAACCAAGCATATTAATGGGACTTGGAATGGCGAAGCCATGTGTTGTTATGAATAAAGCTAATATTTTTTAAATGAACGAAGACATAAAAATAGCTGTTATAGGTTTAGGTTATGTTGGTCTCCCTTTAGCAAGATTATTTGCTACAAAATATCCAGTTGTGGGTTTTGATATTAATAAATCGAGGGTAGATAACTTAAAATCTGGAATAGATTCTACTCTGGAGGTTGATCAATATGATTTACAAAAAGTATTAGTTGATAAACCTAATTCACAAATTGGACTGTATTGTACAAGTTCTTCAACAGATATTGCTGATTGTAATTATTTTATAATTACTGTCCCAACTCCTGTTGATAGAAATAATCGTCCTGATTTAACTCCCTTATACAAATCAAGTGAAACAGTTGGAAAAATATTAAAAAAAGGAGATATTGTTATTTATGAATCAACTGTTTATCCAGGTGTTACTGAAGAACAATGTGTGCCAGTTTTAGAAAACGTTTCGGGCCTGAAATTAAATATTGATTTTTATGCGGGATATTCTCCTGAAAGAATTAATCCCGGAGACAAGGAGCACACTGTCGAAAAAATTTTAAAAGTAACTTCTGGTTCAACGCCGGAAATAGGTTTAAAAGTAGATGCTCTTTATAAATCTGTAATTACTGCGGGTACGCATTTAGCTCCAACAATAAAAGTTGCCGAAGCAGCGAAAGTTATTGAAAACTCTCAAAGAGATATTAATATTGCTTTTGTAAATGAATTAGCCAAAATATTTAATTTAATGAATATTGATACTCAGGAAGTATTAGCGGCGGCAGCTACGAAATGGAATTTCTTGCCTTTTAAACCAGGCTTGGTTGGAGGACATTGTATTGGCGTAGATCCCTATTATTTAGCTCAAAGAGCACAGGAGTTTGGATATCATCCCGAAATAATTTTGGCCGGTCGACGTTTAAATGATAGCATGGGTGAATACATTGCTTCGCAAGTAGTAAAATTGATGATAAAAAAAGGTATTTCTGTCAATGGAGCTAATCTTTTAATGTTGGGTATAACGTTTAAAGAGAATTGTCCAGATGTCAGAAATACTAAAATTGTTGATGTTGTAAAATCATTGACAGAATATGGAATAGCAGTAATAATATTTGATCCATTAGCAAATATTAAGGAAGTAAAAGAAGAATATGGATTGACTACCATAAATTCAATTCCAAAAGAAAAATTTGATGCAATAGTACTTGGTGTTGCACATGCCGAGTTTTTAAAGTTAAATTTTTCAGAGTTACAGAAAGATAATAGTTTATTATACGATGTAAAAGGAGTATTAGGCACTATCGCTGATAATAGATTATAGACACTTCTTGGATTTTTTTATTTATAGATGATGAGTACAAATAAAACAATTACACATGTAATTTTAACTGGCGGAGTAGGGAGCAGATTATGGCCTCTTTCTCGTAAAAGCCAGCCAAAACAATATTTAGAGATATTTGAAGGGAAATCTTTATTTGAAATGACAGTAGATCGTAATAGTCATTTAGCAAATAAAGTTATGGTTGTCGGAAATGTTGATAATCATCATTTAAGTGGAAAAGTAATGGATAAATCTAAAACTTTATATACTAATATTGTTGAGGCAACTCCCAGAAATACTGCAGCTGCAATTGCTTTTGCTGCATTTGCGTCTGATCCGGATGACATCTTGATTGTTACACCTTCTGATCACATTATAGATTTAATGGAAAATTATAATAATGCGATAGATGAAGCTATTTTAAAAGCAAATGAAGGATTTATTGTTACTTTCGGCGTCATTCCAACTAAACCTGAAACTGGATATGGTTATATTGAATCAAAAGGAGATAAAGTAATATCATTTCGTGAAAAACCAAACGAAACTACGGCTAAAGAGTTTATAGCAAGAGGCAATTTTTTATGGAATAGTGGGATGTTTTGCTTTAAGGCTGGTGTTCTTCTAGATGAATTAAAACAATTTCAGCCTGATGTTTATGAAAAATCCAAAGAAGTTTGGGAAAAAAGTAAAGATGGGTTTTTAGATTTAAATCTATCTCTAGAGATTCCATCAATCAGTATTGATTATGCTGTAATGGAACGTAGTAAGAAAATAAAAGTAGTACCAGCATCATTCTCTTGGTCTGACTTAGGGTCTTTTGAGTCGGTTTATGATTATCTGATATCCAAAGGTCATCCAACTGATAAAAACGGAAATATGGTAATTGGATGTAATCTGCATACAACTTTTCTTGGATTAAAAAATACTATTTTCGTACATACAGATTCTGCTAATTTGATTTTGCAGAAAGAAAACTCGCAAGATGTAAAAGATATTTACAGCGAATTAGAAAAACTAAACTCTGAATTACTAAACTAAATTAAAATTAAAATGAAAAAAATTCTTATCACTGGCGGCGCTGGTTTTATTGGGTCACATGTAGTGAGACGTTTTGTGAATAAATATCCAGAATATCAAATTTTTAATTTAGATGCATTAACTTATGCTGGAAATCTAGAAAATATTAAAGACATCGAAAATCAACCTAATTACACTTTTGTAAAGGGAGATATTGTAGATGAAAATTTTATAAATGAACTTTTTTCGTCACATAATTTTGATGGAGTTTTACATTTAGCTGCAGAATCTCACGTAGACCGTTCAATTGAAGATCCATTGGCATTCGTTAAAACAAATGTTATTGGAACAATGAATTTGTTGAACGCTGCTAAAAATCAATGGAAAAATAATTTTGAAGGCAAAAGATTTTACCACATTAGTACAGATGAAGTTTATGGTTCGTTAGGGGCGGAAGGCTTGTTTACAGAAACAACACCTTATGATCCTAATTCTCCTTATTCCGCTTCAAAAGCTAGTTCTGATCATTTCGTTAGAGCTTATGGCGAAACTTATGGTTTGCCTTATGTTTTGACAAATTGTTCAAATAATTATGGATCTTATCATTTTCCTGAAAAATTAATTCCCCTATTTATAAATAACATTATAAATAATAAAGCCCTGCCGGTTTATGGAGATGGAAATTATACTCGTGATTGGCTTTTTGTTGAAGATCACGCCATTGCAATAGACCTAGTTTTCCATGAAGGTAAAAATCATGAAACATACAATATTGGAGGGTTTAATGAATGGAAAAATATTGATTTGGTTAAATTATTATGCCAAATTATGGATGGTAAACTGGAAAGAGAAGAAGGAACATCTGAAAAACTAATTACTTATGTAAAAGATAGACCTGGTCATGATTTACGTTATGCAATTGATGCGTCAAAAATCAATAAGGAATTAGGGTGGAAACCGTCTGTTACTTTTGAAGAAGGATTGGAAAAGACTATTAATTGGTATTTAAATAATGAGGAGTGGCTGAAAAATGTTACATCAGGTTCATATAAGGATTATTATAAAAAACAATATTCATAAATCTAAAAATTTATTTTAACGATATATAAAAGTTAAAACTATAGCCGAATGAAAAAGATAACTTACGTTCTTACATTATTTTTTATTTTATTAATGTCTTTCAATGGACATGCTCAGGATTTACTTAAGTCTAAGGATTTGAGTACCATAAAAGTTGATTATTTGTCAGATGATGATTTGTCAAAAATTAGCGCTCAGTTAAAAAGCAACAATGCAACACTTGATCAGGTTGAACCAATGGCTTTGTCTAAAGGTATGACTCAAACAGAGTTTAATAAATTAAGGATCAAGCTTACAGAATATGAAAAAAAGAATGCTAAAGATTCTGATAAAAATAAAAATACTGACAATGAAAATAAGTTAAAGAAAAATGATAAAGATTCAGAGTTCGGTAGAAAACAGGAAAAAATCAAAAACGATAAAGTAAAGGATTCGATAAATGCGTTAATTTTTGGTTCTGAATTATTCGATAATCCGACATTGAATTTTGAACCAGATTTAAAATTAGCAACTCCAATGAATTATGTTTTAGGGCCTGGTGACGAATTGCAGGTAAGTGTATATGGAGTTCAGGAGTATAGCGCAAGTATTCCGGTAAGTGTAGAAGGAAAAGTTACTATTGATTATGTTGGACAGATTTCTGTTTCAGGGATGTCAATTGAAGCGGCAACTCAAAAAATAAAAGCTGCAATAGCGAGAGTTTACAGTACAGTTAGATCAGGTCAGTCACAAGTTAGTATTAGTTTAAGTCAAATCCGTACTATCAAAGTAACAATCGTGGGCGGAAAACAACCTGGAAATTATTCAATATCATCATTGGCTACAGTTTATAACGCATTGCACTTAGCTGGAGGACCAGGAAAAAACGGAAGTTATAGAAATATTGAATTAATAAGAAATAACAAAGTTTATAGAAATATAGATATCTATAGATTCTTGGTAAAAGGAGATCAGTCAGATAATGTGAGTTTAAAAGACAATGACGTTATCAGAATTCCAGCTTACAGCCAAAGAGTTGTTGTAGAGGGTGAAGTAAAAAGACCAGGAATTTTCGAAATGAAAAAGGGCGAAAAATTCTCCGATTTATTAAATTTTGCATCTGGCTTTAATGAATTTGCGTACACAGCTTCTGTAAATGTTTTGCAGAAAACGGGAAAAGAGTTTAAGGTGCACGACATTAATGAAAGTGATTATAATACTTATGTACCACAATCTGGAGATGTTTTTAAAGTAACTAAAATTTTAAATCGCTTCGAAAATCGTATCAAAATTGAAGGTGCGGTATTTAGACCAGACTATTATTCATTTAATGAGGGAATGAGAATTTCTGATCTTATTACTAGAGCAGAAGGACTTAAAGAAGATGCATATTCGAAAAGAGCACGAATTATTCGTTTAAAAACTGATTTAACTACCGAAATTGTAAATGTAGATTTAGCAAGTGCATTATCAGGGGACTTAAATGCTGATATTGAACTGAAAAGAGAAGATATTGTTACAGTATATTCAATATTAGATTTTAGGGAAGAATATAAAGTAACAATTGATGGAGAAGTTAAAAACCCTGGAGAATATGAATATTTTGAAAATCTAACATTAAATGATTTAGTTGTTCAAGTTGGAGGATTAACGGGTTCTGCATCAAAACGAGTAGAAATTGCAAGAATGGTAAAGTCTGATGTAATAGACGACGCTGATCCTAAACGTGTTGAGTTAATTGAACTTGAGATTACCGCCGATAACAATGAACAGGTGAAAAATTTTATTTTAAAACCATTTGATGTTATTAATATTCGAAAAATGGCAGTTTACGAAAAACCACAGATGGTTACAGTAAGCGGTGCAGTTGGATATCCAGGAAAATATGTTTTAGCTAATAAAAAAGAAACTGTTTATAATGTTGTAATGAGAGCTGGCGGATTGACTTCGATAGCAAATTTAGATGGAATGAAAATCAAAAGACCAATCAAGCAAGAGCAAATTGAAAAGATTGAAAGTGTTGATTTGAATTTATCCAAAAATGATACTCTAAAAGAAAAACTTACCAAAAAATTAAAAGAAGATTTAAAATATGCTACTATTCCAGTTAATTGGGAGAAAATAGTAAAAGATAAAAATCACTATTCAAATGTTACATTGTTTCCAGGTGATGAAATCGAGGTTGCGGTTTATAATGAAGGAGTTAAAGTTACGGGTAATGTACTTTTAACTTCCGAAATTCCATACCGTAGCGGAAAAGGATTTAAATATTACATAAATGCTGTTGGTGGAGTTGATAATAAAGGATGGAAGAAAAAAGCATATATCATTTATCCAAATGGAAAAGCGTCAGTAACACAATCCTTCTTGTTCTTTAGATCATATCCAAAGGTTGAACCTGATTCCCAAATTGTGGTTCCGGAAAAGCCTGAAGGAAAGAAAATGAGTACAGGAGAATGGGTAAGTATTGGTAGTGTACTGACTAGTTTAGCTTTATTAATTGTCACAGCTTTTAAATAGTATTATTTAATGGAAAAAGAATTAGGGGTTAATGAGGAGATTCCATTAAAGGAGTTGATTCAAAAAATAAAAGATTGGAGTAATTATTTACTTTCTAAATGGAAGCTCATTGTTTTAGCTGGGATAATCGGTGGAGCATTGGGGATAACTTATTCTTTAATGCAAAAACCGGTTTATACTGCAACATTAACATTTGCATTAGAAGATGAAAAACAAGGTGGCGGTTTAGGTGGAGCTCTTGGATTAGCAAGTTCGCTTGGTATTGATGTTGGCGGCGGTGGAGGTAGTATGTTTTCTAGTTCTAATTTAGCGGAACTATTTAAGTCTCGAACAATGGTAGAAAAAACATTATTGACTCCAGTTACAGTCAATAATAAAAAAATATCCTTAGCAGAGATGTACATTCAAAATAAGGAATGGCGAGAAAAATGGAACGATAATCCGAAATTTAAAAACATACAATTTTTACCTGGGAGTAATCGAAATTATTTCACAAGAATACATGATAGCATTTTTGGTGTAATCTATGAGAATTTATCTATGAATTCTTTGCATGTTGCTCAAAAGGATAAAAAAATATCCATTATTACAATGGATGTGACATCAGATAATGAGTTGTTTTCTCTTTACTTCTGTGAAGCCCTTGCTAGACAAGTTGGTAAATTTTACGTGGAGACTAAGAGCAAAAAGGCACGTATGAACATGAAAATTTTAGAACGTCAGGTTGATTCTGTGCGTGCTGAATTAAATGGTGCAATTACTGGAGTAGCAGTTGCAAATGACAATACATTTAACCTGAATCCAGCTCTTAATGTTCGTAGAGCGCCTTCTGTACGAAGACAAGTAGACGTTCAGGCAAATACCGCTATTTTAACAGAGCTTGTGAAACAGTCAGAATTAGCGAAAGTGACTTTACGAAAAGAAACTCCATTGATTCAAATTATTGATAGACCAATCTTGCCTTTACATAAAGAACGTTTTGGAAAAGCCAAAGGATTGGTTTTTGGCGGATTTTTATTTGGTTTTTTTGCTCTTATTTGGGTTATAGTACGAAAAATAATTAGCGAATTGCTTTAGACTTAATTTAAAAATTAAAGATATGATACCAGTTACCAAACCCTTTTTACCGCCACAGGATAAGTACTTGGCTTTAATTGATGGAATTTGGAAAAGACAATGGCTAACTAACATGGGACCTTTGGCCAGTGAATTAGAAATGAATCTTAAAGAATATCTAAACATAAAGCATTTATTATATGTAACTAACGGAACTGTTGCCTTGCAAATGGCCCTAAAAGGATTGAATATTACTGGTGAAGTAATAACAACACCTTTTTCTTTTGTTGCTACAACTTCAAGTATTGTTTGGGAAGGTTGTACACCTGTTTTTGTAGATATTGATCCTAAATCACTAAATATAGATGCTTCTAAAATTGAAGAGGCTATTACTGATAAAACACAAGCTATATTGGCTACTCATGTATATGGTAATCCATGTGATGTAGAAGCGATAGAAAAAATTGCCATCAAACATAATTTGAAAGTAATATATGATGGAGCTCATGCATTTGGAGTCGTTGTAAATGGCAAATCTATTTTTGAATACGGTGATGTATCAACTTGTTCTTTACATGCAACAAAACTGTATCATTCTACTGAAGGAGGATTGCTAATTACTAAAGATGGTGACTTATTGAAGAAACTGGCCTATATCCGCAATTTTGGGATTTCAGGATTTGATAGCTTTGCTGAACTGGGTATAAATGGTAAAAACTCAGAATTTCACGCAGCAATGGGATTATTAAATTTAAACTACATCAGTGAAATAAGTTCTCAAAGAAAAAAACTTTCAGAGCGATATAATCTTAAATTAAAATCTTTGAAAGCATTCCGTCCTAGTTGGCATCTGGGTTCAAATGAAAACTATTCGTATTATTCTCTAGTTTTTGAAAGCGAAGAGTTATTATTAAAAGTAAAAAGCACCCTAGACGGAAACGAAATTTTTACACGTCGTTATTTTTATCCTTCTTTGGCTAATTCTTTGCCATATTTGAAAGCCCAAGATTTAAAAATTACAAATTCAATTGCTAATCGAGTACTATGTTTACCATTGTATCATGACTTGACCGTTGAGGAAGTTGATTTGATTTGTAGACTAATATTAAGAACACAGAATAATTAAAAATACTAATAATTAAAAATATATATTTTATGGATATTTCAATTTTTTTACAAAATTTCATTGATATTCTTGATGATACTGACCCAGCTTTAATTCAACCAGAAACAATTTTTAGAGATTTGGACGAATGGAATTCATTAACAGCTTTGTCACTTATTGCTATGGCTGATGAGGAATATTCAGTTAAATTGACGGGAGATGATATTAAATCTTCAAATTCTATAAATGATATCTTCGAGACAATAAAAAATAAAGGATAAATAAAATGGCAGCTTTTTCACTAGACAATGTTGCGATAAAAGGTATTTCTTGTTGTGTTCCAAAAAATAAGGAATACAACATTGATTTGAATATTTCAACAAAGGAAGATATACAAAAGTTTATTGAGGTAACTGGCGTTGAGGAACGGCGAATTGCGTCAAAGGATATTTGCACATCTGATTTGTGCTGTGAAGCTGCCGAAAAATTAATCAAAGACTTGAATTGGCAAAAAGATGAAATTGAAATATTAGTTTTCGTTTCTCAAACAGCCGATTACATTTTGCCTATTTCGGCTGCAATTCTTCAGGATCGATTAGGGTTGTCTACAAACTGTCTTGCGTTTGATGTTCCGTTAGGGTGTTCCGGCTATGTATATGGTATATCTATAATAGCTGGAATGATGAAAGCTTCAGGCATAAGCAAAGGGCTTTTATTGGCCGGAGATACAATAAGTAAAATCGTTTCGAATACAGACAAAAGCACCTTACCACTTTTTGGAGATGCTGGAAGTGCAACTGCACTTGAATTGGACAAAAACGCTGGAAAGTTATTTTTTGATCTAGGAACTGATGGTGCTGGCTACAAAGCTATAATTGTTCCAGATGGCGGTTCGAGAAAAAGAATTAATGCCGATTCGTTAGTAAAAAATGAAATTGAAGAAGGAATAAGTAGAACCTCATGCGATTTAGTTCTCGATGGTATGGATGTTTTTAGTTTTGGGATATCACAAGCACCCAAAACAGTAAACAAACTAATCGAAAAATTTGAAATTGATAAGGAAAAAGTGGATTATTTTATTTTCCATCAGGCTAATATGATGATGAATAAAATGATTGCAAAAAAATTAAAATTATCTGTTGATAAAGTACCATATTCATTAAAACATTTCGGAAATACTTCTTCAGCTACTATACCTCTGACAATAGTGTCTGAACTGAAAGATAAAATTATAAACCAGCCCTCGAATTTATTAATGTGCGGATTTGGTGTTGGATTGTCTTGGGGAACAGTATTAATTGAGGAGTGTAAAATAGAATCTCTAGCTTTAATCGAACTATAAAATGATTACACTAAAAGATAAAAATATATTAGTTACAGGTGCATCGTCCGGAATTGGAAGGGCAATAGCAATTATGGCTTCAGAATTAGGAGCGACTGTTACAATTCTAGGGAGAAACACCGATAAACTAAAAGAAACAATTTCATTATTAACAGGAAACGGGCATACTATGCATACTGTTGATCTTTCGGTTTCAGAAGATATTGATCAGTTAATTTCACAGAGTATTGCTTATGATGGAGTTGTTTTTAATGCGGGAATCGTAGAATATATGCCTGTTAAGTTTTTGAACGACAATAAAATCGACACTACTTTTTCTGTGAACTTTGACAGTAGTGTAATTTTAAGCCAAAAATTAATTAAAAAGAAACTGTTGAATAAAAAAGGATCTTTGGTTTTTATATCATCGATTTCTTCAAAATTAGGTGTTGCCGGAACAGCCATGTATGCTTCTTCAAAAGCGGCATTAACTGCCTTCTCAAAAGTACTTGCTTCAGAATTGGCTTCGCAAGGAATAAGGTCCAACAGCATTTGTCCCGGAATTGTAAAAACAGCAATGACAGAACAAGCAAATGATGTTGTCTCTGAAGAAGAACTTCAAAAAGCAGAATCTGAATATCCTTTAGGATATGGAGAAACTACAGATGTTGCCGGATTGGTGATGTATCTTTTAAGCGACATGAGTAAATGGATGACCGGATCTGATTTGACAATTGATGGTGGATTCACATTAAAATAAAAATTATGAATTCAAACATACCTGCTTTTCATTATTACGATAATGATATTTTTTTGCAAGAAAGTCAAATGCTCTTTAAAAAAGTATGGCATTTTGTAGGTTTTAAAAGTGATTTTTTAAATGACAATGATTTTATTACCTTAAAAATTGGAGGTACTCCCATCGTTGTTCAAAATGTACGAGGCACTGTAAAATCATTTCTAAATGTTTGCTCTCATAGATTTTCTATACTTCAACAAGAAAAATCAGGTAACAGACCTCTACTGTGTCCTTATCATGGATGGGCATATGATAAAGAAGGAATTCCAAGCGGAATTCCTAAAAAACCTTTGTTCAAAAAGTTTACTAAAGAAGAACTCTGCGAAATGAAATTAAAGGAGTTCAAAGTTTCATTTTGTGGTAACTTATGTTTTGTTTCATTAGATGAAAATGTTGAATCTTTAGAAGACTTTATAGGTGTTTTTTATAAAGAATTAGAATCTATGTCGCTGACTTTAGGAACTAAGATTGATTCGAATTCTATGGAAATAAAGGCAAACTGGAAAGTAATTGTTGAAAACACACTGGAAAGTTATCATGTTGGCTTAGTTCATGCAGAGACTCTTGCAAAATTAGAACCTTCGGGATTAGATTTTAGTTTCGACAAAAAAAATTCAAGCTGGACTAGTGAACTTAATATCGTAAAAGATAAAGGGGGGTATAAGAAAATTAATTCTTTTTATTCACCTAGAGACTATGAAATAGATGGATATAAACATATACTAATTTTTCCAAATCTATTGATTTCTAGTACACATGGAGTTTCATTTAATTACTCATTAATAGAACCTCTTGATGCCGACAATACAAGATTTACTAGTTATGTGTTTACTGCTCTTTCAGAATCTGAGACAAAATCGATAGTTATTAAAGCATTTGAGGAATCTTTAATAGCTTTTAATAGACAGGTTTTTGATGAAGATAAAACAGTCTGCCAGTTTGTTCAGGAAGGTGTGAGGCACACTAATTTATCTGGAAAACTATCTGATGAAGAAGAAAGAGTACATCATTTTCAAAATTCATATTTAAAATTTCTGAAAAATGAAAGCTAATATAAAAGCCATATCGTATTATTTGCCTGAATCAATTCTTTCTAATGAATTGATAAATCAGGAATTTCCGGAATGGGAAATTGAAAAAATCAGCTCAAAAACTGGAATTAACTCTAGACATATCAGCGCTGATGATGAGTTTTCATCTGATATGGCGGTAAAAGCGGCCAATCGGTTATTTGAAGAACATAATATTGATAAATCAACTATAGATTTTTTATTGTTTTGTACACAAAGTCCAGATTATTTTTTACCAACAACTGCTTGTATTATTCAGGAACGATTAGGTTTAAATACATCTATCGGAGCTCTTGATTTTAATTTGGGCTGCTCTGGTTTTGTCTACGGACTGAGTTTGGCCAAAGGGTTAATTTCGGGCGGAATGGCAAAAAATGTTTTATTAATTACAGCCGAAACTTATTCAAAGTTCATTCATCCAAAAGATAAAAGCAATAAAACAATTTTTGGTGATGCGGGAGCTGCGACTCTAATTACTAGTGAAAAAGGATTCTGTGAACTTGATAATTTTGTTTTTGGGACTGATGGTAAAGGAGCTGAAAATTTGATTGTAAAACAAGGTGGTTTGCGTTATCCGGTTTCAAGTGAAAATGAAGATATATCAGACGAATTTGGAAATGTTCGAAATGATAAAAATTTGTACATGAATGGTACTGAGATTTTTAATTTTACTGGAGAATTTGTTCCCCAACTTACTAATTCTATTTTAGAAAAATCGAATCTTTCAAAAGAAGATGTTGATTTATTTATTTTTCATCAGGCAAATAAATATATGCTAAATCACTTGAGAAAAAAAATAAAAATAGATGAAGAAAAGTTTTTTATAGCTATGGAAGATTGCGGAAATACGGTTTCCTCTACAATTCCAATAGCACTTTATGAAGCGCAGAAACAAGAAAAACTAACAGCCGTTAATAATGTAATATTAGCTGGTTTTGGCGTGGGCTATTCTTGGGCAGCATGTAACCTAATATTTAATCAATGAAGAATTTAATTATTATAGGGGCTAGAGGTTATGGACGTGAGGTCTGTGGTCTTGCCAAACAATGTTCAGGGTATAATTCGGAATATACTATAAAAGGTTTTTTGGATGATAAATCTGATGCCCTTGAGGGTTTTGAAAATTATCCATCTATTATTTCTTCCGTAGAAAATTATGAAATTGAGGAAAATGATGTATTTATTTGTGCACTAGGAAGTGTTCAATGGAAAAAACATTATGTAGAGATTATATTATCAAAAGGAGGAAAGTTTATTAATTTGATTCATCCTACAGTAATTTTTACTTCAAATGTAAAATTAGGGACAGGAATAATCATTTTTATGTATTCAAATATTAGTAATGATTGTGTGCTAGACGATTTTGTCACAATTCAGGGATTTGTCGCAATAGGACATGATTCAAAAATTGGAAAATGGTCGCATATTAATGCATTTAGTTTTACCGGAGGATATGTCGTTTTAGAAGAGGAAGTATGTTTGAATACCAGAGCAACTGTTTTGCCTAATCTTATTGTTCGTAAAAAAGCAACAGTAGGCAGCTGCAGTTTGGTTGTGAAAAATGTAAAAGAAGAGACTGTTGTCTTCGGTGTTCCGGCAATGAAATTAAAATTTTAAATTTTGCAAAAATTATAAATGAATAAGCTTTACGCACCTCTATTAATTCCTACTTTAAATAGATTTGATCATTTTTCCAGTTGCGTTAATTCGCTTTTACAATGTGAATTAAGTTCAGAAACAGATTTGTACATCGCTTTAGATTATCCTTTAAAAGAGCAGCATTATGATGGTTACAACAAGATAAAAGGATTTATTGAGAAAATAGACGGTTTCAAATCAGTTAATGTTCTACAAAGAGAACATAATTATGGTGCTCATCAGAATATTCATGAAGCCATTGATTTTTTGTTTCAAAAATATGAGACATTAATTTTAACAGAGGACGACAATGTTTTCTCGACTGATTTTTTACTATTTATGAATAAATCTTTTGAGACTTATAAAGATAGTTTAGATGTTTTTTCTGTTTGTGGATATAATTATCCGGTTGAAATACCAAAATCGTATGAAAACGAAGTTTATCTCTGGACAGGTTATTCAGCATGGGGTGTCGGCTTTTGGCGTTCTAAATTTGTTAACGTGAATTGGACAGAAGAAACTGTACATTCTGATGTAAAGACTTTTTTGCATGATTATAGAAAGGTAGTTCAATTGGATAAAATTGCAAACAACTACGTTCCTGCTTTGTTGCATATGCATAATATTCAAAAAATACATGGAGATACGTATATCTGTATGTATCAGTTTTTAAATAAAATGGTTTCTGTATTCCCAGTAATTAGTCGTGTCCGAAATATGGGACATGATGGTAGTGGAATTAATTGCGGAACAATGGAAGATGATTTTTTTTCAGTCCAGGAAATTTACACAGGTACACATACATATAAAATCCCAAAATTAAATAGTACAAATAGTATAATAAATAAGATACTTTATAATCATTTTAAAACAGACTGGAATTCTAAAATGAAATTGATCATAAAACTGATTTTATTTAGATTGGGATTTACGAATAATAAGCAATAATTTTTAACAAAATCTGTGGAAGCAAATAAAATTATTGCTAGGAATAGCGTTGTGTTGTATGTAAAGTTGATATTAGTTTCTGTTTTGGGGCTATTTGCCTCCAGATTCGTGATTCAGGGGCTAGGAGCATCAGATTTTGGACTTTATAATGTTGTAGGAAGTGTCGTCTTTATGATGGCTTTTTTGAACAATATTATGGTAACTACTACATATCGTTTTATTGCCTTTGAATTAGGTAAAGGCGAATTAGAATCAGTAAACAAGGTTTTCAATGTAAGTTTGGTTATTCATACTATTTTAGCAATTTTAATTTTATTTTTTGCTGAAACAATTGGTACTTATTACATAAATAATTATTTGAAAGTAGCACCAGGTAAGCTAGATGATGCTTTGTTTGTTTTTCGTTTTTCGGTATTAAGTACTATCGTTTCAATTTTAAGCATACCGTATCAAGGTTTAATTATAGCTAAGGAAAAATTTGTCGCGAGTTCTATTATTGAGGTTTGTCGCAGTATTTTGGCTTTGGGAGTTGTTTTATTAATCTTGTTTTATTCAGGCAACAGACTACGTCTTTATTCGTTTTTAATTTCGATAGTAAGCATAATTCCTTCTGTTTTATTTTTCATATACGCTAAAAGAAAATTTATTAAAGAAACGGTTTGGAATTTTCAAAGAGGAAGAAGCAAATATAAAGAAATGTCTCTTTTTTCTGGGTGGGTAATGTTTGGCGCTTTGGCTAGTGCAGCTGAAATACAAGGATCTGTAATTATAATAAATATTTTCTTTGGAACAATAATCAACGCTAGTTTTGGAATTGCAAATCAAGTAAATAATATTGTCAAAATGTTTGCACAAAGTGTAAACCAATCATTTATTCCCCAAATAACAAAAAGTATTAGTAGTGGGGATGAAAAGAGATCCTTGGATTTAGTTGTTTTTACTTCTAAATATTCTTATTTTTTAATTTTGTTGCCTTCATTGCCAATTTTATTAGAGACCGATTTTATTTTAAAATTATGGCTAAAGGATGTTCCTGCTTATACTGCTGTGTTAATTCAATTATTCATTCTTACGGTAATGGTACGAACAATGAATGCCGGAATTCCAGCATTAGTTCAAGCAACAGGTAAAATTAAATTTTTCCAATTAATTTCAGGATTATCAGCAATATTGGGTTTACCAATTTCTTATTTTTATTTAAAATCTGGGTCACCGCCTTATATTTTGGCTCTTATTTACTTAGTAATAGCAATTTTAGACTTGTTTGCAATTCAACTTTTATTTAAAAAAATCTTACATTTCGATGTTTTGCTTTTCTTTAAAAAGTTATATCTCAAAATTATTTTAGTTTCTCTATTCGTTCTCCCATTATTCTTTGTTCAATTTATCTTTGCGCCAAGTTTTTTAAGATTTATAATTCTATGTTTTACGTCCGTAGTTTTTATATTAATTGGTGTTTATTTTTTTGGGATGGACAAAATTGAAAAGATGTTTGTGAAAAATTATCTGAAAAAGGTTTTGAAAATTTCGACTACAACTAATTAGAATATTGTTTATGAAAGTATTATGGATTGTAAATACAATTTTTCCTGGCCCGAGTGAAGTTTTAGGATTGAAGGCCCCTGTATTTGGAGGATGGATGTATGGATTAGCTAATCAGGTAGGCAATGTTCCCGGTATCGAATTAAGTATAGCTACAATTTATGGTGGAAATGATTTGAAGAAAATATCAATTGATGAAATCCATTACTATTTATTGCCAAGTAAATCTCATATAAAATATGATAAAAACCTTGAGTCTGTATGGTTACAAGTTTGTAATCAAGCTGAACCAGATGTAGTACATATACATGGAACAGAATTTACTCATGGATTAGCTTGTATGCGAATTTTACCAGATTTAAAATATATTGTTTCTATTCAGGGATTAGTTGGTATTTATTCTCGATATTATTATGCCGGCCTTTCTTTTACTGAAATATTTAAAAATATTTCGTTTAGAGATATTGTTAGGTTTGATACGATTTTTCAGCAAAAAAATAAATTTAGTAAACGAGGGAAACTCGAACAAGATTATCTCCTAAATACAAATCATGTTATTGGTAGAACAAATTGGGATTATGTTCACACAAAAACGATTTCTAAGAATGTTGATTATCATTTTTGTAACGAATCATTACGAAACGCTTTTTATGGAGCAGAAAAATGGTCTTTAAATACTTGTACACCATATAGTTTGTTTTTGAGTCAGGCTGGATATCCTATAAAGGGTTTGCATCAGGTGATTAAAGCATTAGCTATTTTAAAAGCTGACTTCCCTAATTTAAGAATTAGAGTTGGAGGAGGTAATATTACTGAATATCATAGTTTTAAAGATAAAATTAAGTTATCAGGCTACGGAAAATATATTCGTAAATTGTTAAAAACAAATAAATTAGAAGAGAGCGTTGTTTTTTTAGGGAATTTGTCAGAACAACAAATGGTATTGGAATATCAGAAGGCTCATATTTTTATTTGCCCATCTAGTATTGAAAATAGTCCAAATTCATTGGGAGAAGCGCAGCTTTTAGGTACTCCAGTTATAGCTTCATATGTTGGTGGTGTACCAGATATGGTTGAAGAAAACGAAACAGGAATCCTTTATCGTTTTGAAGAAGTAGAGATGTTAGCGAACAATATTCGTAATATTTTCAATGATAGAAGTCTTGCTCAAAAATTATCAATTAAAGGAATTGAAGCTTCAAGCTTCAGACATGACAGGGAAATAAATCTTAAAAGAACAATTGAAATTTATAAAAATATTGCATTGCAATAAAAAGAGATAATCTTTAGTTTATTCAGCCCTTTTAAAAAGTAAGTATTGAAGAGAAAATAAAAATTTGATGATAATAATATTAATATTTGTATTGCTTATTTTTCTTGCCAAAGTGCTTATTAGAGATCGATTTTCTTTAATGTTTTTGCAGCTATATCTGATTTGGTGGGGAATTTTGTTATTCATCTCGACTTTTAACCCATACAAACTTTTTCCTGTAAGTAACTATATTTACGGTTTATTAATATTAAGCGTATTTTGTTTTAGTTTCGGGTTTATTACAAGCAGATACATTGGAACTGTAAACGTAAAACAAACGAATGTTTTAAGTGAAGATTTATTACTTGATTTTTTTTTGAAATTATCAAAAAGCAAAATCTATTTATCTTTATTGATCGTTTTTTCACTATTCGTTTCGCGATATTTGTTAAAGTATCAAAGTATGATACTATTGCATGGCACGGAAGAAGCTAGAACTATGCGATTTTATGTTGGTGAAGTTTTTTCTTCGACTGCAGAAATTTACTTTTATAATTATTTTGTTGAAACTTTTTCAATTTTTGTAACTATATACATTGCGTTTTGTTTTGTATTGATGCAATTTAAAAAAGCATTTTATCTTTCAGCAGTTTTTTTATATCTGTATAGTTCTTTTGGAGCAGGCCGTGGTATCATTATTGAATTGGGATTTTATGTTATTTTCTTGTATATCGCTAAGGGAATAATTATTAACAAAAGTGATATTTCTTTGGAGAAGTTAAAAATAATGAAAAGGAGAAAAATAAAATCCTTATTAATTATTTTGCCTCTTCTGTTTGCATTGTATTTGTTTTCTATCTATTTATCAAATTTTAGAAATGGACTTTTTGAGCTAACAGTTGAAAATTTCATTAAGGGAAATGATGATTTTTTTAGCCAAATTATAATATACTGTGTTGGCTCCTTTAGAGCCTTAGAATATGGCATAAATAATTTTTCTTCTGAAATAGGTTATACATATGGTAGTTTAAGTTTTGGGGCTATCGATGAAGTAATTTGCTTGGTGTGTAATTTAATTGGAATAAAATTACAAGCAAGTAATTTTATTTATGGTTTACAGACTAGTTCGGAAATCACGATAGGATATGATCAGAATTTCAACGCATTGTTTACAAATATTTTTGTACAATATCTTGATTTTGGAATCTTAGGAATCATATTTTTTTCTTTTTTCTGGGGTTTCGTATTTAATAAATCAATTGTTTTATTTCATAAAACGCAATCTATTTTTTCTCTTGCATTAGTTTCATTTTTATTTGTTACTGCAATAGTTTCTCCACTTATTTGGAAATTACAATCAGTAAGTTCTTTTATGTTTTTAATCTTTTTGTATCTGTTCAGAAAAAAATAGGATTTTTATTATTCGATGGTTAAATTTTTTATATGGTCAAATTAATTTTTCTTGGAGGACTTTTTCCTAATGAGTCTAGACGGGAAATAGAAAGTAAGAGTACTGGTGTTATCCAATATGCTGCAGATGCATTACAATGGGCAATTGTAACGGGATTAGATAATTATTATAGTCAAAATTTCAAATTGGTAAATTTGCCATATATTGGCTCTTTTCCTAAAAGATACAGTGATTTAAAAACTAAAACCTTTAAATTCTCACATATTAAAGGTGCCAACGATATTAATGTTGGATTTATAAATTTGCCTATTTATAAATTATATTCACGATTTTACCAAGCAAAAAAGACTTTGAAAAAAGTAATAGATAATGATAATACGATAATCATTATTTATGCTATTCATACGCCATTTATTAAAGCGGCGATAGATATAAAAAAAAATAATCCTTCTGTAAAGATTTGTCTGATTGTTCCTGATTTACCAGAATTTATGGACGATGACAAAAGTTTTATCCGAAAATATCTTAAAAATATTGAGAAAGGACTATTGAATAAATATCTTAAAGAAATTGATAGTTTTGTAGTTTTGTCTGATTACATGCATTTGCCATTGCAAATAAATAATAGGCCTTGGGTGAGAGTCGAAGGTATCTTTGAGCAAAAAACAGATAATATTGTTCTTGAAAAAGAACCGTTTAAGACTATTTTGTATACAGGAACATTAGCTAAGAGATATGGAATCTTAAATTTATTGGAAGCATTTTCTTTAATAAAAAATAATGATTATCGTCTTTGGATTTGTGGTGATGGAGATGCAAAAGAGGAATTAGAGTTAATGGCAAAGGAAGATTCTCGAATTAAGTATTTTGGGCAACTTTCCCGAGAAGAAGTTATAAAATTACAGAAGAAGGCGACTGTTTTGGTTAACCCAAGGATTTCTGAGGGTGAGTTTACAAAATATTCCTTTCCTTCTAAAACCATGGAGTATTTAGCTTCAGGAACTCCATGTGTTTTATATAGATTGCAAGGAATTCCTGAAGAGTATTTTGATTATTGCTATATGTCTGAAGAGGAGACACCTCTAGGATTGTACAAAACCATAATATCTGTATGTGAAAAAGAACAATCAGAATTAAATGAATTTGGTGAAAAAGCAAAAAGATTTATATTAGAAAATAAAAATCCTGAAATTCAGTGTAAAAAAATATATAACATGTTAAGTAAATTTGAATTAAATGAAAATACAAAATAAGACACTTCTTATAACCGGCGGTACAGGTTCCTTTGGACATGCTGTGTTAAATCGATTTCTTAATACAAATCATTTTAGTGAAATAAGAATTTTTTCTCGTGATGAGAAAAAGCAGGATGATATGCGAAATCAATTAAAAAATGATAAACTGAAATTTTATATTGGTGACGTAAGAGACTATAATAGTGTTGAACGTGCAATGAGAGGTGTTGATTATGTTTTTCATGCAGCTGCTTTAAAACAAGTTCCTTCATGCGAGTTTTTTCCATTAGAAGCGACAAAAACAAATGTCTTAGGAACTCAAAATGTTATTGATGCTGCTGGAGTAAATAAAGTTCAAAAAGTTATTTGCTTAAGCACCGACAAGGCCGCTTATCCTATTAACGCAATGGGAATATCAAAAGCTTTAATGGAAAAAGTTGCAGTTGCAGCATCAAGAAATTTAAATGAAACAACTGTTTGTCTAACCCGTTATGGTAACGTAATGGCATCAAGAGGTTCTGTAATACCTTTATTTTTGAAACAAATTAAAGAGAATAATCCGATTACAATTACAGATCCTAATATGACTCGTTTTTTAATGTCATTAGACGAAGCTGTAGAGCTCGTTTTATTTGCATTTGAAAATGGTAATCCTGGTGATTTATTTGTGAATAAAGCGCCAGCCGGAACCATAGGAGATTTAGCTCAGGCACTGAAAGAGTTGTGTAATGCTGATAACGAAATAAAAATAATTGGAACACGTCACGGTGAAAAATTATATGAAACTTTGTGTACTCGCGAAGAAATGGTAAAAGCGGAGGACATGGGAGATTTTTATCGTATTCCTGCAGATAATCGTGATTTGAATTATGCACAATATTTTTCTGAAGGAGAAGAAGATGTTTCTTTGATTGAAGATTATCATTCTCATAACACTGAACAACAAGGCGTAGAAGGAATGAAAAGACTATTATCAACACTTCCACTAATACGAAAAGAAGTATTTGGAGAAGATGTTGCTCAAATGCCCGGATAATGGATAGTAAGCCAAAATTGATTAACGGTAATTCTCATTCTGATCAAAGGGGAATTTTATTGTATAATAATGATTTTGATGCATCTTTAATTAAGAGAATCTATATTATAGAAAATCATAATCTTGAATTTAAGAGAGGTTGGCAAGGGCATAAAATTGAGCAAAGGTGGTTTTCTGCTGTCAGTGGAAAATTTAAAATCCAGCTTATTAAAATTGATAACTGGGAAAAACCATCTGTTGATTTGGAAGTTTTTACTTATTTAATAGATTCTGAAAAATTAAATGTAGTACATGTTCCTAAAGGATATGTAAGTAGTATCCAGTGTTTAGAATTAAATTCTAAATTACTAGTGATGGCTGATTATTTAATGGGAGAAACTAAAGATGAGTATCGATACGATATTGAATATTTTAAAATCTAAATAAACTAATGTTAAAAGTAGGTATTACAGGCCAAGCAGGTTTCGTTGGAACACATTTGTATAACACAATCGGTTTATTTACCGAAGAGTTTGAACGAATCGAGTTTCAAAAAGATTATTTCGATAATAAAAATAAATTAGACTCATTTGTTGCACAGTGCGATGTTATCGTCCATTTAGCTGCCATGAATCGTCATAATGATCCACAGGTTATTTATGATACAAATGTGGGGCTAGTGCAAAAATTAGTAGATTCTCTTACTGCTACAAATAGCAAATGTCACGTTCTTTTTTCTTCGTCAACTCAAGAGGAAAGAGACAATTTGTATGGGAAATCTAAAAAAGAGGGAAGAGAATTAATGATCAATTGGTCAAATAATTCTGAGGGACAATTTACAGGAATGATAATTCCTAATGTATTTGGCCCTTTTGGTCATCCCAATTATAATTCGGTTGTAGCTACTTTTTGCCACAAGTTATCCCACAATGAAACACCTGTAATTGAAGTAGATGGTGAATTAAAATTAATTTACGTAGGAGAATTGGTAGATAGTATTCTTTCTGAAATTAGAAGTAAGGAAGGAAAATCTGAAATTTTAGTGCCACATACATCAGAATCTAAAGTTTCGCAAATTTTAAGTTTACTTGAAATATATAAATCAGAATATCAGGAAAAAGGTATAATACCAAGTATCAACAATACTTTCGAATTAAATTTATTTAATACGTTTCGTTGTTATATGGATATCAAAAATCATTTTCCTGTAAAATTTATTGAGCATACTGATCCGAGAGGCTCTTTTGTCGAAATTATTCGTTTAGGAGTTGGCGGGCAGGTTTCTTTTTCTACAACTGTTCCAGGTATTACTCGAGGAAATCATTTTCACACCAGAAAAATTGAGCGTTTTGCAGTAATTAAAGGGAAAGCCTTAATTCAGCTTCGCCGTATTGGTACTGATGATGTGTTTGATTTTTATCTTGACGGTAATGAACCGGCTTATGTCGATATGCCTATTTGGTATACACATAATATAAAAAATATTGGAGATGAAGTATTGTATACTAATTTTTGGATAAATGAATTTTATGATCCAAATGATCCCGATACCTATTTTGAAAACGTTTAAAAAATAATAATTTCTTATATAATGAAATCACAATTAAAAGTAATGACTGTCGTCGGGACAAGACCTGAAATTATTCGTCTTTCCAGAGTAATGGCGGCTTTAGATAATTCCGATGCAATTGAGCATATTATTGTTCACACAGGACAAAATTATGATTATGAATTAAATCAAATATTTTTTGATGATTTAGGAATTAGAAAACCTGACTTTTTCTTAAATGCGGCTGGAGCTACAGCAACAGAAACGGTAGGTCAAATTTTAATAAAAATAGATCCTTTGTTAGAATCAGAAAAGCCGGATGCTTTTTTAGTTCTAGGGGATACAAATAGTTGTTTATGTGCTATTCCGGCTAAAAAAAGACATATTCCAATTTTTCATATGGAAGCAGGAAATCGTTGTTTCGATCAACGTGTGCCTGAGGAAACTAATAGAAAAATTGTGGATCACACTTCTGATATTAATTTAACTTACAGCGATATTGCGAGAGAGTACTTATTGCGTGAAGGTTTACCTGCTGATAGAATTATAAAAACAGGTTCTCCGATGTTCGAAGTTTTAAATCACTATTTACCTTCTATCGAGTCATCAGATGTTTTGAAGAGACTTGGATTAGAGGAAGGTAAATTTTTTGTAGTATCATCTCATAGAGAAGAGAATATAAACAGTGATACAAACTTCCAAGGCCTAATGGATAGTTTAAATCTTATTGCTGAAAAATACGATTATCCTATTATTGTAAGTACACATCCTCGAACACGAAATATGATCGAGAAGAAAAACATTCAAATGCATAAAAATGTGCAATTTTTAAAGCCACTTGGATTTAATGATTATAATGCTTTGCAAATGAGATCTTTTGCAGTATTGTCAGATTCAGGTACAATTTCTGAAGAATCTTCAGTATTGAATTTTAGAGCTCTTAATATTAGAGATGCACATGAAAGACCAGAGGCTATGGAAGAAACCTCTGTAATGATGGTTGGATTAAGTCCGGAGAGAATTTTGCAAGGATTAGTTCAGCTTCAATATCAAAAAATAGGAAAAGAAAGAAATTTTAGACCCGTAGCCGATTATTCAATGCCAAATGTTTCTGAAAAAATGGTGCGTATTATTTTAAGTTATACGGATTATGTGAAGCGTGTAGTTTGGAGAGAAATATAATTGTGTTATTGTGAATTGGATTATTTCTGAATTATTCTATCCCGATGAAGTTTCGACAGCTCAGATTCTTACTGATGTAGCTTTGCATAAAATCAATAAGGGACAAGTAAGCGTTATTTGCGGACCAATTGGTTATGAAAGTTCGTACAATATTCAAAATAAAGAGTTGGATAGTAGGATTACAATACATCGAATAGCACTTCCTGATTTAAATAAAAATAAGATTTTCGAGCGAATTTTAAGATTACTGATTTTGACATTTAAGATGAGTTGGAAAATACTTGTCAAAGTGAAGAAAAATGACAATGTGCTGCTAACGACTAATCCTACTTTTTTAATTATTAGCATAGCTTTATTAAAAAAAGTCAAAAAATTTAATCTCGAAATTTTGGTTCATGATGTTTTTCCAGAAAACCTAGTTCCTGCAGGATTAATTGAAAAAACGAGTACTAAGTACAAGCTCCTTAGTAAACTTTACAATAATTCATTTAAATGCGCCGATCGACTTATTGTTTTAGGTGAGGATATGAAAGAGCTAATGCTGAAAAAGATATCTCCTGTTAATAGTAAAATAGACATCATTCCAAATTGGGCTGATAATGATATTTACCCTGTCTCTAATTTTAATATTTCAGAATATTTGCAAATAGATGTGGCGGATAAAATTGTATTTGGTTTTGCTGGAAACTTAGGACGCGTACAAGGTGTTTTAGAGTTCATAGAATTGTTTATAGAAGCTCAAAATCCTAATTGTGTTTTGATTATAATTGGAGATGGTGCACTGAAATCAGACATTCAAAACAAAATACAAGGAGAAAAAGTAAATAACATTTTTTACTTGGGAGCAAAGCCAAGAAAAGAGCAAAATTTATTTTTGAATGCATGTAATATTGGTTTAATTACTTTGTTAGAAGGTATGAAAGGTCTTGGAGTTCCATCTAAGACTTATAACTTGATGGCAGCAGGGAAACCACTTTTTTATATTGGTGACAATGATTCTGAAATCGACTTATATGTAAAAAAATATAATTGTGGATGGTCATTTTCATGGAATGAAAAAGAAAGCATTATTTCATTTTTAAAAAACATTTCTTTGAACGATTTAAAAAGCATTTCTGAAAAAGGAATAAATTCAGGTTTGGCTGCTGAAGCAAATTATAAGAAAGAAAAAGTTTTAAAATTATTCTAATTATCATGAATTGTTTATTAACAGGAGCAAGTGGGTTTCTAGGGAAAGCTATTGCAGTTGAGCTATCTAAAGAATATGAGCTTTTTAGCCTTTCCAGAACTTCAGGAGACTATAAGTTTTTTTTAGAAAAAGAAATACCTGTTTTTAAAGAAAAATTTGACCTTGTAATTCACTCTGCAGGGAAAGCGCATTCAGTGCCAAAAACAGAATCTGAAAAGGAGGAGTTCTATAAAACTAATGTTACTGGAACCTATAACTTATTGAAAGCGCTGGAGAAATCTGGATTGCCTAAGCAATTTGTTTTTATTAGTTCGGTTGCCGTTTATGGAAGAGAAGCGGGAACTGAAATAAAGGAAAGTGATGATTTAAATGCTAAAGACGCTTATGGTTTAAGTAAAATTGAAGCAGAAAAAATCATTACAGAGTGGTGTTCTTTAAATAATGTGGTTTGTACTATTTTGCGTTTGCCTTTATTGGTAGGAAAAAATCCTCCGGGCAATTTGGGTGCTATGATAAAAGCGATTAGAAAGGGGTATTATTTTAATATCGATGGAGGAAAAGCAAGAAAAAGCATGGTTTTAATTAAAGATGTTGCTTCATTTGTAACTGTAGTTTCTTCATTTGGAGGTGTATACAATCTGACAGATGGGATTCATCCTAGTTTCTATAAATTAAGTATGGCAATTTCTAATAAAAAGAAAATCAGTTTGCCTTTGGGACTAGCTAAATTCATTGGAAAAATAGGAGATCTGATTGGTGATAGTGCTCCAATCACTTCACGAAAAGTTAAAAAAATCACTTCAGATTTGACTTTTGATGATTCAAAGGCGCGTCAATTATTAAATTGGAAATCAGAATCAACTCTGGATTATCTAAATAAAGAGCGTTTATAAGTAAATATTATATTAAAGAGAAAAATACTGAAATAATGCAATACTTAATTCTATTAATTATTTTAATGATCATAATGTTACTTTATTTTAAAGTCGCAGATTATTTTAATATTATTGATAAACCTAACAATAGAAGTTCTCATACAGAAATAACATTACGTGGTGGTGGAATAATTTTCTGGTTTGCAGCTTTGCTTTATTTTGCACAAAATATTCAAATTAATTATCTCTTTTTTACTGGAATTACATTGGTTAGTTTGGTTAGCTTTTGGGATGATATTCAAAGTTTGTCAAATAAGATGCGAATTTCGATTCATTTTCTTTCCATAAGTTTGATTTTCTTCGATTTGGGGTTGTTTAATTCAATTCCAATTTGGGGTGTTATAATTGCTTATGTTTTAGCTATAGGCTTGATAAACGCATATAATTTCATGGATGGAATTAATGGAATTACTGGATTTTATACTTTTACTGTAATGAGTTCTCTGCTGTATGTAAATACAAAAATTCAACTTTTTACAGATGGAAGTTTTATAAAATATGCAATGGTTGCAAGCTTGGTTTTTTTGTTTTTTAATTACAGGAAAAAAGCAAAATGTTTTGCTGGCGATGTTGGAAGTATTGCAATTGCTTTTTGGGTAATTTACCTTATTTTAAAGCTTATTCTTGTTACAGATTCTTTGATTTGGTTATTGTTTTTAGCAGTCTATGGAGTCGATGCAGTTTGTACAATTTTGCATAGACTTTATTTGAAACAGAATATTTTTGAAGCGCATCGATTGCATTTATATCAGATTTTAAGTAATGAATATGGATTACAACATAGAGTAGTTTCATTATATTATGCATTAATTCAAGCGGTTGTTTCTTTTTTTGTTATTGCTTTTTATCAAAAAGTTCAGATTGTAATTGTTTTTATAAGTATGATTATTCCGTTGCTTTTTATTTATTCTTTAAAATTTTATTTGCTAACTAAAATCAAAAATAGAACGTGTCAAATAACTCCGGAATAAAAGAAAGTTATTTAAAATATTATTTATAATGAATAATACGAGAATTTACTTGTCATTATCTCAAGAAAGTGGTTTCGAGCAAGAGTATATTCAAAAAGCTCTTAAAACAAATTGGATTACTTCTGGCGGACCAAATGTTAATGAATTTGAGAATGAACTTCAAAATTATTTTGGGAATCAGTCTTTTATAGCGGCATTAAATTCGGGAACATCAGCGATACATTTGGCTTTAATTCTACTGGGAGTTAAAGAAGATGATGAAGTAATATGCCAAAGCATGACATTTGCTGCATCAGCAAACCCAATTTTATATCAAAAAGCGGTTCCTGTATTTGTTGATAGTGAAACTGAAACCTGGAATATTTGTCCCGAAAATCTGGAAATTGCTATTAAGGACAGAATACAAAAGGGTAAAAAACCAAAAGTAATAATAGCAGTGCACTTATATGGAATGCCTTATAAAATAGATGAAGTGCATGCCATAGCTGACAAGTATAGTATACCCGTTATTGAGGATAGTGCAGAAGCTCTTGGAAGCAGTTATAAAGGGAAAAAGTGTGGCAGTTTTGGAGCTTTTGGGGTACTTTCTTTCAATGGAAACAAAATTATTACCACTTCAAGCGGAGGAGCATTAATTGCTAATTCAGAAGTAACAAAAGATAAAGCTATTTTTTATGCTTCACAGTCAAAAGATAAAGCAGTACATTATCAGCATAGTGAAATAGGCTTTAATTATAGAATGAGTAATATTTGTGCAGGTATTGGCCTTGGACAAATGAAAATACTACAAGAGAATGTTAATTTAAGAAGAGAAAATCATTTATTTTATAAAGAAATTTTTAAGGAGATTGAAGAAGTGGAATTCTTTGATGATTTAAATGAAGATTTTTTTTCGAATTATTGGCTTAATACGATATTATTAGAAACAGAAAGTCAAAGAGAAAATTTAAGGTTAGCTTTTGATAATGCAAATATAGAATGTCGTCCCTTGTGGAAACCGATGCACTTACAGCCACTTTTTGAAAATTATCCTTATTATGGCAACAAAATAGCAGAAAAATTATTTGAAAATGGCTTATGTTTACCATCTGGGTCAAATTTAACAAATGAAGATAAAATTAGAATTAAAGAAGTTATACATAATTTCTTTAACAAAGTAAAATAAAGCATGAAAATAGAAAAGACATTTATAAAAGACTTAGTAATTGTAGAACCAACTGTTTTTGGTGATGAGAGAGGTTACTTTTTTGAAGCCTATAGTAAAACTAAATTTGAAGACTTAGGAATCAATATTGATTTTGTTCAAGACAATCAATCTTTTTCAAAAAAAGGGACTTTGAGAGGTTTGCATTATCAAAACCCGCCGTTTGCTCAAACAAAATTAGTTCGTGTTTTAGAGGGTGAAATTATTGATGTAGCAGTAGATTTGAGAAAAGATTCTCCAACTTTCGGAAAATCATTTACGGTTTTGCTTTCTGCTGAAAATAAAAAACAATTGCTGGTACCGCAAGGATTTGCTCATGGATTTTCGGTTATTAGTGAAACAGCTTCGGTAATGTATAAATGTGACCAATTTTACAATAAAGCTTCTGAAGGCGGAATCAAATTTGATGATCCTTCTTTAAATATTGATTGGGGAATGGATTTAAATGACGCAATTGTTTCGGAAAAAGATCAAGTTTTGCCTTTTATTGAAAATTGTAATAGTTTATTCTAATGAAAAAAATTCTAGTTACAGGAGCAACCGGACAGTTAGGGTCTGAATTGAAGGTTTTATCTGAAAATTATAAAGATTTTGAATGGATTTTTGCTGATCGAACTAAGATAACATTAGATAATCCAGATCTATTGAAAGTTCAATTAAACGATATTGCTCCGGATGTTATTTTTAATTGCGGTGCGTATACAGCAGTTGACAAAGCCGAAAGCGAGAAAGAAATAGCCTTTGCAATAAATCATGTTGGAGTCGAAATAATTGCAGTGTATTCATTTCAAAATAATGCTAAATTAATTCATGTATCGACAGATTATGTTTTCGACGGATTGTCATCTGTAGCTCTTAATGAAGAAGCAATAACAAATCCTGTCAATATATATGGCGAAAGTAAATTAGCCGGAGAAATTGCATGTACAAAAGAAAATCCGGATTCGATTATTATACGAACCTCCTGGGTGTATAGTAAATTTGGCAATAATTTTGTTAAAACTATGCGTCGTTTAATGGAGGAAAGAGACTCAATCAATGTAGTAAATGACCAAATTGGTTCTCCAACTTATGCAGCAGATTTGGCTCAGGCGATGATTGATATTCTGAAAAATCCAGAATGGATTCCAGGTATCTACAATTATTCAAATGAAGGTGAAATAAGTTGGTATGATTTTGCGTTGGACATAAAAGAATTTGGAGGATATGAATGTGATGTTCAGGGCATTCCATCGATATCTTATCCTACTCCTGCAAAACGCCCAAAATATTCATTATTGGATAAACAGAAAATTAAAAAGGTTTATGGTTTAAATATTCCAGATTATAAGGTAAGTTTAAAAAAAATGATAGAATAATATCTTTCAATACGATCGAGAGATATTCAAAATTTAAAAATAAAATTTTAAGACATGAAAGGAATTATATTAGCAGGAGGATCTGGCACTAGATTGCATCCATTAACATTGGCCGTTAGTAAACAATTAATGCCTGTATATGATAAGCCAATGATTTATTATCCTTTATCAACTTTGATGATGGCCGGAATTAATGAGATCTTAATAATTTCGACACCTCATGATTTACCTCACTTTAAAAAGCTTCTTGGCGATGGAAGTACAATTGGTTGTAAATTCAGTTATGCGGAACAGGCAATCCCTAATGGATTAGCACAGGCATTTGTGATTGGGGAAGAATTTATTGGTAATGATAAGGTAGCTTTGGTGCTTGGAGATAATATTTTCTTTGGAACAAATATGCAACAATTACTAAAAGATAATGCAGATCCTGAGGGAGGTGTTGTTTTTGCTTATCATGTTTCTGATCCTGAAAGATATGGTGTAGTGGAATTTGATGAAAATAAAAAGGCTATTTCTATTGAAGAAAAACCTATCGAACCGAAATCAAATTATGCTGTTCCAGGACTTTATTTTTATGACAATTCAGTTGTTGAAATTGCAAAAAACATTAAGCCAAGTGCTCGTGGTGAATATGAAATAACAGATGTAAATAAGGTTTATCTTGAAAAAGGAAAATTGAAAGTAGGTATATTGAGCAGAGGAACCGCTTGGCTTGATACAGGAACTTTCAATAGTTTGATGCAAGCAGGACAATTTGTTCAGGTTTTAGAAGAAAGACAAGGTTTAAAAGTTGGATGTATTGAGGAGATAGCTTGGAGACAAGGCTTTATTAATGATGCCCAATTAGAAGAAATTGCAACTCCTTTAGTAAAATCTGGTTACGGAACTTATTTAATTGAGTTTTTAAAACAAAAAAGAAAAGGAGTTAAATTTTAATTTACTTACAGAAATAATTTTTTAAACGTTTAATTTGTATTTTTGTAAGACCTACAAATTTAGCGAAATCAAAATCATTGCAATTGAATACAGATAAACAGACCAAAGTAGCCGATTTGTTGTATAACTCCTTTTCACCTAGGAATCTAAGGGCGCACATTAATAACCTTAGCTATTTACCTAGATGGATAATTGTTGCAATAGATATCATGGTTTTGGTTTTTTCTTTTACCTTTACCTATATGCTGTTTGAGGGCACTGCGTTAGGCTATATCATTACCTCTCATGACTTTTACTTTGTTTCTAGTTTAATAATTGTAAACATATTCTTTTTCTGGCTATTTCGAACCTATTCAGGAATTATAAGACACTCTTCTTATATTGATGCCATAAAACTGCTTTTTTCACAAATGTCAGTTTTAGTGTTTTTTTTATTTTTCAATTTAGTTTTTGAATTATATACAGGACATAAAGCCTTCTTAAATACTGCTCTATTTATTAATTTGGTTTTATCTTTTTGTGGATTGTTTTTATATCGTGTGGTTGTTAAGCAAACTTTTGAGTTGTATTTCTCAGAAAAGGCTAACACAAAACTTATTAGAACAGTAATTTACGGAACTGATGCAAATGCGATTTCTGTTGCCAATGCATTAAAATTTGAAACGCCTTCCCGATTTAAAATAGTTGGATTTGTCGATAAAAACAATCAGAATGCATCAAAGAGGATGCTTGATCTGCCAATCTTAATCCTTAGAAAAAAGTTACCTGCTTTAATGCGATCCGTTGCTGCAGAAGGGGTTATTATTGCAGATAAAAGTTTGTCCAAAGATGAACAATTAATTATTGTTGATCAATGTTTGGAGTTTAACTATAGAGTTTATACTGTTCCATTGATTTCAGATTGGGAAAATCAAAAAGAAATTTCACAAAAAGTTAAAAATATTCAGATTGAGGATTTATTAGAAAGAAAACCAATCGTTCTTGACAGCAAATCAATCTCTAAACAGTTAAAGGATAAAACAATACTTATAACTGGGGCTGCAGGATCAATTGGAAGTGAAATAGTACGACAAGTTCTAGGATTTAATCCAAAAGTTGTAATCATTTTAGATCATGCTGAAACTCCGTTACATAACTTGTGCTTGGAAACATTTGCTACAAAAGCAGAAACAAAAATTGTAGCAGTAATTGCTGATGTGAAAAGTAAAAAAGCATTAGAAAAGGTTTTTAAAAATTATAATCCGCATGTTGTTTTTCATGCTGCAGCATACAAACACGTTCCTTTGATGGAAGAAAATCCATCACAGGCAATTTTGACAAATATAAAAGGAACTAAAAATTTAGCAGATTTGTCATGTAAATATCGTGTTAAGAAATTTGTAATGGTTTCGACAGATAAAGCAGTAAACCCAAGTAATGTCATGGGAGCGAGTAAACGTATTGCAGAGAAATATGTACAGTCACTCTTTTTAAAAAATCAAACTGAAAATAACGGAACGAATACAAAATTTATTACAACCCGCTTTGGTAATGTATTAGGTTCAAATGGTTCTGTAGTACCATTGTTTACAAAACAAATTGCTGCAGGTGGACCTGTTACTATAACGCATCAAGATATTATTCGATATTTTATGACTATTCCTGAAGCTTGCCAGCTAGTTCTTGAAGCTGGAGCAATGGGGAATGGAGGTGAGATTTATATATTTGATATGGGTAAGCCAGTCAGAATTATTGATTTGGCTAAAAAAATGATCAAACTGGCAGGTTTTATTCCTGATAAGGAAATCAAGATAAAGATTGTTGGTTTAAGACCGGGTGAAAAACTATATGAAGAGTTATTAAATGATACATCTAAAACTTTGCCGACTTATCATAATAAAATTATGATTGCTCAGGAAATTCAGGATGAATATGAAAGTCTGCATACTGATATTGATGAGTTAATTGGTATTGCTGATTTTTATGACAATGATGATATTGTTGCAAAAATGAAAAAAATTGTTCCAGAGTTTAAGAGTATGAATTCTACTTTTGAAGTTTTGGATAAGTAAATACGATATAAAGTTGAATTTAATTTAAATGATAATTAAAAAGGTGTTTTTTAAAAACGCCTTTTTTGCTTTTAAGATAATTCGCAAACAAGTAAAAATCTTGTTAATTTGGTGAGATTTTTATTTTTGAATAGATGTCTTTAAATGTTAAAAATATTATTACTTTTCCGCCGTCAATCTTCATTAAAAGAAAAGTAAAATAATAAAGTAAAATTCTAATAATTTAAATGGAATTAAAAACCACAGTTTATCAAAAAACTAATACTAGTAAAATTGATAAACTTTTAAAAGAAAGCCTAAACGATATGTTTAACTCTCGTTTTTTAGCAAAACAACTTGCTATTCGTGATATCAAAGCGCAATATCGTCAATCTTTTTTAGGCATAATCTGGGCATTTATAACGCCATTATCAACTGCTTTAGTTTGGATTATTTTAAGTAAGTCCGGAACAGTTAAATTATCAGATACTGGAGTTCCTTATCCTGTTTTTGTATTTGCCGGCACACTTTTATGGTCTATTGTTACAGATTCTATTAATGCACCAATGTCAAATACTAATGGAGCCAGAGGAATTCTTACCAAAATTAATTTTCCCAAAGAAGCATTAATTTTATCAGGAGTATATAAATTGATTTCAAATAGTATTGTTAAAATTCTTTTGTTATTGATTTTTTTAATAGTTTACGGTGTAGGATTTCATTCCTCTATTTTATTATTCCCATTAGCTTTTATAGGAATTATTTTTTTCGGAACCACTATTGGTTTGTTTATAACTCCTTTGGGAATGCTTTATAATGATGTCGGGAAAATAATTGGTATGGGGCTTAGTTTTTTAATGTATGCAACACCAGTTGTATACTCAATTCCAAAAACAGGATTGTTAAAAACATTAATGGAAATAAATCCTTTAACACCTTTGCTGCTAACTACTAGAAATTTATTGTTTGGACAAAATATAGATTATCTGGCTTATTACCTTGGAGTATTTGCTGTCTGTATTCCTTTATTTTTTGTAGGACTGGTTTTTTACAGAATTTCTATTCCGATAATTGTTGAACGTATGAGTGCCTAATTATGGAAGATAACGAAGTATTAGTAAAAGTAGAACATCTTTCTAAAAAGTTTTGCAAAGATTTGAAAACCAGCTTATGGTATGGATTAAAGGATTTATATGCCAATGTTTTAGGTAATAAAAATGATAATTCTGAATTGCGTAAAAAAGAATTTTGGGCAGTAAAAGATATTAATTTTGAATTAAGACGTGGAGAATGTCTAGGTTTGATTGGACATAATGGTGCAGGAAAATCTACTTTGCTGAAAATATTAAACGGACTGATAAATCCAGATTTAGGCAAAGTAACCATGCGAGGAAGAGTTTGTGCCTTAATTGAACTTGGAGCTGGTTTTAATCCAATTTTGACAGGAAGAGAGAATATTTATAATAATGGCGCCGTCTTAGGTTTTTCAAAAAATGAAATTAATTCAAAAATTGAAGAGATTATTGATTTTGCTGAAATTCGCGAATTTATAGATATGCCGGTACAAAATTACAGCAGCGGTATGAAAGTACGTTTGGGCTTTGCTGTTGCAGCTCAAATGGAGCCCGATGTATTGATCATTGATGAGGTATTGGCAGTTGGAGACGTTGGATTCATGCTAAAATGTTTTAATCGAATTGATGTTTTACTTAAAAATACCGCTATATTATTTGTATCTCATAGTATGCCTCAAGTTTCCAGGATGGTAAATCAAGTATTATTGTTGCATAAAGGCCAGACTGCGTTACAGACTTATGATGTTGCGGCAGGTATTACAGAATATTATAATCAATTTAAAGTTGATATCTCTAAAGATTTTAAAACAGATAAAGTTTTAATTCAAGATTTAAAAATATATTCAGATGGCGTATGTCACGAAAATAATGATTCGATTATTGTTAGTGAAAACGCAAAATTTGAAATTGAAATTAGTTTGCATTTTTATGAATTAGTAAAAAATCCATCAGTTTATATTGCTTTATATGATGGAAGTCAGCGTGGCTTTGCTGAAATTTCAAATTTTAATGATTTTATAAAATACGATGAAGTTCAAGGTGAA